>ENA-OXEC01000357-OXEC01000357.1-human-gut-metagenome-genome-assembly--contig:-NODE-357-length-21380-cov-29.3219_pt1 | contig 21380 bp, 22 predicted proteins | sample MGYA00249351_ERZ652235 | MGnify/ENA primary metagenome ERZ652235 (study PRJEB26925, sample SAMN05826906) | human gut metagenome | biome: ENVO:2100002; feature: ENVO:00000062; material: ENVO:00002003...
ATTTAAAAATGTATTTATGTATAGCAACAATAATACCACTACTCTGAATTTAGATGAAACAAAGAAATAAAGCTCTTATGTTGGCGGTGTCTTGCATTCAAAAATGACGCTTTAGAATTCTTCATGTAGACTTGTTCCACAATTGTTTGTCCAATTTTACATTGGTGCAAACATTTGTGGGTACAATGTCTGCATGTTTGAATTCTTAGCTTCATTTTTGTAGCAAGCGAGCCACACATAAGAGCTTTATTTCGGTTATTCCAATCTAAACTTTCTACGTCCCTTATTTAAGGTTAGTATAATAGAAAAGGAAATGTTTTATGAGTCATAAAAACCATGATGATTCTCTCAATAAACTACTTAAAAACCAAAAATATGTATAGTATATTGACATGGAGCTAAAAAAGTGATAAACTGAAAACGTAGTCAAAAAGGAAGCCTAATGAAAGCTCCTAAATGACTGCAATAAAAAAATAATATTTAGCGTGTTACTGATTCGATCAGGCATAAGCATGAGGAAAATAATAGAATAAATGTAATATTTGTTTATAATATTACACGTTTTGTACATTACTATTTAGGTATTATACTATTTTACATGATTAAATTCAGTGTACAAAAATGTGATGAGATATAAACAACTATTGTATTATTTTATTTCCGAGTGTTTATGTCTTTTTTTGTTTTGGTAACAAATAAAAAAATAGGAGGTATAAAACATGGTAGGAATTATTCTTGCTAGTCACGGAGAATTTGCTAAAGGTATAATGCAGTCTGGTTCAATGATTTTCGGAGAACAAGAAAATGTTAGAGCTGTTACATTAATGCCAAGTGAAGGACCTGATGATCTTAAAGCAAAAATGAAAGATGCAATAGCATCCTTGGACAACCAAGATGAAGTCTTATTCTTAGTTGATCTCTGGGGAGGTACACCATTTAATCAGGCTAATGGTCTATTTGAAGAACATAAAGACAAGTGGGCAATTGTAGCTGGATTAAATTTACCAATGCTTATTGAAGCTTATGGTGCACGTATTTCAATGGAATCTGCACACGAAATTGCGGCTTATATCACAAACTCCGCTAAAGAAGGAGTCAAAGTTAAGCCTGAAGAATTAGAACCAGCTGATGCTGGCAATGCTTCTGGAGATTCAGCGGCACAGTCTAATTCAGGTGCACCTGGATCATTTGAGTATGTTTTGGCTCGTATTGATTCACGTCTACTTCATGGTCAAGTAGCAACAGCTTGGACAAAGGCTATGCATCCTACAAGAATCATTGTTGTTTCTGATGGAGTAGCAAGGGACAAGCTTCGTAAAAATCTAATTCAACAAGCAGCTCCTCCAGGAGTTAAAGCTCATGTTGTACCAGTTGATCATATGATTAAACTGGCAAAAGATGATCAGCATTTTGGTGGGCAACGTGCAATGCTTCTTTTTGAAAACCCACAAGATGTACTTAGAGTTGTAGAAGGTGGAGTACCTTTAAAGACAATTAATGTTGGTTCAATGGCTCACTCTATTGGTAAGGTTCAACCAAACAAAGTGCTTGCTTTTGATCAGAACGACATTGATACATTCAAGAAGTTAGAAAAATCTGGCCTTGATTTTGATGTTCGTAAAGTGCCAAGTGATTCAAAAGGTAATATGAATGAAATTATGAAAAAGGCACAAGAAGAATTAAATAAACAAAAATAATTTAGTTAGATAAAGTTAGATAAAGAAGGAGGATAACAATTATGGATTTGAATATAGTTCAAATTATATTAGTCATTATTGTAGCATTTCTAGCTGGTGTAGAAGGTATCTTGGATGAATTCCATTTTCATCAACCAGTAGTTGCTTGTACATTAATTGGCTTAGTTACAGGTAATTTAGTACCATGCCTAATCTTAGGTGGTACTCTTCAAATGATTGCTTTAGGTTGGGCAAATATCGGTGCTGCTGTAGCACCAGATGCAGCGCTTGCATCAGTTGCATCGGCAATCATTCTAGTTCTTGGAGGACAAGGTGAAGCAGGAGTTGCTTCAGCAATCGCTCTTGCTGTTCCTCTAGCAGTTGCAGGTTTATTATTAACAATTATTTGTCGTACTATTGCTACAGCGTTTGTACATTTCATGGATGCTGCCGCTAAACAAGGAAATATGAGAAAAGTTGAAATATGGCATGTTATTGCTATTTGTATGCAAGGTGTACGTATTGCAATTCCAGCAGCCTTGATTTTAGCAATTGGAGCTGCTCCAATTAGTTCATTACTTAATTCTATGCCTGCTTGGTTAACAGATGGTTTAGCAATCGGTGGTGGAATGGTTGTAGCTGTTGGTTACGCAATGGTAATTAACATGATGGCTACAAAAGAAGTATGGCCATTCTTTGCAATCGGTTTTGTATTAGCAACTGTTTCACAAATTACACTTATCGGACTTGGTGCAATAGGTGTTGCTTTAGCTCTTGTTTACTTGGCACTTTCTAAACAAGGTGGTTCAGGTAATGGCGGAAGCTCAAATACAGGAGATCCAGTCGGGGATCTCATTGATAGATACTAAGAAGGGAGAGGACATAAAATGGCAAAAGAATTAAAATTAACAAAAAAAGATCGTATTTCTGTTTGGTTGCGTTCAACTTTCCTTCAAGGTTCTTGGAACTATGAAAGAATGCAAAACGGTGGATGGGCATTTGCAATGATTCCTGCAATCAAAAAATTATACAAGACTAAAGAAGAAAGAGCAGATGCATTAAAACGTCATTTAGAATTCTTTAACACTCACCCATATGTAGCTTCACCAATCATTGGTGTAACATTAGCTTTAGAAGAAGAACGTGCAAATGGTGCACCAATCGATGACATAACTATTCAAGGTGTTAAAGTTGGTATGATGGGACCTTTAGCTGGTATTGGAGATCCAGTTTTCTGGTTTACTGTTAAGCCGATTTTAGGGGCATTAGCTGCTTCCCTTGCTATGAGTGGTAATATACTTGGACCATTTATTTACTTTTTCGCTTGGAATATTATCCGTATGGCATTTATGTGGTATACACAAGAGTTTGGTTACAAAGCAGGATCTCGTATTACCGAGGATTTATCTGGTGGTATATTACAAGATATTACAAAAGGAGCATCCATCCTTGGTATGTTCATATTAGGATCATTGGTTAACAGATGGGTATCTGTAAGCTTTGCTCCAGTAGTATCATCAGTTAAGTTAAGTGAGGGTGCTTACATTGACTGGAGTAGTCTACCAGCTGGAGCAGAAGGTATAAAACAAGCTCTAATGCAACAAGCATCTGGTATGTCATTAACTCCGGAAAAAGTTACAACATTACAAAATAACTTAGATTCATTAATTCCTGGTCTTGCAGGATTATTAATCACACTAATTTGTATGTGGTTACTTAAGAAGAAAGTATCTCCAATTATTATTATCCTTGGATTATTCTTAATTGGTATTGTATTCCACTTAATTGGATTAATGTAACATTTTTGTTTTGCCTGGGCTTTTAGCTCAGGCTTTGTTAATATAAAATAAAAAAATAATCTTTGGAATATCAATTAAATGAATCAGTAAAATATAGTTGCTATTAATCAGCTTTCTGATCATTGATATAAAATGTATAATATAAATAAAAGTACTTATAATCAGAAAAGAGGTAGGATAGATGGTTCAATCACTTAATACAAAAGTGGACCTTACAATTGATGCAACATCTTTTGCGGGGCTTACAGACTATGGGAAAATAATGATTGGCGATAAAGGGTTTGAGTTTTATAATTCTCGTGATCCTCGTAAATTCATTCAGATTCCATGGGAAGAGGTTGATTATGTAATTGTATCGATATTGTTTAAAGGCAAGTGGATTCCACGATATGCAGTCCGCACAAAGAAAAATGGTACTTATACCTTTGCTTCTAAAGATGCAAAAAGAGTACTTAGGACTGTTAGAAATTATGTAGATCCAGATCATATAGTTTCTTCATTAAGTTTCTTTGATGTGCTGAAGCGATCAATAAAATCAATATTTAATAAAAAATAATATTAGTTTTCACAATAACCCCACAAAATCTATAGTATTTTTGTTGGGGTTATTGATTTTTGAAAATGAAGTATTATTGAATTAGTTTTTAAAGGAGTTTGTCAAAAAATCTATAGCAAATTCCAATTAGATGGTAGTTATAATATTCTTATGCCAGGGAATTATACAGTTGCAGAAAATAAACTTCCAAAATAGGAAGAAGAACGAAGAGTAAATGCTTAAGAATTTTGTATAATTACTATAATGAATATTAAAAATGTAGTAATATGTTAAGGTACAAATTAAATAACAAAAGTTAAGTGGTGAATAGCATGGAATTAAGAAAATCATCAAAAAGTGATATTGAAAGTATAATGAACATAATACATCAAGCACAAAATTATTTTAAGAAAAAAGGGATAGATCAATGGCAAAATAACTATCCCAATGAAGATACCATACTTGCTGATATTAATAATAAAATAAGTTATGTTTTAGTAAAAGACAATAGTATTGTTGGAACAGCGGCAATATCTTTTGATAAAGAAAGAACATATGATTTTATATATGAGGGGAATTGGATAAGTAATGATAAATATGCTGTAATTCATAGAATAGCTATTGATAACGAATATAAAGGTTTGGGTTTATCAAGTCTAATTTTAAAAAGTGTAGAAGAGATGTGCAAAAATAAAAATATAATGAGTATAAAGATCGATACACATGAAGAAAATTTATCAATGCAAAAATTTCTTAAAAAAAATGGTTTTAAATATTGTGGGGTAATTTATCTAGAAGATAGAAGCAAAAGGATAGCATTTGAAAAAATATTATATTATTGAATCAACTCTTAAAATGCAAGAAAATATTAGTGATTTACAATAAATTTCAAATATATAGCATATTTATATTGACCTGGATATACCTTTAAGAGTTATACTATATTTATAAAGAATATTATTATATAAAATGGGAGGAATAGAAATGGTTAATTTTAAATTTAATGCTTATACTGAGATGCTATTTGGTAAAGGACAAATCTCCAATCTTCCAGAGGTATTAAAAGGATATGGTAAAAATGTGCTTTTAGCTTATGGTGGTGGAAGTATAAAAAGAAATGGCATTTATAACACAATAAAGGAGCTATTAAAGGACTTTAATATAGTAGAGCTAGATGGTATTGAACCAAACCCAAGAATTGAAACAGTAAGACGTGGTGTTGAGCTCTGCAGAGAAAACAATATAGATGTTGTATTAGCAGTAGGTGGTGGTAGCACAATTGATTGTTCAAAAGTCGTTGCAGCAGGAGTAAGTTATGAAGGTGATACTTGGGACTTAGTGAAAGAACCATCAAAAATAGATAAGGTACTTCCAATAGTAACAGTTTTAACAATGGCAGCAACAGGTTCAGAAATGGATCAATTTGCTGTTATATCTAAAATGGATACCAATGAAAAATTAGGTACATCTTCATGGAATATGATACCTAAAACTTCTATTTGTGATCCAGAATATTTATACACATTACCAAGTATTCAAACAGCAGCTGGAACTGCTGATATTATGTCACACGTATTTGAAGAATATTTTAGTAAAACAACTGATGCTTTCGTTCAAGATAAATTTGCAGAAGGATTATTACAAACTTGTATTAAGTATTGTCCTATAGCTTTGAAAGATCCTGAAAATTACGAAGCACGTGCAAATTTAATGTGGGCTAGTTCAATGGCACTTAATGGACTTTGTGGAAGTGGAAAAGAAGGGGCTTGGAGCTGTCATCCTATAGAACATGAATTAAGTGCATTTTATGACATAACACATGGTGTTGGTCTTGCCATAGTAACTCCAAGATGGATGAGATATATTTTAAGTGAAAATACGGTGGATAAATTTGTTGAATATGCAATAAATGTATGGCATATGCCTGTTAAAGAAGATAAGTTTGCTCTTGCTAATGAAGCAATAGATGCAACAGAAAAATTCTTTAAAGACTGTGGTATTCCTATGACATTAGAAGAACTTAACATAGATGAAACATATTTTGATAATATGGCAAAAGCTGCTGTTTCGCATGGTGGTTTAGCTTATGCTTATGTTCCATTAAATGAAGGTGACGTACGCAAAATTTTAGAAATGTGTTTATAGTATAATTCTAAGAATATTTTTAAAAAGTGCTTTTAAAAATTATTTTAAGAAATATGAATATTTATATTAGTTTCGAAATATTCATATTTCTTTTTATATATGTTGAGATAATAAAATTTCGTTTAAGATGTTTACAGGATAAGTAAATACCAGCATATAAAATGTAGAAAAGTAATTGCAACATATATATATAATTATAGATTTTAAGTTTATATAATATATAAGTTCTAATTAACAATTTACAATATATAATTGGCAACTACTGTTGAAATATTTTTAAGATTTCTTAAATTGCATACAGATTATTTATTGGAATATATATATTGAAATTTAATAAGAGAATTAGTATTTTTGTGTAGACCTAAGTTTAAATATATACAATAATTATTCAGTTTAAATTGAATAGTAAATATATAATAAAAAATATTGACTATAATAAATCAGCGTGATAAAATTAAAAATTAGCAAAAAAAATCTAAATATGATATAATAGATATATCATGCAATTTAGGAGGAGATTTTTTTGTTTAACATTGGAGATAAGGTGGTTTATCCAAGCCAAGGAATAGGGGTAATAAGTGACATTGAAAAAAGAGAATTTAAAGGTGAAAAGCAAGATTATTATAAAATAAAAATTTTTAATAATACTATGATATTAAGTTTACCAGTTAGTAGAGCTTATGTATCAAACCTTAGATTAGTAAGTGATTCAGAGGCTATAGATAGAGGATTGGAAAGTATTAATAATGCTATGTCAGAGAAGAATGAATATAAGGAATATACATCAAAAGAGCGAATGGCTGCTAATTCAGAAAGGGTAAAATCAGGATCGCTAAGAGGTACTCTAGAGGTTATATATGATTTAACTCAAGTTAAAATAAATAGTAAATTAAATGCAGCAGAAAAGCAGGTTTTAAAAAATGTTAAAGATTCTCTAATTGAAGAAATTTCTTATGCAAAAGAATTATCAATAGAAGATTCAACTAATTTATTAAAGAAGGCAATAAAATATTAATAAATTATAATAAGGTGATTCTGTACAACATAAATAAGGGACGTAGAATCAGAGTTTAGTGGATAACAACCGAAATTCAATATATGATATGCTCGTATTGTATTGAAAATTTGAGTTAAAAATTCTACAGACAGAGGCTGTGCCCAAAAATGTTTGCTCCAACAACAAGTGTTGGACAAACAATTTTGGAACAGCCTCTGTCTAAGAATTTAATAACTCAAATTTTCAATACAATACTACGCATATTCATATATTGAATTTCTTTGTTTTTCTCTAAAATAATGGTGTATGATTTTTCTTGATTATAATTTATATACCGATAATTGTAAATTCCTTAAAATATAAATTTTAATTAGTTATAGAAATATCTTTTTAGCTGTGCCACAATAAATAAGAAAAGACCGTATTGCAACATTGCTGCTCTTTTGCATATAATGCTTGGTGAGGCATGAGCCTAGCAGTATAGCCGATCTTCACATACTTATGAAGATGTTTCCTTTTTGCATTGTAGCAAACGTTTTTGGGCACAATCATTGATGTTTAAATTTTTAGCTTCATTTTTGCAGCAAGCGAGCCAAATTTGAGAGCTTTATTTTGGTTATTTCCCACTAAGCTTCTATTATACATCACTTATTTAAATTGTATGTCACCTATATGAAATATCATACTTCAATAAAAATTTATTGTTTTTCGATAAAAAACTATTGAAAAACATAATTACATAAACTATAATGTGGAAGAGGTGATTTTTAATGGATATGAAAGCAAATATATTGAGTAAAGCACTATATGGGGTAGTTTTTATTGGAATTATCATAATGTTAATTCTTATTATAGGACTTCCTAAAATAATTCCTATAATATTTAAGGGTAGTACATTCTATTCACTAGTAAATCATACGGAATTATTAATAATTTTATATATTACAGGAATATTAGCATTGGCAATTTTATTTATGACACTTAAGCTATGTAAGAATATTATTAATAGAACTCCATTTTCGCAAAGTAGCGTATCAAGTTTAAAGGTTATAAGCATATGTTCACTTGGGATTTTTATATGTTATATATACATGTGCATCTTTATGGCATTAACATTAGGCGTTTTTACAATTACAATTGGAGCATTTATGATATCACTTGTGTCAGCAATATTGTTCAAATTGGTAGAACTTGCAGTTGAAATACAGACAGAAAATGAATTGACAATATAGAGAGGGTGATGGATGTGGCGATAATAGTTAATTTGGATGTAATGCTAGCAAAAAGAAAAATGAGCATGAATGAATTATCTGAAAAAGTTGGAATAACACTAGCAAATCTTTCTATATTAAAAAATAACAAAGGTAAGGCAATAAGATTTTCAACACTTGAAGCATTATGCGAAACGTTAGAGTGTCAGCCAGGAGACTTGCTTGAATATGTGAAAGAGGAGTGATGGTTGTGGAATATAATGAAAAGACTATATTATTTTGGACATTAATATTAGCAGTGTCAATAAACGAGTTATTTTTATTTGGTGGATTTGGAATAGCAGTTCCTTTATATATAGTTATTTATTATGTATTTATTTTTCTTCAGGCTAAAAGGAAAAATATAAAAATTGATATAAAAGAAAATATGTTATTTCTTCCTATAATAATGGCAGGTTTCTGTTTTCTATTATTTGACAATTTAGTTTTAAAAATATTAAATATTTTATTTTTATGGATCTTAATTATATTAAATACAGCAGATATTTATAGTATAAATTCATGTGAAAAATATTCATTAAAATGGTTCATTAATATATATGAAGTAGGGATGTTGTATCCATTTGTAAATATTTTTAAGTGTATGAATGTTATAAAAGATTTTAAAAGCATATCTAAAGAAAAAGCGAATCGTATTTTTAAGGTATCTTTAGGGCTGTTCATTGGATTGTTCATGACTATAATAATTGTTCCGCTATTAATGAGAAGTGATGCTGCATTTACAGGAATAATAGAGAACATTTTTATGAATATAAACTTTAAAATATTTACAAAAATATTACGAAGATTAATAACATTATTTATGATATTTTTCCCTATGTATAGTTTTATTTATGGAATTATTCATTATGAAAAAGAAAAAATATTGAAAAGTGATAATTATAATTTAGAGATATTAGATTTTACAATTGCAATTACAGTTATATCAATAATATGTGCTATATATATTTTATTTTGCTTTTCACAATTGACATATTTTATTTCTGCTTTTCAAGGAATATTACCTAAAGATTATACATTCTCTGAATATGCGCGAAGAGGATTTTTTGAATGCATTCCTTTAACAATGATTAATGTGGCTTTTGTGGTTTTATTAGATTTGTTTGTAAAAGATAAAAAAAGTATAAAAAAGAAAAAGGTCTTGAATATATATATGACTTTTATTACGATATTCACTTTGTTTCTTGTTATTTCTGCACTTTCCAAAATGATATTATATATTAGTGCTTATGGTTTAACAATTTTAAGAATATATACAGCGTGGTTTTTAATATTACTTTCAGTTATTTTGGTATGTATTTGTATAAAAATATATTCAAAAAAATTTAACTTATTAAAAAATGTATTTATTATTTTTGTTGCTATGTTTATTGGATTAAATTACTGCAATATAGATTATGTAATAGGTAGATATAATGCTAATTTATATATAGAAAAAAATGTAGATACCATAAGTTCATTTGATAGCCTTAGTGTATCAGCTGTTAAACCATTGTTAGAAATGGGAAAATATGATTCAGATGCAGATTATATGTTATATAAATATGAAAAAAGATTAGAAAATAATAATAAATGGCAGAGCTTTAATATTGCTAAATATAATGCATATAAAAGTATAGAAAAAAATTAAAGTGGATTTATTTTCAGTAAGAGAAGGAGAATTATAATCTTGAAGGATAAGTTTTTTAATATGATTATATTTATATTAGGCATTTTTTCTTTGATAATTTCATTAAAACTATTTTGGAATCTTGGCATATATGTAGATGAATTTAATACTTCTCCAAGCATAGTACTTGGAGGAGATTTTTGGAATGTAATGAATTGGATTGAATTATTTTGTTTAATATTAATTTGCATTTTAAGTGGGATTAGTTTGTTTAAGAATCAAAAGTAGTTTAATATATGATATTAATAAATAGGAAATTCATGATATAATACTTAAAGACATAAGTTTATGGAGGAATATATCATGAATAATTTTAAGTATATATTATTTGATTTAGATGGAACAATAACTGATTCAGGAGAAGGAATAACAAAAGCTGTTCAATATGCATTAAAGCATTTTGGAATAAATGTAGAAGATATTAATGAATTAAAGAAGTTTGTTGGTCCTCCACTAAGGGATTCTTATATGAAGTTTTATAATTTTGATGAAGAAAAGGCAACAGAAGGCATTAAAGTATTTAGAGAATACTATGAAGAAAAAGGAATGTTTGAAAACTCACTATATGATGGTATTGTTGATGTATTAAAGGCTCTAAAGAAGAGTGGTAAAGAATTAATTGTGGCAACATCAAAGCCAGAAGTTCATGCAAAGAAAATATTAGAACATTTTAATGTGGACAAATATTTTACTATAATTGCAGGAGCTGATTTTGAAGAAACAAGAGTAAAAAAAGGTGATGTAATTAAATATGCATTAGATAATTTTAGAAACACATTAAATGATAATGAAGTTTTAAATTTATCACAAGTTATAATGATAGGGGATAGAGAACACGACATTATAGGGGCTAAGGAAAATAATATTAAAGCTATAGGTGTTCTTTATGGATATGGCGATGTTGTTGAACTTACACAGGCTAGGGCTTCGTATATAGTTAGTAAACCTGAAGATTTATTGGAAATATTATTATAATGAAATTCAAAAGCCTCAATTTCCAAAAGTATATAATTTAAATATAGTAATGAACAATTTGTTAAAAATATTAAAATGTGTTCAAAAATATGTTATATTGTATAAATTTGATATATAATGTAATTACAAAAATTACTCAAAATTTAACTTTAATACAACCTATAGAATCTTAGAAGACAATAAAAGCCGGTTAGAGATTAATTTCTTTAGCCGACTTTTATTTTATATTTAAAGATTATAAATTAAAAGAAATTATATAACATAAAAGTAAAATTTACTTAAATTATCTGAATTGAAATAATTTTAAGGAGATAGTAATAATGAGGTATAATTTATTACGTAATAAAATGGAGACAACTATTAATTTAGTTATCTCCTTTTTGAGGTTTAGAATATATTATGTCTGTTTAGATTATAGACACAAATATTTAATTATAAACAACTAGATATCTATATTATTTATTGTATTTACTTTTATATTATTAAAAACTTCTTATTTTGTTTTCCAATAAGCAGATGCTTCGCTTTCTAATTTTTTTAATCTAGTATAATAGTCAGGAAATTCCATTAAATGTGCCAAAGCGATTTTACCAGTTAATATTGGATCATCATTAGTTACATTAGTATTAGGAAATTTAGTTCCATGTTCTAATTCAACATTAAGTCCCATTGTAAATTGGTTCAGATCAAATTTCTCTTTAGAAAAGTCAATGTTTAATTTATGTGCTATTTCACGTGCTTCAGATGTTGTAAAGAGTGGTTTTGTTTTTTCTCCTCTAAATTTTGAAAGTACTCCATTTATATATTTCATAGTTTGAGCTCCAAGATATTATTATATATTAATATATGAATAAAGATATTTCATGTGATGAATATATTATATATTTACACTTAGGATAAAATCATCTTAAAATCACAAACTAAAGATAATAAATAAAGAAGAGGTGTATTTATGAATAATGTAGCATGGATTGAATATGTGGGATATCTGGCCTCCATATTAATTGGAATATCAATGTTTATGAAAGATATAGTCAAACTTAGATTTATTAATTTATCTGGAGCAATATTGTTTACTGTATATGGATTTATAATAAAATCATATCCTGTAGCAATAGTAAACTTAATAATATCATTTACCAATATATATTACTTGTTTAAAATGTATAATAATGATAGTAAATAATATAGGGACGTACTGAGTTTAAAGTGAAATAATCGAAATAAAATTTCCATACAATCGAGCATATCATATATTGAATTTTGGTTGTTATCCACTAAACTCTGATAGTACGTCCATTATTAAATTTTAATAATCATTTTAAAATATATCTTCATCTTTTTCTATATTTATGATTTCGGCATCTGTATTACATTCAATAAAGTTAATTATATCTTCAGCTTTTGAATCAACTTGTGATGAAGATTCACATAAGCTTACAATACCTATGTTTATTATTGTATGAATATCTTGAGTATCACATTCTGCTATGGATATATTAAATTTATTTTTCAATCGCTGAGTTATACTTCTCATTATCATTCTCTTTTCTTTTAAAGAATGAACATATGAAGCCCTTAAAGTGATTTTTAAGAATAAAACTTTCATAATAGATAGCCATCAAGCCTTTCAAATTTATTATTGCTTTTTGATTTCTTCTTTATCCCAAATAAAAAGTTCTTTTGAGTTAGTTAATGCACCAAATAAGTTTTTCTTAAAGCCAGGCATTCTTTCTTCTAGCTCATGAATTAAATTTTTTATATCTTCTCGTTTAGTTTTTTTATCAGCAGGACATGGGTTTGTTATTATAGGAAAATTATATTTTTTTGCTACATTTTTTATGCTGGCTTCTGCAATATAAACCATAGGACGAATTAATGTTATTGTATCTTTATCCATTAATGTTTTAGGTGAAAAACAGTTAATCCTGCCTTCATAACATAATGAAAGCATAAGAGTTTCTATTGCATCATCTTTATGATGACCTAAAGCAACTTTATTACAGCCAAGTCCTTTTGCTGTGCTATGTAAAATTCCACGACGAAGTTTGGCACAAAGAGAGCATGGATTCTTTTCTTTTTTTATATCAAATACAATTTCTTGTATATCTGTTTGAATTTCATGAAATTCTATATTTAAATCTTTACATAATTTATGAAGTGGTGAATTATCGACTTTACCAGGATTTAAAGTAATTGCTATAAGTTCAAAATCCTCTGGTGAAAATTTTTTATATTCATTTAAAAGATGAAGGAGTGTTAGGCTATCTTTACCGCCAGATAAACCAACAGCAATCTTATCACCATTTTCTATTAAGTTATAATCATTTATTGCTTGACGCATTTGGCTAAGTAATTTCCGCATTTGATGTCCTCCTAAAGTCATGTAGTAAGTATTATTTTAGTATAATATTTCATTTATAAAAATACAATTATAAAAAAATCGCCAAGGCGACTATGATATAGTATTCTATAAAAATACAAATCCAATAGAATACATAGTTTTTATAAAACGTAATCCTTTAAGCTGTCGATTTTTTTCAGCGCACTCTGGATTTTCTGAGCGAGCCTGCGAAAAGGCCAGGCGCATATAATTTATTTTTTATTCTTTAGGAACTATGCATTTAGTTTATTGTAATATTTTTAAAAATAACTTATCCACAGATTATCCCTGAATATAATTTCCTAAAGAATAAAAAATTATTAAATAAATGAATAATGGAAAAAGATTCTTGACACAATATAGATGATTATCTATACTTATATTGAATATAGATGATCATCTATATTTAGGAGGGATATTTAATGAGTTTAGATTATGAAGATAAAATGAGAATTTTTAAAGCTTTAAGTGATCAAAACAGACTTGAGATAATAGAGATTTTATCATGTAATGAAAAATGTGCATGTGAAATATTAAAAAATTTTGATATTACTCAGCCAACATTATCACACCATATGAAGGTGTTAATGGATTGTGGTTTAGTTGAATGTAACAAAAAAGGAACTTGGAATTATTATAAATTAAGTTCAAAAAAATGTATAGAATTAATAGAGTCATTAAAACAATTATTTTGCGACAATAATAAAAAGAATGTGAAGGAGCCTATATGCAAAGAAGAATAAAAAAATATGATAATTAATCTAGAAATTATTGAAGAATTGAGGAGGTGTAAATTTAATGATAGAAATATTAAAAGATTTATTTAAAAGTGGGGAATTATTAAAAGGAAAGTATGGCATAGAAAGGGAAACATTAAGAGTAAATAATGATGGAAAGCTTTCAAAAAAGACACATCCCAAAGGGTTTGGTAATAAACTGAAAAATAAATATATAACAATTGATTTTTCAGAAAGCCAGATAGAAATGGTAACTCCTCCTTTAGATAATATGAAGGAAGTTCATAATTTTTTAAATATGTTATATGATATTGTTTCAGTGGAAATTGGTGATGAATATTTATGGCCACAATCTATGCCTTGCTTAATAGAAAATAATGATGAAATACCAATAGGAACTTATGATGACAGTGAGGAAGGAAAGAGAGCCGCTGAATATAGAAAGAGTCTTATAAAAACATATGGAGGAAGAAAACAGCTTATTTGTGGAATTCATTATAATTTTTCTTTTGATGAAAATATAATAAAAAAATTATATAAGTCAAAAAAGCTAAATATAAACGGTGACTATAAAAAATTTAGAGATGAAATTTATTTAAAGGTTGCAAGAAATTTTATAAGATATAGATGGCTCTTAATTTATTTGCTTGGAAGCAGTATAGATGATGAGGCATGTATAAAAGAAGAATATTGCGATAGCATAATATCTTATAGAAATAGTAAATATGGATATAGAAATAAAGAAAATTTATATCCAAGTTATGATAGTGTTAATGCATATGTAAATAGTTTAAAATCATATATAAATGATCAATATATTCGCAGTTATAAGGAATTGTATTCGTCTATAAGGCTTAAGGCAAAGGATGAAAAGAATTTATTAAATTCATTAGAACATGATGGAATAAATTATTTGGAATTTAGAAGTATAGACATAAATCCATTTGAAAAGAGTGGAATAAGCCTAGATGATTTATATTTTCTACAATTATTTAATTTGTTTGCACTTATAAAAGTTGAAGAAGAATATGATCTTTGGCAGGAAGAGGCATTGGAAAATGCTGATAAGATAAGTTTATTTGGAATGAACAATATAATTCTTAAAAAGAACGGAAAAGACATTACTAAAGAAAATTATGCATTAGAAATATTAGATGAAATATCAAATATGAATTCAATCTTAGGTTTAGGTAAAGAACAAGTATTAAAAGAAATATATAATAAAATTTTAAACCATAAAAATACTACAGCTTATAAAATAAAGCAAAACATTAAAGAAAAAGGATATATAAATTCAAACATGATATTATCAGAAATGTATAAACATGAAGCTTTTGAAAAAAGATTTAACTTAGAGGGATATGAAGATTTAGAGTTATCTACTCAGATATTAATGAAGGAAGCAATAAAGAAGGGGATTTCGCCTCAGGTTATTGATAGGGCTGAAAACTTTATATCTTTAGAGTTTGATGGAAGAAGAGAGTATGTAAAACAAGCTACAAAAACCTCAAAGGATAATTATGTTACAGTTCTTATTATGGAAAATAAAAGTGTAACCAAAAAGGTTCTAAAAGATAATAATATAAAAGTGCCAAGTGGATATGAATTCCATTCTATAAATGAGGCATTAGACCATTTAGATAATTTTATAAATAAACCCATAGTTATAAAACCTAAGTCAACTAATTTTGGTATTGGAATAAGTATTTTCAAAGAAGGTAGTAATAAAGATGATATAATTAAAGCTTTAAAAATAGCATTTTCTAGTGATAATACTGTTCTTGTAGAAGAATTTATAAAGGGAATGGAATTTAGATTTTTAGTGATAGGTGATGAAGTCTGTGGAATACTTCATAGAGTGCCAGCTAATGTTAAAGGTGATGGAATTCATAATATAAAAGAACTAGTTGAAGAAAAAAATAAAGATTCTTTGAGGGGATATAAATACAGAACACCGCTTGAAAAAATAAATTTAGGTGATATTGAAAAGACCTTTTTAAGACTGCAAAATAAAAACTTTGACTATATTCCTAAGAAAGAGGAAATTGTATACTTGAGAGAAAATTCTAATATAAGCACAGGTGGAGATAGCATAGATTTTACAGATGATATTTTAGATAAATATAAGAAAATAGCAGTTCAGGCAGCACAAAAAGTAGGAGCGAAAGTATGTGGTGTTGATATGATAATCGAAGATTATAGAAAAGAAGATTCTAATTATGGGATAATAGAATTAAATTTTAATCCTGCAATTCATATTCATTGTTATCCTTATAAAGGGAAAGAAAGAAATATAGGTGAGAAGATATTAGAGCTATTAGGATTTATTTAGTTGTTTATGTAAGTCTTATATTTATATAAGGATTTGATGTAATTATTATATTTTGATTGAAACTGGTATTTAAAAAATCAAGGATTTGAGATTTATAAATCCCAGTTCTTTTTTGAAGTTTGTTCTTTAAAACATTTTATCTGGTATATTGTAAAAGTAAAAGGTTAAAAATTAAAAAAGTTAGGAAATAGTAATAAATTTACTTATTGATTTGCTATGTATAGCATAAAGAATATAAAACTAAGATTCCCCAATAAGTTTATCATTTTGAAGTATATGATCTATTAGCCAGTCATTAAGAAATTGCAATAGTTCTTTAATTGAGACATCTTGATTTGAATCAATATGAGTTAAGTCAAGATTCTCTAGTTTATTTATGAAAGAATCATGCTCTATTTTATGACTAAATAGCCTTTTATAATTTATACTCTCCATATATTTTTCTTCAGTTTCAAAATGAAATTGGGTATAATCCTTTAAAGATTCAAGGATGCCTACTATTTCATCATATTTATCGAGTTTAAAATTATTAGTTAGTAGCATGTAAGCTTCATTAGTTATTTCAAATAGTTTTTCGTGTTGCTGATCAATAATTTCAATATTTGTTTTAAATTCATCTTTCATTTTATACATAAAATACCCCCTCTTTAATAGTTGTTTTCTATATTATATAATTATAATAATAAATATACAATATAGAAAATTTTTGTAAGCAAATTATAATAATCAAATAATTTAAAAAATATAAAATTGGAGGAATAAAAATGAATTTAAATTGGAGTTTAAAAGAACTTTATACATCATTTGAATGTGATGAGTTCAAAAAAGATATACTAAAATTAAAGGATATGATAAATGAAATAAATGATTATAGCTGTGAATTAGAAAAGTACAGTGATATAGATAATCTTGAAAGTTATATAAAGAAGTTTACTACATTTAAAGATTTATCATATAAATTAAGCATATATGTAAACTTGAGCTTAAGTGTAAATACAAAGAACACTGAAGCATTAAAGTATAGTGATATATTAGATAATGAATTAACTGAAATTGTTGAAAGTGAGACAAAGATAAAGAGATATATTAGTAATATAAAAAATATAGATGACCTTATTAATAAATCAGAATTACTTAAAGAACATGAATATATTTTAAAGGAAATAGTTGAAGAAAGTAAGTATTTACTTACCAATAAAGAAGAAAAAATAATTGCAAGTATGAAAAACACTGGATCTAATGCGTGGTCAAAGCTAAAGGATAATTTAATATCTAATTTAATGGTGGATATTGATAAAGACGGAAAAAAGGAAAGTCTTCCTTTAACAGTTGTTTTAAACATGGCTTATGATGATAATGAAGAAATTAGAAAAAAAGCATATGAAGCTGAAATAGCATCATATAAAAAAGTTGAAGAAGGTGTTGCAGCTGCTTTAAATGGTATAAAAGGAGAAGTAATCACAATTTCTAATTTACGTGGATATGAATCACCACTTTACATGACTTTAAAACAATCTCGTTTAAGTGAACAATCATTAAATGCAATGCTTGATGCTATTAAAGAAAACTTACCTATATTTAGAAAATATTTAAGAAGAAAAGGTGAAGTTTTAGGATATAAAAATGGATTACCTTTTTATGATTTATATGCACCAGTTAGTAAAGCTGACATGAAGTTTAGTTATGAAGCAGCATGTAAATTTGTAGAAAAGAATTTTAGAACTTTCAGCGATAATTTAGGTGATTTTGCACATAAAGCTATTTATAATAGCTGGATAGATGTTATGCCAAAGGAAGGAAAAGTTGGTGGAGCTTTCTGTGAAAACATACATTTCTTAAAGGAAAGTAGGTTTCTACTTAACTTTGGAGGAAATTTTGGTGATGTTGTTACACTTGCACATGAGCTTGGTCATGGTTTTCATGGAGAATGCTTAAATAATGAAAGTACATTAAACTCAGATTATCCAATGCCAATAGCAGAAACAGCTTCAACATTTTGCGAAACAATAATAAAAAAAGCAGCATTAAAAGAGGCAACTAAAGAAGAAGCGCTTACAATTTTGGAAACAGAAATAAGTGATTGTACGCAAGTTATAGTAGATATATATTCAAGATTTTTATTTGAAAAGTCAGTTTTTCATAAGAGAAAGGAAAGTTCTTTAACTGTTGAAGAAATAAAAGAACTTATGATTAAAGCTCAAAAAGAAACTTATGGAGATGGTCTTGATAATAATTATTTACATCCATATATGTGGGCATGGAAACCGCATTATTATGATGCTGATTATAATTATTATAATTTTCCGTATGCATTTGGATTATTATTTGCTAGAGGATTATATGCAGAATACTTAAAAAAAGGAAGTAGTTTTTCTTCAGATTATGAAAAGTTACTTTCAATTACTGGAAAGAATAATTTAGAAGATGTAGCGAAATCTATGAATATTAATATAAATAATATAGATTTCTGGAGATCTTCATTAAAAACAATTGAAAATGACATAGAAAAGTTTATAAGTCTTACAGAGGCTAATGAAAATTAGACTTATGCATACTAGAATATAAGAAAGAGTGATATTGTTTGGTTGATGCCATAACGCGAATAGATTTTTCTATTCTAAATTTTATACAGGAAAACATTAAGAATACATTATTAGATAAGATCATGGTTTTTATAACTTCTCTTGGAAACATGTCAATAATATGGATTATTATAGGTATATGTCTTTTGATAAGTAAAAGATATAGAAAGTATGGAATAATGTTGTTTATAGCATTATTGTTATGCGCTATAGTTGGTAATTTAACATTAAAGCCATTAGTTGCAAGAATAAGACCGTTTAATTCTAAGCCATTAATTGATGGACTTCTTATAAAAGAACCTTTAGATTATTCGTTTCCATCTGGACACACCATGTGTTCTTTTGCGCCTGCTGTAGTTCTTTACTATATGAATAAAAAGGCTGGAATATGTGCAGTTATTTTAAGTACATTAATAGGATTCTCAAGATTATACTTATATGTACATTATCCGTCAGATGTGGCAAGTGGCGCTGTTATAGGGATAATATTAGGAACATTATCAATTTATTTATATAATATGATACAAAGTAAAATAAATTAAGTTGATTTATAAATTTTTGAGGTTATATTAATTTGAGGCTATATTAAAATGATTAGTCAGTTTTAATATAGCCTCAATTTATTAATTAGAGGGGTATTTTAAAGTAACTAAATACTTTAAAATACAACTTCATTATATGGCGTATTTTTCTTCTACTGTAATAGCTTTTTCTGCAGAAGATATTTTTACTTGTGTCATTGACACTGGATCTAATATTTCTTCAATTTGATCTTTTGTTAAAAGCTCCTCTTCAAGAACAATTTCTTTAACTGTCTTTCCAGTTTTTAATGCAGTTTTTGCAATATGAGAAGATTCCTTATAACCAATGTAAGGACAAAGTGCAGTAGTAATTCCAACACTGATTTCTAAAAGTTCCTTACATCGATCTTCATTAGCGGTAATTCCAGAAACGCAATTATCTACAAAAGTCATTACAGCATTTGTTAATGTTTCTATTGATTCAAATAAGTTGTAGAATAATACTGGTTCAAATGCATTTAATTCTAATTGTCCAGATTCAGCTGCCATTGTAATTGTAAAGTCGTTTCCTATTATATTGAAAGCAACTTGTGATACTACCTCTGGAATAACAGGATTTATTTTACCTGGCATAATTGATGAACCATTTTGCATTGCTGGCAAAGAAATTTCGCCAATTCCAGTCTTAGGACCGCTTGATAATAATCTTAAATCATTGGCTATTTTAGAAAGATCAACAGCGCAAGTCTTTAATATTCCTGAGACACTTACAAATCCATCAAGATTTTGAGTTGCATCAATTAAATCAGATGCTTGTCTTATATCTAAACTAGTTACTTTCTTCAAGTTATTTTCTATATTATATAAATATTCAGAACTTACATTTATTGAAGTTCCAATGGCTGTAGCACCAATATTAACTATAAGCATTTCTTCTTTGGCTTTTGTAAGCCTGTTAATATCACGCTTGATAACTGATGCAAAAGCATGAAATGATTGACCAAGTCTTATTGGAACAGCATCTTGAAGTTGAGTACGCCCCATTTTAATTATATTATTAAATTCCAAGGATTTTAATTCTAAAGCATTATATAAACGTTGAAGTTCATTTATTGCATCTGGAAGTAATTTTAAAACTGTGAGTTTACCAGCCGTTGGAAAAACATCATTAGTAGATTGAGCCATATTCACATGATCATTTGGATGAATAATTGAATAATCACCTTTGCAGCCGCCAAGGAGTTCAATTGCACGATTTGCTATAACTTCATTTGCATTCATGTTTGAAGATGTTCCGGCACCTCCTTGAATTGCATCTACAATAAATTCATCATGAAGTTTTCCGCTTATTATTTCATCACATGCATTTATAATTGCAGTTGCTAATGAGGAGTCTAGAAGACTAGCATTTCTGTTTGTTATGGCACAAGCTTTTTTTATTTCTGCAAGGCTTATTATAAATTTTGGATGCAGTCTTTTATTGGTTATAGAAAAATTTTTACTTGCTCTTAATGATTGAACTCCATAATAAGCATTTTCTGGGACATTCAAACTACCTATTGAATCATATTCTTTTCTTATTTTCATAATAAATCCTCTTTTCTAACTAATATTTATATTTTCTTAAATCTAAATAAAAATTAATAATTTATTTTGTTTTCATCTGACAATTGAAGATTAGCATTGTTTGAAATTGATGTAAATATATTCAAGGTAATTATGAATCTGTCTCTTATACACATCTGACGCTGCCGACGA
>ENA-OXEC01000361-OXEC01000361.1-human-gut-metagenome-genome-assembly--contig:-NODE-361-length-21019-cov-29.7202_pt1 | contig 21019 bp, 17 predicted proteins | sample MGYA00249351_ERZ652235 | MGnify/ENA primary metagenome ERZ652235 (study PRJEB26925, sample SAMN05826906) | human gut metagenome | biome: ENVO:2100002; feature: ENVO:00000062; material: ENVO:00002003...
GATCTGCGCATGTCTCGTGGGCTCGGAGATGTGTATAAGAGACAGATATAAATATTGATGTTGCATTTAGCGCTCTGGAAAATTTGAATAGGTAGGAATACAAAATGGAATTTAAAAGTAATTTATTTACATACTTCTCAATAGCAGTTTTCAATGTTATTATGCTTTTTATAATAATATGTGGTGTAGAAAATTTGGGGAAAAGCTCCGAATATAACTTTTTATACATGGGAGCATTTTTAATTATTACTTGTTTTATAGTTTTATTATTTAATTGTGTATTATATATTTTATCAAAAGAATTTATACATGACTTTATGAAGAAGAATAAATCAGTTATAGAATTTATAATATTAATGTTAATTTTAATAACTGGATTATATTTAAGAATTAGAGTTATTAAAAGTCTACCAATGAAACTAGAATCTGATTATAAAACTTACTACGATATTGCACGATTATTACAAAATGGAACACTAAGTACTGAAGGAGAAGGATTATGTGATTATATTGCTAAGTTTCCACATGTTATGGGGTACCCATATATATTATCATTAATTTTTAGAATATTTGGTGATAGTTTAAATACAGGTCTTTATTTTGGCGTATTATCATCAATAGTATGTTCATTTTTTATATATAAAATTGTTAGGTATATTTCAGGAAGTATTGCAGCTTTATTTGCTGTTTTTATATCAACTTTTTGGCCATCTCAAATTTTCTTTAGCAACTTTCTTGCATCAGAGCCTGTATTTAATTGTATGCTATTTGGATGTTTTCTATGGTTTGTTTATATAACAAAAAAATATAACGAATTTAGTGGACAATCATATATGGGAATAGTTAAATATATCATACTTGGAATGCTATTGGCGTTTGCTTCAGCAGTTAGACCTATGGCAATGATTTTATTAATAGCTATTATTATTGTCTTATTGTCATCTAAGATATATCTTAAAAAAGATATTCTTGATACTCCAGTTTCACTTGTATTTATATCTAAAGGCTGGAGGTGTGTCATATTAATATTAGTCAGCTATCTAATATGCTCAAATGTTATTACAGCACATATAGAAGATAGGATTGGCAGAAATGTTGCAAATGGAATTGATTCATTTGGATATAACCTTTTAGTTGGTACGAATATAGATTCTGATGGGGGTTGGAATGATGGAGATGCTAAACTTTTAGAAGATAGTTATAATACTACTAATTCAGCTACAGAAGCTCAAAAAATATGCAGAGATAAAGCAATTACAAGAGTTAAAAATAATTATGTCGGAACATTTAATCTAATGTTTAAAAAATTTACATTGCTTTGGAATAATGATGATTACAGCCCTGCAATAAATATCATATGCATGGATAATCAAGGTACCTTAAATAGCAAAATAGAAAAATACTTATATGATTATATGAAAGTATGTAATTACTATTATTTGTTTGTAGTAATTTTTTCATGGCTAGCAGGAATGATTGCTATACTAAAAAAAAGCGATTTGTCTCACACTATGATTTTATTATTTATTGGTACAGTAATAACTCACATGTGTTTAGAAAGTCAGCCAAGATATCATTATTATGCAATGCAGATTATATCTATTTTAGGTGCAGTAGGGGTTGGTGATATATACAAATATTATAGGAATTTATCTAAAGAAAAGATTGCATATAATTCATCAAGTCATGATTTTATAATAGAAAATAAACATATAGAGGCAACTGAAGAAAGTAGCTTAAATAAAATGAAAAATCATAATTTTCCTGAAGAAAGTAACTTTTTTGATATGGAAAAAGCAATAATAGAAGGACATGTAAAAATAACTGTGACTGAATAATATAGCGAAAAAATATAATTTTTATATGAACAATATATATTTTAATATAGGGGTTGACGTATGAGAATCAAGTTAGAAAGAATATCAAAGGCATGTTTATATTTAATAGTATTTTTCTGTATTATTTTTTTGGCATGCACTATTTTATTGGTATTAAATAATGGTCCAATCAGCACCGATCATAGTGAAGAAAATGTACTAAAAGATAATAATAGTGAAAAAAATGAAGATGAAAGACCTGCCGAGTTAACAACAATAATGAATCTCTCACCAACATCTTGTAATTTATATGATACAAGTGAAAATATATTTTTTACTAAAGAAGATGGAAGTAAGTTAAATATAAAAGACTTAAAAGGAAAAGTAGTAGTAATAACCTTCTGGGCTAGTTGGTGTAAATATTGTAATGAAGAACTAAAAAAATCAAATGAATTTTTAGACATAGTAAACAAATTTGATAATGTTGAATTTCTTTTAGTAAATAAGCTAGATGGAGATAAGGAAACCAAGGAAAGTGCAATTAAATATTTAAATGAAAATAATATACCTTTTCATACAGTATTTGATGAAAATTTAAAGATATATAAAGAACTTGGAATTAAGATTGTACCAACTACATTAATAATAGATAGAAATGGTAATATTTTAACGTATAAGGCGGGAGAAATTAATAGCACGGGTGAACTGGAATCACTAATTAATTATGGATTAGAAGGAGCCCATAGTGCTACAGAAAGATTTATTACAAAAAAATTAACTAATCATTTAGGTGGAGTAAATATTAAATTTAAATCTGAAACTAAAGAGAAAAGCACACTAAGTGAGTCACAAGGCATTATGCTCGAATATTCCTTATTAAAAAATGATAAAAATCTATTTAATAATACACTTAATTATATAAATGAATATATGAAAAAAGATAGGCTGGTATCTTGGAAGGTTCAAGATGGAAATGCCACTAGAGTAAATGCAGCTATAGATGATTTGAGAATTTATAGAGCTTTAAATGAGGGAAAATTGAAATTTGGAATAGAAAATATAAATTTAAATAAATATAGAAATTCCATTTATAAATATAATGTAAGCAAAAAAAGATTAGTAGATAGTTACGATTTTAAGTATAAAGAAAAAGCAGAGAAATTAACTTTATGCTATGCAGATTTTAAGACATTAAAAGAATTATCTAAGAGTGATAAAAGATTTATTGATGTTTATGATAATTGTATTGATATTGTAGAAAATGGTTATATAAGTGATAAATTCCCTTTATATTATAGTAAGTATGATTATAATGGCGAAACTTATACCATGGATGAGCTAAATAGTTCAGAGGCAATGATGACTTTACTTCATTTAGTAGAAGTAGGTGAGCTTAAAGAAAATACAGTATCATGGATTAAAGATACAATAAGAAATACTGGAATTTTAGGAAGATATAAAGTTAATGGTGATGTAGTTAGCGGATATGAATATGAATCTACAGCAGTATACGCTATTGTTGCATTAATTGGTAATGAGATGAATGATCAGGAATTAATAAACTTAGCATTAAGCAGAATGGAAAAAATGAGGATAAATGATACACAAAACGAATATGATGGAGCCTTTGGAAATGCAGATGGAACAGAAATATATTCATTTGATCAATGTATGGCGCTATTAGCCTATGGAAGGCTTGAAGAGAGGAGTAATGATCAAAATGAATGAGAATAAAGATGAGTTTAAGTGGGTTTTAAGAAGTTATAAGATTATAAGGAAAATATATAATTTTATAAGTAATTATATTAATAAAATAAATGAGAAGATGAAAGATAAATATTCAGCTAGAACAATAGGGTTATGGTCAAGTGTTATTGCCTTATTTTTAATAGTTTACATGTTATTTGTATATCCATACTTAGGAATTTCTGATGATGGATCATTTTCTAGAAATATGAGACATTTCGGAATAGATCATATAGGGGAGAATAGGGAAGATAATTACTTCAATTATTATAATCGCAGATACATGGTATCACCGGAAAAGGCCTTTATAGGAGAAAAAGGAATATCTAGTGTTAATATCTTTATAAAAATTGCATTGAATCTGGATAAGATTTTTACTAAGGATTCTTTTTTTGATATGAGGTTTATGGGACTAGTATATACCATATTGTTTATTCCTGCATTTTTTATAATTGTAACTCATGCAGCAAAGAGAGTGAATAACTTTACAGAAGGTGTAATAATAGGAATTTTGGGAATTATAATATTTTCAGATGTATCATATACTACTTATTTTTGTTCTTTTTATTCTGAACCATTAGTTTTTATTTGCTTTCTTCTATGTATTTGCTCTGCACTATCTTTTAATAATAAAGATAGTGATATTTTATGGTTAATATTGTACACAATTAGCGGTGTTATTTTAATTACATCAGAAAAACAATATTCAGTTCTAGGCATTTTTCTGGGAATTTTATCTGTAAGATTCATCTTTATGGAAAGAAAAGTTTTATATAAGGCTTTATGTGTTTTTGTAAGTATGATATTATTTTTTAGCTTTTTATGGTCAAGCTCTAATCTTGAAAGTAATTTTACATTATCAAGTAAATATAACGCTATGACAAGAGGAATATTACTTCAGTCAAAAAATCCTGAAGAAACATTAAAAGAGTTTGGAATAGATTCTAATTATTCTGTATTAGCAGATACTAATACAAATGATTTTTACCCTCTTACAACAGGGGCAAATGAAAGCTTAAATAATGGATTTTTTGATAAATATAATTCAATTGATATAATCAAATATTACATTAAGCATCCTATATCAATGGTATATATGTTAAATATAGCTTCAAAAGAAGCATTTAATACAAGAATATCCTACAGCGGAAATTATGAAAAAGAAGCTGGTTTTAATCCAAAAGCCAAGAGCTTATTTTGGTCATCCTGGAGCACATTTAAAATGCAATCAGCACCTAAGACAATAGGGGTTGTAATTGTGCTATATGTACTTACTATTATTTTATGGGGAAATAACTCCAGGAGATTATTTTTAATTGATAAAAAAGGTAATAATATGACACTAGAAATAATGATGTTAGTTATTTTTTCAGGATTATATCAAGCAATTCAGGCTATAGTTATGAGTGGAGATTCAGAATTAAATAAGCATATATTTATCTTTAGTTTATCTATTGATTTACTTATTTACTTTTGTTTCTCAGGAATATTTCACAAATTAAATATAATTCAGAATGGAGGGGAATAATGTCTGATAAGAAAAGGAATTATAACTATTTAATTCAAGATTTTGGTATGTTACTTTTTATTATAACAATTTCAATAGTTACTTTAATTACCTATGTATCAGATTCACAGTATAGGCTGGAAAATGAAATTATGATTATTACAATGTTCTTAGGAATACTTCTTACTGTATTTTCTAGTTATATATATGGAATTGTTATAGCAGCAGCTCAGACAGTATTTTATACATCATATAAAATATTTCAAATATACTCTCAAGGAATAAATGTTTCACTTGTTAATTATTTATGGATCATATTGCCAATAGTATCAGTGCTATCAATAATGTTATATACAAAGACATTAAGTAAAATAGAATTAGAAAATATTTTATTGAAAGAACAGGTTGAAAAAGCAATTATGATAGATCCATTAACTGGATTATATAATATAAATTGTTTTTATCATGATTTAAGATCCACAATCAAATATAGCCAGCGTAATAATCTTCCAATAACAGTGATGATAGCTAAATTACGTTATGGAGAAGAATTACGAAAAATATTAAGTAAAAATGAATATGAAGAATTATTACAAAAAATGGCTAAGATATTTCAAGATACAATTAGGTTTGAGGATAAATTATTTATACTTGAAGAACATGGAAAAATAGGAACTATTTTAACTTGTGACTCAGAAGGCGCAAATATTGTAGCTAAGCGTATTAAAAATTCTATGGGACAGAATAATTCATTTTGGGGAATAGCAGATAGATCAATAATTGTAGATATACAAATTGGATTTAAGGAATATAATTCTGAATTTGGTGATGATGTCATTGGCTATAAAAGTAAAGTAGAAGGCGAGATGCAGTATGATGTATAAGAAAATAACTACCATAATACTAGTAGGCATCATATTTCTTATGAGCATTACCAATATAGTATATGCAAATGGTAAAGGAAGTGATGATGGAGATATTCTTTTGCTTTATGATAAGAATTCATCTAATGAAAAGGAATTTGGTTCTATTTCAGATATTTTAACTTATCTTGGATATAAAGTTTCGTATAGCAGCATAGAGGACTCAGTAAATAAACTTGATAAATTCAACAATATTATTATATATAGTGAGAAAGAGAATGCAGATGATAAATTTATACAGAAACTATATAAGTGTAATAATAAGTTTATGGTAATAGGTAATGGATTAATAAAACATATAATTAATTATATGGATAATTCGATTGGGTATGTAGAACAAGGTAAAAGTGAATATGAGATAAATTATAACTTCTCTAATGAAAAAGACATTTCTTTATATTTAAAAACAGATGATACTATATTACTTAAAGGGGATTTTGAATATGCAAGCGGGAAAATTGCTTCTGTAAAGTATTCAGGGAATTATTCTGTGCGGAGTGGAAATTTATCTTATATTGCAGTATATGATTGTGATAATGATATTTTAAAAGCAATGCTGACTCAAGAAATTGCATTATGGATGTGGCAATATAAAGGGCTTCCACACAATTACGCACAATATATTGTTCTTGATGGAATATATCCATTTGTAGACCCAGAAAAATTATTTAATGTAATTGAAATAATGAATAAGTATAGGATTCCATATATAATAAGTGTCATGCCAATATATATAAATTCGGAATATCCAGCAATGAAAAAGTTTTGTGAAATACTTTCATATGCTCAGAGCAATGGAGGGGCAATAATACTCCATAGTCCAATTATACAAAGAGAAGAAGTAATTGAAGAAGAAATAAATGAAAAAATTAATACTTCATATTTAGCCTATTCTCAATACAATGTTTATCCAATTGGCTTAGAAGCACCTAAAGATTGGATTTATAGCAAAAATGGACAAAATATATTAAGAAGATTTAAAACAATATTTTTATATGAATCTAGCAATGAAGAAAGGAACAAAAATAATTTTAATAATGAGATTTATAATGATGGACACAATATAGTTTCACCAGCATTAATGCTAAATGATAAAGAATTTTGCCCTATAAGAGTTCATTCAACAGCAGTTTACTTGAATATAAATGACAGCATAGAAGATATAGAAGAAACAATAGATATAATAATGAAATCTAATGTACTGATGAAAAGTATGTGGGATATGGATCAATCAGTATATACAAATCAGTATGTTTTAAAATATGAAAATAAAATATTAAAATTTCAAGGAAAAGTAGTTTCATTAAGCTATGAGCCATTTAAGTATGAAGAAAATTTTGATTATAAAAGAAATATTGTTGGACGAATGGCAAGATTAATGTCAAATAGCAATAAAGTTTTATTAGTATTTGTAGGTATAATTTCTTTTATCTTTATAATTTTTATTATAATAGCAAGAAAAAATAACAAAAGGAGTTTCTTTCATTAATATGTTTTAAATTTTAAGGGGGTATTCTGATGCTAATTGATTATTTATCACTGTTTGCAATTTTATGTATATGGATTTTAATGCTTATAAATGTATTTTTGTCTGTAGGAGGATTTATTTATTATATAAAAGCAAAGAAAGATAATAAATCCATAGAGCTAGATGAATATCCAATGGTATCAATTATGGTCCCAGCTCATAATGAAAGTATCGTAATAAAAAGGACAGTTTTATCATTATTAGAGTTTGATTATCCAAAAGATAAGTTTGAAATAATAGTTATAAACGATAATTCAAATGATGATTCAGCAAAGGTATTACATGAAATCCAAGAAAAGAATAAGGATAGAAAAATAATAGTCATAAATACTGATAATATTGTAGGAGGTAGAGGAAAATCCAATGCACTCAATATAGGCTTTTCCATTGCAAGTGGCAGTGTTATATCAATATATGATGCCGATAATACTCCGGAGAAAGATTCTTTAAGAATACTTGTGGAAAATTTAATGGAAGACGATAAGTTAGGCGCAGTTATAGGAAAGTTCAGAACTAGAAATAAAAATGCATCTCTTATTACAAGATTTGTAAATATAGAGACTTTAGCATATCAATGTATGAATCAAGCCGGAAGATGGTTCTTTTTTAAATTATGTACAATTCCAGGAACTAACTTTGTAATAAGGAGAAGTATTATAGAAGAAATAGGTGGATGGGATACAAAGGCATTAGCAGAAGATACTGAAATAAGCTTTAGAATATATAGAATGGGATATGCAATAAAGTTTATACCATTTGCAGTAACTTGGGAGCAAGAACCACATTCACTTAGAGTATGGTTTAAACAGAGAACACGTTGGGCAAAAGGAAATTTATATGTTATTTCATCAAATTTTAAATACATTTTGGACAAAAGTGCAGGAGCAATGCGTCTAGATGTACTATATTACTGCAGCGTGTATGTTCTTATGCTAATATCATTAATTTGTTCAGATAGTATTTTTGTATTAGGTATATTAGGAATAACTCATGTTACATTAGGTGGATTTTCTACATTATTATGGGGAATGGCTATTTTAATATTTATTCTTAATATATTAATTACCGTTGCAGTAGAGAAAAATGAATTTAATTTTAAGACATTATTTTTAGTAATAATAATGTTATTTACGTATTCTAAATTGTGGGTATTTGTTGTACTAAATGCTATAGTACAAACATTGAATGATGTTATTTTTAAACGTGAAGTAAAGTGGTATAAGACAGAGCGGTCAATTGAATCATAAATATATTAGTGGGGTGGAGAGTTAATAATATGGGGAGATTAAATGAAAAATATAAAAAATGTAGCATATGTAAAAAAGTATTATGTATATTTGTGACAGGTATAATAGCATTATTTGTGCAATCTACATATTGTTTTGCAGAACCGCAAAATGACGATAAAGAAGAAAGAGTAACAAATGAAGAAGGAATAAATAGCATTATTTCAACTATGCTTAGTGAACCAAGCAAGACGATTGTTGACCTTCCAGAAGTTACCAAAACAACTTATTCATCAGATTTTTCATGGAGCTCTGATAAAACACTTAATGGGATTTTATCAACAGAAAGCTTATATTTTAAAATACCAAAGTATTGGAATACAAAGTATGCAATAGTTAGTATACAATATTCCTTAAGTCAATTAATTACTGATATTCCTGCAACTATAACATTTTCAATTAATAATAAGCCATTTTATTCTTGCAAAATCAAATATGAAAATAGTGGACCTCAAATAATATATGCAGTAATTCCAGTAGAATTATTAAAAGAGGGATTTAATAACCTGGGAGTATCAGGTTATGTAAGATTATATAATGATGAAGGATGTATAGATGATTATTCAGGTGCTAACTGGATAAATATAAGTAAAAATTCATATGCAAGAATTGGGTATGAAGTAGAAAATCATAATAACAAGATTTTATATTATCCATACCCCTTTATATCGACTATGGATCCTACAGCAAAAGATACAGCTATCTTAGTATCTGATAAAAAGGATAACGGAGAATTATCTGCTTCTATGATTTTGGCTGCTAATTTAGGAACAAAGACATCTGAAGAAAATAATTTAAATATGGGTTCATACAGTGATTATAGAAAATTCAACTCATCAAACACTATTTTAGTTTCACTTACCAAAAATCTGCCTAGTGAGATGAAAGAATATGTATCACCTTATACTAAAGAATTAAATGATAATGGAGTTGTGTTATTTATTAATGATGCAAATGGAAATCCTATGCTTTTATTAGTATCAAATAAAGAAGAAGGACTAATAGAATGTGCACGGATGATTTCAGATGAAAATAGAGTTGATCAAGAAAATAGTAATGTAGCTATGGTGAGGATTGGAAGTGCGGATGTAATAAAGAATTCTACTAAATTAAATGATAGTTCAGCGTATACTTATACAATTGAAAGCCTTACTGATGGAGGAATGGTATTTATAGGACCATTTAGACAAAAGAGTGATTTGTATTTATCTACATTGAATGACTATATATTATCTTCAGCAGGAAAAATTTCATTAAAGTTTAGGTATAGTGAAAATTTAGACTTTACACGTTCATTAATTACTGTGTATTGGGGAGAGACTCCAATTGCAAGTAAGAAATTAACTAAAGAAAGATCATCAGGAGATGAATTAACATTTACAATTCCAGCAGATGTTGTAGGAACTTCTGCTGGCAAGGTGTCCATAGCATTTGATTTAGAAATACAAGATCTTATTTGTACACCAAGACAAATGGATATGCCGTGGGCGTATGTAACAAAGGATTCTATATTGTATTTGCCAATAAATACATCAATAGTACCTAAATTTGACACATTGCCACATCCATTCCAAAAAGATGAAAGATTCAACCAGGTATTAATAGTAATTCCTGATGAAGCAAAAGCACAAGAACTTACATTAGCAGGTAAAATGCTTGCTATTTATGGGAAAAGTGCAGATCCATATGGAAATATAGAGGTTTGCCGAGGAAGTGACTGCTTGAATAGCTCAGTAAATTATAAAGATAAAAATATTATAGCTGTTGGTACACCAAAAAGTAATAAATTTATAAGCAATTTAAACAAAAATTTATATTTTAAATATGATGAAAGCAATACAAAGTTATTGTCTAATGAAAAGCTGATTTTATCAAATAATTATGCAGAGAATGTTGGAACTATGCAGTTACTATCATCTCCATATGAAGAAGGACAAGCAATTTTGGTGCTTACAGGTGCTAAGGATAGTTCTTTAGAATATATTGATAAATTTATAAAGGATGAAAAACTTACATGGGCATTAAAAGATGATTGTATCCTAATTGATGATAACTTAGATGCTAAAATGTATAGATTTCAAAAAGATGTAGAGGAAAAGGTAAAGCCTTCTTTAGGTAAGAAGATTATCGAAAATAAGCAATATTTTTTATATACTTTAGCTTCAACTTCAATTATGCTTATTTTATTTTTAGGCATAGTATTTATTTTAGTTAGAAATAAAATGCGTAATAATAAAGATAAATAAATTAAAAAATAATGATATTTAAAGAAGACTAGAGATGAGTGGATATTCATTTATAGTCTTTTTTATTCTTTAGGAAATTATATTGACGGACAATCTGTGGATAAGTTATTTAAAAAAATATTGCAATAGACTAATGCATAGTTCCTAAAGAATAAAAAATAAATTATATGCGCCTGGCCTTTTCTTCGCCAAGCTCAGAAAATCCAGAGTGCGCTGAAAAAATCGACGGCTTAAAGGATTACGTTTTATAAAAGCTATTGTATTCTATTTGATTTGCATTTTTATAGAAGACTATATCATAGTCGCCTTGGCGATTTTTTTATTTGAGTATTGAATTAATTAAAAATATAAAAACTACTCTTGAAGAATCAGATAATAAAATAATTACAAGATCTGAAAAAAATAATTATTCTGTATGAGAAAATTGTGTTACATAGATAAAATATATTAAAATAGAGTTTATAAGAGTATAATAAATATAAAATTAGAAATTAGGAGTATTTCATGAACAGAAAGAAAAAAATAATTATTGCAATAGCATCTATTGGAATAATATCAAGTATAATTGTAGGAAAAAATATTATAAGTGAAAGAATTAAAGAAAAAAGAATACTAGAACAAGAAGAAAATAATATAAATTTAGAAAAGAACATTATGCCAGAATTGTGTAATTTATATGAAAATCCTTCAGATATAAGCTTTGTTGATTCAAAGGATATGCAATATAAATTATCAGATTTAAAGGATAATATAGTAATAATAATGTTTTGGAATAATGCTGATGGAACTACAAATTATAAATTAGATGATATAAGAAAATTTGAAGATGTACTGAGTAAATATGATGATGTAAAATTTATCTTGGTAGATAGAACGGATGAAGAGATTTTAAGAGAGAGTAATATAGCATTTTCACTTGCATTTGATAAGGTTTCAAACGCATATTATAAATTTCAAATAGATACAATACCAAGTACTTTGATAATAAATAAAGATGGAACATTAATAAAACATATTAAAGGAATAATAAATGATAATAATGAATTGGAAGCATTAATTGGATATGGAAGAGATGGCGGGTATAAGGCCACTGAAAATTTTGTTAGAAATAAATTAACTAATGCTTCAGGAGGTATAAAAACAACTTTACTAAACGATAATCAGGATAATATAAAAGAAACTATATTAAGTGAATCCCAAGGAATAATGCTCGAATATGCAGAACTTACAAATGATGCAGAATTATTTAAAACAACATTAGATTACATAAATAAGTATATGAAAAATGATGAACTTGTTTCATGGAGAGTTCAGGATAATAATGCAAGCAGAGTAAATGCAGCAATAGATGATTTGAGAATTTATGGTGCATTAAAAGAAGGCTTCGATAAATTTGGAAAGAATAATAAAGAGTTAAGAAAATATAGAAAAGCAATTTATAAGTATAACGTAGAAGAAGGTAATTTAGTAGATAGCTATGATTTTGAGTACAATCAAAAGGCTGAAAGGCTAACTTTATGTTATGCAGATTTTGAAGTGCTTAAGGAATTATCAGAATCTGATAGAAGGTTTAAAAAAGTTTATAAGAATAGTTTTGATATCGTAAAAAATGGATATATAAGTGATGAATTTCCGTTATATTATAGCTGGTATAATTATAAAACAAAAAAATATGAAAAAGATGATCTTAATACAGCAGAAGCTATGGTAACTCTTCTTCATCTAGCAGAGAAAGGAGAATTAAAGCAAAGCACAATATCATGGCTAAAGAATGCAATAAAAAAAGATGGTATTTTAGGTAAATATACTGTTGATGGAAATGTGGTTAATGGTTATGAATATGAATCAACTGCAGTATATTCAATAGTAGCTTTAATAGGAAATGAACTTAATGATAGAGAACTTATAGATTTAGCTGTTAATAAAATGGAGAAAATGAGAATAAATAATGTTGCAAGTGAATTTAATGGCGCATTTGGAAATCCAGATGGAAGTGGAATATACTCATTTGATCAATGTATGGCTTTATTAACTTATGGAAGTTTAGAGAAAAGAGCAGAAAATTAAATGTATTGACAAAATTATTCTGTAGGAATAATATAAACATATACTATGATTATAGAAAGGAGAACGAAATGAAGATATTAGCTTAATCAATAAGAAAATTTGTAAAACAAGATTTGAGGAATGCCTTATTTGTTGTGCAAAAATTGATAAAGCTCGATATACTCATGATATGTTCTTCTAAGTAAAATTAATATATTTACTTAAAAAATTTATAATAGTTTTAGAAGTAAAAAAATATATTGATTTAGAATGTAAAAGAATTTATATATTTAAGAAGACTATAAATGAGTTGAATTCATTTATAGTCTTTTTTATTAAATATTGAAGTTAATCTAAAGCGGAAATAAATAAGAGTAAGACCTCAAGATATAGAGGTGATAATATGACAGTTTTAATGGAAAGTAAAAATTTAAGTAAAGAATATGGTGAAAATGTTATTTTTAATAAAATAGATTTTAAAATAAAGCTCGGAGAAACAATAGGAATTGTCGGATCTAATGGTACAGGAAAGACTACATTAGCAAATATAATATGCGGGAAAATAGAACCGACTTCTGGAGAAATAATATGGTATAAGAATAACGTAAAGATAGGTTATATGAAGCAGGCAACTGAGTATGAAGATCTAGAAAGTACATTAAGTGGGGGCGAAAAGACAAAGAAGCTTTTAAATGATGTTATTCATAGGGACTATAATTTTCTTGTTTTAGATGAGCCGACTAACCATTTAGATTACTTAGGTGTAGCTTATCTTGTTAAGGAAATAAAGAAGTTTAATGGAACAATAATAATAATTTCACATGATAGATATTTTTTAGATCAATGTGTTACACGCATTATTGAAATAGAAAATCAAAAAATTACTGAATATAATGGAAACTATACTTATTATAGAAAAAAGAAGCAGGAAGATTATGAAAATGCAGTTCATTTATATGTTGAACAGGAAAAAATAAAGAATAGAATTAATATGCAGATAGAGGAATTGGAAGGATGGTCAGACAAGGCTCATAGAGAGTCTAGAAAAAAAGCCATAGAAACAGGAAATAAATTTGGTGGAAAAGAATACAACAGAGTTAAAGCCAAAAAGATGGATAACCAAATAAAATCCAGAATAAAAAGACTAGAGAAGATGAAGGTTGAAGGATTAGAAAAGCCTAAAGAAGAAGAAAAAGTTTTATTTCAAATAAAGGAATCTAAAAAGATTGGGGCTGTTGTAGTAGATGCAAAAGACATTTCTAAAAGTTTTGATAAAAAGATACTGTTTGAAAAATCTTCTTTTTACATTAAGCATGGTGAAAAGATTGGGATATATGGTCCTAATGGATGTGGAAAGACTACTTTTATTAAAGCACTTTTAGGAAAAATGGATGTTGATGGTGACCTCTATATAAGCCCTACAAGAAAAATAGGTTATATAAGTCAAGATGTAATTGGACTTAATGAAGAATGCAGCATTATAGAACTTTTTAATTTTGAAAATAGGCAGGAACTTGGTCAGCTTAGAACAAAACTAAATTTAATTGGATTTAATGCAGAGATGTTAGATAGAAAAGTCAAGTATTTAAGCCTTGGTGAAAGAATGAAATTAAAGATTATTTTAATGATACAAGAACAATGTGAAGTTTTGATTTTAGATGAGCCGACTAATCATATCGATCTTCATGTAAGAGAACAGCTTGAAGAAACATTGCGAAGCTATAATGGAACAATTATACTTGTTACTCATGATAGATATATGCTTGAAAAGATATGTGATAAATTACTTGTTTTTAATAATAAAAAAATAATTAGATATGAATATGGAATACATGAATATCTAAATAATATTGAGAAAAATAAGAAAAAAGATAAAGATAAGAAAAGTAAAAATAAACTTGAAGAGAAAATTTTATTGGAAAATAAAATAACTTATATTTTAAGCTGTCTTAGCAGCTGCACAATTGGAAGTGAGGAATATAAAAGGCTGGATGAAGAATATAATAGTCTTATTACTTTAAGGAAAAGTATAAAAGATTGATGGTTTTCATAAATAATTATGTTTCGAACAATGCCAAGTATGTGGCATATATGTTAAAATAAGGGTGGTGGGTGAGGGGGATATTTTATGAAATGGACCATTAGTATGATTATTGGATTAGGAGTATCTTTATTGATTAATACAATTGATAAAAAATCAGGATTAAATTATTTACAGAAAATAAAAGAGAATAAGCCTAAAAAATATTATAAAATAATTTATATTTGCTTTACTCTAATCTTATTCTTTTCAAGAGACTATATTTTAGGGATAATTGGAATAAGTGATGACGATATTATTAGAATAATAATAACAGGAGTATTGATAGGAATATGTATTATTATTCTGGAAATAAATGATTAATAAATATATTATAATTGCAAAATAGGGTTACCGCATAAAGTAGAAAACTATAATAATTATGATCGAAGTTATTAATGCGACAATTCGTTTTATTAGTTAAAATTATCATAATTAATGTCATTTTTTTGATTGAGTGTGCAGCGCATTAATTTATGAAATTAAAAATTAACTAAGTATAATAAAAATAAGCATAGATAGGTATCACTTTAGGATAAATATCTATGCTTATTTTTTATGAAATAAAGCCTATTTATTGTTTCATTAGTTATGAAACTTTGATTTTCCATTTTTATTATTATAAGATTTATTTCTATGCTTAGGTTCACTATCAAATTGTTTTGGCGAGTTAGAATCTTCAATTTTTCCACCAAAGATTTTTTTATTTTCAAATTTTATATTAAATTCTTTTTCATATTTTTTTATTATATTAAGTTGTTTTTCAGTAGCTATAGCAATAGAAATACCAGATTTATTTCCTCTTGCAGATCTTCCAGCTCTATGTAAATATTCATTAAGTTTTAATGGTAAATCTAGATGGAATATATGTGTTACATCTTCAACATCAAGCCCCCTCGCGGTTATATCAGAAGATACTAGTATTTTAATTTTACCATTTCTAAAGCTTTCTATAGCAAGCTTTCTATCTTCTTTAGAAATATGACTGTTCATAGCAAAACAATCCTTAGCATGATAATTTAATTTTGCAGTTGTAAGTTCAATATCTTCATTATTATTTACAAATACAATAGCTTTTTTAGGATTAGAAGCTGCAATAATTTTTCTTAATGTATCAAATTTATCACGTCTATCACAAACAAATAATAAATGCTCAATATTTGGATTGAGTGAAGGTTTATCTTCTGATTTAATTATTATAGGCTCTTTCATTAATTCCTTACAAGCATTTAAAGTATCTTCTTTTATAGAAGCTGAAAATGCCATAAGCTGACGATCTCTCATTGTAGTTTTAATTATGTTCTTTGCCACAGCAATTCTTTTTGGATTTAATAAATTATCACATTCATCAATTACTATAGTTTTTATAGTATGTGCAGTTATCTTTTTCTTTGTTATTAAATCTAGTATTCTTCCAGTAGAACCTACAATTATATGAGGTTTAATTTCTTTAAGCTTTTTTATTTGATTATTGATATTAACATCTCCAATAATAGATAAAGAAGTCATAGGAATCTCTGAATTTTCTGCTAGAAGTTTAATTTGTGCTTCAATTTGTAGTGCTAATTCATGTGTTGGAGCTAATATTAAGGCTTGCATTTCTCTTTTAGATGTATCTATTTTCTGAAATAGAGGCAGTAGATAAGCAAGTGTTTTACCACTTCCAGTATAACTTTCACCTATTATATCTTTATTTTCATAAGCTGGAATGATGCACGCACTTTGAATAGAAGTTGGTTCAGTTATTCCTTGTTTTTTTAATCCTTCAATTATATTTGAATTTAAATTTAATTCTTCAAAAGTCTTATTCATAATATCTCCTTATAGATCACATATTCAATTAATATTTCAATATTAAAGTTATCAAAAGAAAATACCAATTGTCAATTAATTATAACTTTAATATGCAGATTTGAATAGTAAAAGATTGTATTATAATATATTTATATATTTTGTATTAACTTTTAATAATATGAAAAATTTATACTTATTGTATTTAAAGTAATACTATGAGAAAATATAAAAAGAATTAAGGCATAATTTACCGTATTTATGGGGGAATTTACATGATGGATAAAGAAAAAATATGTGAAGGAGTAAAATTAATATTAGAAGGAATAGGTGAAGATATAAATAGAGAAGGGCTTATTGAAACACCTATTAAATAAACGTGTTTATAAATTGTTAGAGGAATTGACTAGAAAATAATTTGAGTGGTGACAGTCATCTGTCGCCACTTGGCGAATTAAAAGAGAAGTTTAGTATAGAGTAAATATTAAAGTAAAAGCCAGTGAATCATCAATTCACTGGCTTTTACTTTAATATCTAGGCTTATTTTTTTGTTCAATATAAAAATTTTCTACACCATATGTTTTTATTTTGTTATTATTATTTTTCCAAATTTCTATAAGAGATTCATTATAAGTGGTTGGTGTGCATGGGAAACTACTACATTCAAAACAGAAATCCGCATTTTGGGTTTTATGACAGGAATTTATACTGCATTGGCATTTTGGCTTATCTGTAAACCTACAGCCTTCACAGTTTCCATTAGAAAAATGAGTGAGTATATCTGAGAATTCTTTATAGTAGTTAAAAATAGGCATAAGGTCCTTTAATTTTTTTGCCATGTTTTCAAAATTAATTAGATTTTCATTAAGCTCTTTGCTTAAATGTACAATTTTGCTGTCTACATAGGATGCACATCGTGAGCAGTCATTGCCACAAGGTGCTAGTTCCTTTACTGCTTGTTCATAGTTATTCATAAAAATTCCTCCTTAAAATAAATGAAAATATGCTTTCATTTATATAGATGCACTAAAAGGAGGAAAGTAACGGATAGCATGAAAAAATTTATATGATTTTTATAGTTTCTACGTAGAAATTATGTATTATGAGATATTTATAGCTAATTATAGTTTCAAATGTACATATCATTTATAATATCAATTACATTTTTATACCACTCTTTTTGTGGTTTCTTCAATGGCATATTTTTATAAAGATAGTTAACCTTAGCACGTGTAGATTTATTAAAAACATAATTACATTTTTTATAATCTAATCTTTCTATTAGCTTATGCTTATTATTATTTGCATCTTTCTTAAGGCTGTCTCTCGTTTTGGCAAAATCAATCCAAGCTTTGCAGCTACATGGATTATTTATATCTAGAATATTACAATGATCAGAAAAGAAAGAATCCAAATTCATATGAGCACGATAAAGAAGGCCTTTAACAGCAACTTTTGAAATATTAAGTATGTTTGAAACATCATCTAAGGATAAACCAAACATATCAACTAAAGAAAAGGCTATTCTTTGATTTAAGGTCAACTTTCTAACCATAGCAAGAAAACATCCATTTTGCATATCGCTTATGTATTCATCTACAATTATTTCATCTTCTGGATTTGGAATAGAAGATACATATAAAAGGCCATCTTGCTCAAGGTTTTCTATTTCATCATAAAGATTTTCGGGATTCTTTGTATTTTTTCGTACATTCATTAAGGAAAGATTAAAGCATATTTTTCTAAGCCATGGTTTTATTGCATTTGAATCTTTTAGAGAATCTATGTTTTTCCATGCGTTAATAAAGGTTTCTTGAGATAAATCTTCTGCAACAGCTGGATGGCAAGAAAGCTTTAATGCATAATTATATATGTAAGAACCATAGTCATTTATAATATTGTTTATATTCATATTATCACCACATAATTAGTATTTTTACAAAAATAAGTATACCATAATTAACAGGAATATTTTCGACTATTTGTATTTACATGGTATAATAATTATTATGAATTATATTAGATAATAATTTGAATATTAGGACATCCAATAAATATATAAATAAAATTTTGTATATTATAGTGAGGTGAAATCATGAAATTATTTGTTGTAGATGCATTTTCAGATAAAGTATTTCAAGGAAATCAAGCAGGTGTTGTTATTGTTGATGAAAATAACGAATTCTTAGACGAAAAAGTAATGATAAATATTTCAGCAGAACTTAAACATTCCGAAACAGCTTTTGTTAAGAAAGGTAAAGATGAAAATAGCTTTGAAATAAGATATTTTACACCAAATAGTGAAGTGGATTTGTGCGGACACGCTACTGTATCTGCTTTTACTGTTCTTTGTAATGAAGGGATAATAGGTACTGGAGAATTTTATGCAAAAACACTAGCTGGAAATTTAAAAGTCATAGTTAAAGAAAATGTTGTCTGGATTGAGATGGCAGAAGGAAAGATAGTAAGGGAATTCAATTATGACGAAGTTTTAGAAATTTATAAAGCTTATGGACTTAAGGATGATGATATAGACAAAGAAATTAAATGTTGCATAGTAAATACAGGACTTACTGATATACTTCTACCTGTAAAATCAAGAGAAGTATTAAATAATGCAATTCAAAATAAAGAAGAAGTAATAAGGTTATCTAAAAAATACAATGCTGTTGGCGTTCATATGTTTTATTTAGAAAAAAGCAAAAAGGCAACTGCATACTGTAGAAATTTTGCACCACTTTATGCAATTGATGAAGAGTGTGCAACAGGAACATCGAATGGGGCGCTTACTTATTATCTCTTAAAAGAAGGTCTTATTGAGGAAAAGGATAAAAATACTTTTATTCAAGGAGAAGCAATGGGTAAGCCTTCAATTATATTAAGCAGGGTGGGCAATGAAGGAAGAATATATATTGGTGGGAATGCAGTTATATCAATAACTGGTAAGTTAAATTTAACTTAGTCTTAAAGATGTAATTTTAGCAAAAGGTACTTAGAATTAAGAGAAAAAATATTTTATCTAGGTGAAAGATTATATAAATAAAAATTTATAAGAAAACTCTATATTTCAAATTTGATATGTATATAAAAATTTATTAAAAGGAGATGCTGTAAATATGATTACATTGATGTATATATTATTAATGCTTATAATTGTATTTGAAGTTTTCAGTATTTTTAAACCAATAGTTAAATCATTGACAGAATATAAATCAATAAAAAGTGAAATAAGTTATATTCTGATAAGAGTTCTGATTTCAATATTAGCAGGTTATTTTACATTTAAAATAGGAACTGGCATAATATTTTGCTTTGCATAAATTGATGAATTCGGCATAAGCTTAGAATTTGTTAAATTGGTTATTGTTTTAGAAAACTATTATCTTTACAAGACGGGTTTTTATTGGAATTTGAATTTTGGATATAGAAAATGAATGGAGAATATATTATGAAATCTATACATCACGTTTGCATTCAAACAGAAAAATATGAAGAATCATTAAATTTTTATACTAATATTTTAGGATTCGAATTAATTCATGAGACAGAGAATGTTCATACCAGAGGGTACAATACTTGGTTAAAGCTTGGAGATTTTATGATAGAGCTTCAAACAAATAAAGAAGGTGAAAAGCTTAAAGAATATACCTCATCTAGTGCGGGAATTGTACATATGTGTTTTAAAGTTGATGATATTAAAGAAGAATATAATAGAATAAAATCATTAGGATATGATAATTTCAAAAGAAAAAATAGTGAAGAAATATACAAAGTTGAAAATGGATATTTGTTTAAAATAATTGCACCAGAAGGTACTAAAATTGAATTTAGAGATAGTGAAATTTAAATTAAAGAAAAAATAAATAGTTAAAATGGACCCTATAATAGTAGACAATCTTTTAGTTAGTGTCTACTATATAGGGTCCATTTTAAAATAATCTCATTATTGCTATATCCTTTTTGTAAGGTTAATTTTTAAAATATAGATATTTAGATTATGAACATAAATATCTGTCTCTTATACACATCTGACGCTGCCGACGAAGAGG
>ENA-OXEC01000364-OXEC01000364.1-human-gut-metagenome-genome-assembly--contig:-NODE-364-length-20916-cov-40.4078_pt1 | contig 20916 bp, 19 predicted proteins | sample MGYA00249351_ERZ652235 | MGnify/ENA primary metagenome ERZ652235 (study PRJEB26925, sample SAMN05826906) | human gut metagenome | biome: ENVO:2100002; feature: ENVO:00000062; material: ENVO:00002003...
GGTTGATAGGTCAGAGGTGTAAGTGCGGTAACGTATTTAGCTGACTGATACTAATAGGTCGAGGGCTTGACCAATATTAAGTTGTAATACATGATTATATGCAATTTTGAAGGAATAAAATTCTTTCAAAACAATGTTCCGCGATAGCTCAATGGTGGAGCACTCGGCTGTTAACCGATAGGTTGGAGGTTCGAGTCCTCTTCGCGGAGCCATTTTTTTTATATTCATAGTCGATTGTATCGGCTTTTTTTGTTTTATAGATATTTATATACAAAAATTTATGAATTATTTATTTCATAACATTATGGGGGTTTCTAAAAATGGGAACAAGATCTAATAGAAATAAAATGATTCGGAAAAAGAATAGATATATGTTTAATTTTATTATATTGTTCATGCTTTTGGGAATTATTGTGATGGGAGTTAGTGCTAATATAGCATTAAAATTATTCAGGAATTTAGGCACTGCAAATGCAGAAACAAGTTTTGGTGGAGAGAGTAAATCATCAGATGAAGATATAAGTAAAGATTCACATGCAGATGATGTTGCATTTTTAGAAAAGTATCTTTATCAACAACAAATGGGATTAATGCCAGATGGAGCAGATGGAAAGAAGGTTGTGTATTTAACCTTTGATGATGGACCATCAGAAACTGTGACTCCTAAAATATTAGATATATTAAAAACAGAAAATGTAAAAGCTACTTTTTTTGTCTTAGGTAATTCAATAGATTCTAGCGAAGAATCAAAAAACATATTAAAAAGAGAGGTTTCAGAAGGACATTCTATAGGAAATCATACATATTCACATAATTATAGTTATCTATATCCAAATAGAATAATAAATGTAGAAAATTTTATGGACGATATAGAAAAAGCAAATAAATCAATAAAAGCTGTATTGGGTGAAGACTTTGTTGTTAGAGCTATTAGGTTTCCAGGCGGATATATGTCTTGGAAAGATAAAGATGGAATAAATGATATATTAAAAGAAAAGGGATATTATCATATTGATTGGAATTCACTGTCTAAAGATGCCGAAGGTGGATATAAATCATCAGAGCAATTATTAGAAGAAGTAAAATCAAGTGTATCTGGAAGAGAAAAGGCAGTTATATTAATGCATGATAATTATGGAAAGGAAGAAACGGCAAAGGCTTTACCAGAAATAATAGATTATTTAAAAGAGCAAGGATATGAATTTAGAACTATAAAGTGATATTAGATGTACAAGTTATTAAATTAATGACTTGTATTTTTTATTCTTTAGAAAATTATATTGATGGACAATCTATGAGTAAGTTATTTTTGAGAATATTGTAATAGAGTAATCATAATGCCTAAAGAATAAAAAATAAATTATATGCGCCTGGACTTTTCAAAGGCTTGCTCAGAAAATCCAGAATGCGCTGAAAAAATATTTAAGAAAATTAAACTTATCCACATATCTATTAAGAATATGTAGAAACTATTATTAAAATATATTATAAAAAATCTATTTTATATGGGGTAAGTGAAATGAAAAGAAAAATAAGTTCAAATCAAATGAAGATCACAATAATTATCTGCATAAATTTAATAAGTTTTCTTTGTTATAATAATTATTTCATTATAAAAGTATATGCAGGGAATGAAGTTACAACTGAAATGACAGAAAATAATTCATTAAGTGAAAACAACTCTAAAGTAAAGCAAGATAAGTCTGAAAATATTAAAAACTATTTTTCGTATGAAGGAGATCCGTTTGCAGATGATATATCATTGTTATCACAATATCTATATGAACAGAGTATAGGAGAAATGCCTAAAGGCGCAGATGGAAGAAAAGTGGCATATCTAACTTTTGATGATGGACCATCAGAAACAATTACATGTAGAATATTAGATATATTGAAAGAAGAAAATATAAAGGCCACATTTTTTGTTATAGGAAGATCTGTTGAAGGAAGTGAAAAAAATCAGCAAATAATAAAGCGTATGGCTCGAGAAGGACATTCTATAGGAAATCATACATATTCACATAATTATGATTATTTATATCCTAATAGCAGCGTAAATGTATATAATTTTATTAGTGATATTGAAAAAACAAATTCTATATTAAAGGGAGTCTTAGGCGATAAGTTTTCAACAAGAGTAATAAGATGTCCTGGCGGACATATGTCGTGGAAAAATATGAAATGCTTAGATAAAGTTTTAAAGAGTAATCAATATTATCAGGTTGATTGGAATTCACTTTCAAAAGATGCGGAGGGAAAAAAGAAAAATGCTGATGAGCTTTTAGATAATGTTATTAAAACATTAGGAGATAAAGAAAAAGCAATTATTTTAATGCATGATACATATAGTAAAGAAGAAACTGTAAAAGCACTTCCAATGGTAATAAAATATTTGAAAGATAATGGATATGAATTTAGAACTATACGATAAGTAAGATATACTAATAATATAAATGTGTGCTAGATAGAGCCACATATTTATACGAAACTAAAATATATTAAATAATAGAATATAGCATTAACAAATGATAAAATATTAGTATATAAAATTGATAAGGTAAAATATACATTAGTATAGATATTTTATAAATCTATTTATATATTATTAATAATATATAAATATAAGTAATGGGGCTGTTGCACTTAATAATTCGTAATGCTTTATATTTACATTACAAATTCTAGTTTGTGCGATATCCCAATATATTAATTAAAAATGAGGAGGTGAAGACCATTATAAGCAATATATACGATTATGCTTATAATGGGAGTTTATGTTATCAAAAGATGTTGCATCAAAAGTTCTCGCCAAGTGTTTAGTAACAGGTGGAGACTTTGCAGAAATATTTGAAGATGATTCAATCAGCAATTCCATATCATTAGTTGATGGAAAGGTTGATGATGCTATAGGTGGTAGAACTTATGGTATAGGAATAAGAATATTCAAAGGGTTTAAGAGTGTTTATGCTTATACAAATAATAATAGTTTAGAAAGTCTATTAGAAACAGCTTATAAGGCTGCATTAGCTTTAGGAGAAGTAAAAGAAGACATAAGTATAGTATTAAATGAAAGAAAAATAAATAGTATACATCCAATAATATATTATCCTAAAGATACATCTTACGAAAGAAAAATAAAGATAGCTAGAGAAGCATATAATGCGGCAAAAAGTTTCAGTAATGAAATATCCCAAGTAGTTGCAAGCTATGCAGATAAAGAACAAAATATATTAATAGCAAATAGTGAAGGATTATATATAGAAGATAAAAGGGTTAGAACTAGATTAGGTGTTAGTGCTATAGCTTCAAAAGGAGATGAAAACCAAACAGGATTTGAAGGTCCAGGAAGATGTATGGGAATAGAAATGTTCGATAAAATAGATCCAGCATATCATGGAAAAGAAGCTGCACGAATTGCTCATACTATGCTTCATGCAAAGAATTGTCCTGCTGGAAATATGACTGTTGCAATTGATAATGGCTTTGGAGGAGTTATATTCCATGAAGCATGTGGTCATGCTTTAGAAGCTACAGCAGTAGCTAAAGGAAATTCAGTTTTTGCAAATAAATTAGGTGAGCAGATTGCATCAACCAAAGTAACTGCAATTGATGATGGAACTATTCCAAATGCATGGGGATCATTAAATATAGATGATGAAGGAAATAAAACTCAAAAGAATGTGCTAATTGAAAATGGAATATTAAAAGGATATATGATAGACAAATTGAATGCTAGACGTATGAAGATGGAAGCAACAGGCAGCTCAAGAAGACAAAGTTATAAATATCAGCCTACATCAAGAATGACTAATACCTATATTGCAGCTGGAACTGATAATCCAGATGATATAATCAAGTCTATAGATGATGGTTTATATGCTAAGAAACTAGGGGGAGGCTCTGTAAACCCTGTTACTGGTGAATTTAACTTTGCTGTTCAAGAAGGATACTTAGTTAAAAATGGAGTTATACAAGAGCCAGTTAGAGGAGCCAGCCTAATTGGAAAAGGCAGTGAAGTCCTTATGGATATAGATATGGTTGGAAATAATTTAGAATTAGCTCAAGGTATGTGTGGTTCCTCATCAGGAAGTATCCCAACTAATGTAGGTCAGCCTATGATTAGAGTTAAAAAAATGACAGTGGGAGGTAGATAAAAATGGAGTTTAATTTATTTAAAGAGAAACTATTTGAAGAAGCTAATAAGGCTGGATTTGAAGAATATGAAATATATTATGCTGATGGAGAAAGCTTAAGCATAAATATTTATGAAGGCGAAGTTGAAAAATATAAATTAAATACTGCTTTTGGCCTTTCATTTAGAGGAAAAATAAATGGTAAAATGGGATATTCTTATAGCGAAATTTTAGATGAAGAAGCTATAAAGACACTTATAGAAAATGCAAAAAGTGCTGCGCTTACTATAGAGAATGATGATGTTAAATTTATATATGAGGGAGATAAGGAATATAAAGAAATTGATTGTTTTAAGAAAGAACTCGAAGGTATTAATCCAGATAAATATATAGAATTAGCTCTTCAAATGGAAAAAGAATGTAAAAAACAATGTGATAAAGTAATAAATTTTAGTAGTTGTGCAATAGGTTATGGAAAATCAACATATGGAATAATAAATTCTAAAGGACTTAATTTGAAAAATGAAAGAAATAGTTTAAGTGCATATGTAATTCCTATCATTGAGGCAGATGGAGAAAAATATGATGGTATGGGATATGTATTGGCACAAAAATTAGATGATATAAAACCAGATGAATTAGCTAAGCGGGCAATTGAAGAAGCTACTTCAAGAATTGGAGGTAAGAGTATACCTTCAGGAAATTATAAAATAATAATAAATAATGAAGCTATGGTTTCATTACTTGGAACATTTTCTTCAATATTTAATTCAGAACAGGCACAAAAGGGATTATCTTTATTACAAGGTAAAGAAGGCGAAATAATAGCATCTGATATTGTAACTTTAATTGATGATCCACATTTAAAGGATGGTCTTGGAACTTGTTCATTTGATGATGAGGGAGTTGCAACATATACTAAAGAAATTGTTACAAATGGTAAGTTAAATACATTACTATATAATTTAAAAACTGCTAATAAGGCAGGAGTTAAGTCTACAGGAAATGGATTTAAGAGTTCATATGCATCTACAGTTGGTGTAAGTGAAACAAACTTTTATATTAAGCCAGGTGAAAAAACATTTGATGAATTATGTGAAATTGTGAAAGATGGAGTTATTATAACAGAATTTGCTGGACTCCATTCAGGAGCAAGTTCTGTAACAGGAGATTTTTCACTAGCAGCTAAGGGGTTTATGATAGAGAATGGTAAAAAGACATTCCCAGTTGAGCAAATAACAATAGCGGGAAATTTCTTTACATTATTAAAAGATATAGAAGAAGTAGGATGCGATTTGAAATTCCCTATGAGCAGCATAGGCTCTCCTTCAATTATAGTAAAAGAATTATCAATTGCTGGAAAATAAAAAGTTAATTATATAGATAGAAAAAAATCCACTTTAGATTGTTTTGAAATAATCTAAAGTGGAAAATTTAATTTTAATAATAAGTAAACTTTGAAGTTTTAGTACTGATATTTAAATAGTAATCAGCAACTACGTTTTCAAAATTAAGATCTTTAGAGGCATTTTCAGAATAGAAATAAATTAAGATGCCTTTAAAATTTGTATTCATATATTCTGAGGCAATAACATTACAAATTTGTTCTAAATGATCTTTAGAAGTATCATTAACTAAAACATTAATTCTTACGAAATTATTGCCAGTAGAAATTTTACTTATAGAATAAGGTGATTGTATATTTTCGCTATTATTAAATTCACCGGAGAATGAATATTTTATTTTTGAAACTTGATTATTAACAATTGCATCTGAAGTATATGATTTCTTAGGTAAAAGATTTTTAACTTTTAGAGTTAATGAATCTAGGTTCTGGTCATTTAGACTTATAAAATCAAGATTTATTTCACCAGAAAATGTAGAATCAGATGAATTCTTAATAGTAATATTAGCGGACTTTTGTGAATCATTATATGATGAACCCAATTTATAATTAAGTTTTAAATCATCATATGAAGGTTTTTTAGATTCAATACTTTCGAGATTATTTTCTGAATTTAAATTTTCTATAACAATATCATTAGAAGATGATTTTTTTCTATCGACTAATTTAAAGCATGTCCCACTTGTCAATAATGTTATTGAAAGAACAAACATTATTACTACTAATACTGAAGATGTTTTTGTGTTCTTTTTTATTGCTAGAATTATAAATAAAAATGATATAAGAATTCCTAGAATACCAGAACCATAAAGAATTAATGAAAATAAATGCATGTTAAAATTAATACCCATATTTACCACCATTCAATAAATTTATTAAAAAAATAGTTATAATATAATTATATATGTAATTTATAAATACTTCAAAGTAAATTAATTGTTTATTAATAAAATCTTATATAAATATAAAGAAATATAGAGAAAATTAGAAAAAGTTTTGGAGGATAGGAAATGAAGAGCTATGATCTTATAGTAATTGGAGCCGGTATAGCAGGAATGACAGCGGCTATTGGAGCAGCTAATAAAGGAATAAAAAATATATTATTAATTGAAAGAGAGGAGTTTGTAGGTGGACTTATAAACCAATTTATACATAATGGATTTGGAAAGAAGATATTAGGAAAAGAAGTTACTGGTCCTGAATATATAGAATATATAGATGAAAGTATAGATAAAAGTAGTATAGATGTTCTTTTAAATACAACAGCATTAAATATAACAGAGGATAACATAATCACATATGTAAATTCGGAAGACGGAGTAACTGATGTGAAGGGAACAGCAGTAATATTTGCAATGGGTGCTAAAGAAAGATATTTTGGAGATATAATGCTTGTGACTAAGAAGCTTGTAGGAATACAAACAGTTGGAGAAGCTCATAGAATTATAAATTTTGAAGGATATCTTCCAGGAAGAAATAGCATTATATTAGCCAAGAATAAATGGGGATTTATTTTAGCTAGAAGATTATTAATAGAAGGTGGAAATGTTAAATGTGTTGTCCTTGAAAAAAGTTGTGATGAAATAATAAATGAAGAAATAAAAGATATTATTGAAGGTTTTAATATACCTATAGTCGATTCTTCAAAAATTATTGAAGTAAGTGGAAAAGATAGAATACAAAAAGTGAAGATTAAGAATTTGAAAGATAATTCAGTATCTGAGATTGAATGCGATGCATTATTATTAACAGTTAACTTTGAACCAGACGATGCTTTAGCAAAAAAAGCAAAAATATTAATGCCAGATGAGAATTTAATTACTATAAGTAAAGATTATAGTACATCTCAAAATGGGGTATTTGCATGTGGAAATGTAGTGTATGGAGAAAAGGCATTTGCCCTTAAAGATAATAATGGTATAGAATGTGGTGAACAGGCAGCTAACTATATAAAATCAAATTACACTAATTAGCTGCACCTTTTGATATTAAATAAAGTAGTCAATGGAAGCTTCATACATAGAAAGATTACCTTTAGAATTTAAATGAATACCATCTAGATATAAATCTGGCTTATTTAAAGTAAGATTGTAAAAGTCTATATATGAAATATTATGTTTAGAACATAATTCAATTAGGGAACTTCTTAAATTAGGGAGTTCCTTTTCAACATAATCATAAATTGAGCACTGAGAAAACAATAAATATGCCATGTCTCCTAAGATCACTGGGGGAATACCAACTACTACTTTATGATTTAATGAGAGGGCATCTTTAATCATCAATTCAATATTTGCTATAATTGATTTTACACTTCTCCCCATCATAAGATCATTTGTTCCAGCCATTATAAAAATTTTAGATGGATTATACGACAAGACATCTTTATCATATCTTGAAAGCATTGATGCCGTAGTATCTCCATTACACCCACTGTTGATTCCTTTGAGATTACATGTCATAATAATTTTATTGACCCAGCAATCTTGTTTTTTAACACCATATCCAAAAGTTAAGCTATCACCAAAGAAGACAATATCAGTTGAAGTATTCATAGTAATCATATCCTTTTTAAAATAATTTTTTAAAACAATTTTTACATATTATAGTCTTTTTATTATCTGCTGTAATATAGTCATTTGTGATAATGATTTTATTACAAATGCTACATTTATTTTCAGAAGATAAATTTTCTTCAATATTATCATTTTTCTTTTTTAATTTATTAATAGTTTTCTTTAGTGAAGTATAAAGTTTTGGTTTACTAGGATTAATTTTTTTATTGATATGAAAATTTAAATCATATTGGCTTTCGGAAAATAGCTCCAATTCAAATCTAGGATTTTCTTTATCATAATACTCTTCAGTAATAATTTTTGTAATTTGAGCATCATTAACTATAAGTCCGCTTTTTTCTATTCCATCAAATATACTCTTAGTAATATTTATAGTATCAGGATGACGTTTTTCACTTTTATAATAAACTTTTAAAACGGCAATTAAACTTTCTGTAAAAACAATATCAGGATTTTGACTCCTTGCAATCAGTGCTATTTCTTGTTCATATATTGCATATCTATCATGATAACTACCAGAATTATCAGGCAGTATAGCACGTCCGTTGGTGTTATGTAATTTAAAATTTGATTTAGTTATTGGTGACCCTTTAACAATAACTTTAGCGTAATTAGTCATTAAAATACTCCTTAAGTTCATTTTCTAAGTAAAATATACAATATATATTTAATTTATACAATAATAAGAATTTGATAATGATATATATATAAAGTATAATATTTTAGTGTTAGAAAATAAAATATTTAATATTATTTCGTAATAGAGTATATTTTATTTAGATAATTTAAAAATGAAATTTTATAGTTATTAATATAGATTAATAAAAGAGGTATAAATTAATGGAGAAAAAAATAATTTTAGGAATTGAATCTAGCTGTGATGAAACAGCAGCAGCAATAGTTGTTGATGGAAGAAATGTTCTTTCTAATGTCATAGCATCTCAAATTGATACTCATAAAAAATTTGGCGGTGTAGTACCAGAAGTTGCATCAAGAATGCATATTGAGGCTGTTGATGGTGTAGTAAAAGCAGCATTAAAAGAAGCAAATTTGACATTAGAAGATGTAGATGCAATAGGAGTTACATATGGACCAGGCCTTGTAGGTGCACTTTTAGTAGGATTGCAGTATGCTAAAGGTCTTTCACTAGGATCTAAAAAACCACTTATACCTGTTAATCATATACAAGGGCACATATGCGCTAACTTTATTGAACATAAAGATTTAGAACCACCATTTGTTTCTTTAGTGGTTTCTGGAGGGCATACTTTTATAGTATATGTTAAAGATTATGATAAATTTGAAGTTATAGGTCAGACAAGAGATGATGCAGCAGGGGAAGCATATGATAAAGTGGCAAGAGCATTAGGTCTTGGATATCCAGGAGGACCTAAAATTGATAAACTAGCTAAAGAAGGAAATGAGAATGCAATAGAATTTCCTAAGGCAAAGTTCCACGAACAAACATTAGATTTTTCTTTTAGTGGAGTTAAATCGGCTGTTCTTAATTATTTAAATAAAGCTAAGATGCAGAATATAGAAGTAAATAAAGCTGATGTTGCGGCATCTTTTCAAAAAGCAATAGTAGATGTATTATCTGATAATGTTTTTTTAACTTGTAAAATGGAAAAGGTTAATAAAATTGCTATAGCAGGAGGAGTTGCATCAAATAGTTGTTTAAGAGAAAGATTAATAACAGAAGGTGAGAAAAGGGGAATAAAGATACTATTTCCATCACCTATATTATGTACTGATAATGCTGCTATGATAGCGAGTGCAGCATATTTTAATTATGATAAAAAATTAGAAGGTAATTTAGATATCAACGCTAAACCAAATTTAAAATTAGTTGAAGGCTAGGTGAGGCATATGAATTTACTACCACATTCTAATGGATTATATAAAATGAAAAAGGAAAAAGTTGGTTTGGTCATAATAGTAAAAAGAATTGTTATTGGTATATTATCTTTATTGCTTGCAGGATTAGTAATTCAACAATGTATAAATCTAATTGATAATACTAGATTAAAATCAAAATTTAAGTATGTTCGTGTAGATGGAAAGAGAATGGAATATAAATTAAAAGGCGGTGGAGAATATACTGTTGTCTTTGATGGTGGCATAGGAAATACTATGTTTGAATGGGATAAGGTTTGTGATGTACTAGAAGAAAAAGAGGATGTTCAAACATTTGTATATAATCGTAGAGGATATGGTTTCAATGATGGCGGCAATGCCAGAACTCCTAAGGAGCAAGCAGAAGATTTGAAAAACCTTTTAAAGAAATCAGGTGCATCTGCCCCTTATATACTTGTTGGAGAAGAGTATGGAAGTTTAGTTATGACTAATTTTGCTGCTGAGTATCCAGACTCAGTTGCAGCAGTTGTTTTAATAGATCCAATTAGTGAAGAAAAAGCAGCTAGTGATGAATTTAAAAAGAGTATTAGATTTAAATATTATAGAAGTAAGATAGAGAGTGTTGGTTCGAATTTTTTATTAACATCAATATTAGATAAGGTTGGTTTAACATTAGAAAATAAATATTTTGAAGAAAATATATTAGAAAGTAAATTAGAAGAATTTTCAGCACTTAAAAATAAGAAAAATTATAGGCAGGCTGTTTCAAATGAGTTGGGGAATTTATACAATATAAATTCAAATAGTCAGTCTGATGGACTTTTGTCTAATAAACCTTTATATATAATAAGTCAAGATAAAGAAAATATTCTTGAAAAGATGGGTGATGAAAAGTTTACGACCGTATATAAACATAAAGATACACAAACTCCATTTTCTATGGCCGATCCTGAAACAGTAGTAAATGGTATAAGCAGTGTATTGAAAGATACTAAGAAAATTCAAAAGATGAACCATAAAGAATGATAGGCTCCCTCAATTAGAGGGAGTTTATTATTTAAAAATTATTTTATTTCAATGAAATATTGTCATTGGTTTGACACATAATAACTCTATACTTACATTATAAAGTAATTATAAACATAAGTTTTTCAAATTTATATTTTTATAAAAAACTTGTAATTTAATAAAAGATGAATTTATTGAGATAGGAGGATTTTAGCATGAATAATAGAGAGGATAATAATTTTATAGATGTTGAATCTTCTCCAGTATTAGACGGAGAGCAAGTAGCGTGGAGAAGTTGCTTTGATGAAAAAGAGCCTAAGAAGAAGAAAAAAAGAAGAGGTGCTAGAATATTTGGAACCATTGCAGGAGGCATTTTAATATCTCTTATAGGTGGAATTATTGGAAGTGCAATAACTTATTCTATGATTGGAAGTAATAGATCAAGTTTTAATTCAAAAACAACAAATTATGTACCTCAATCATTTGTATCAAGTACCAATAATGCTATGTCAGCAGCAGATGCTTTTAATAAAGTTGCACCAGCAGTAGTTATTGTTTCTACTAAAGGACTTCAAGATGTAAATTATGGCTTCTTTAGTCAAGAACAAGAAGTAGAGGGAATAGGATCAGGATTTATAATCAACGAAGAAGGATATATATTGACCAATTATCATGTAATAAAGGGTGCAACAGAAGTTACTGTAACACTTAGTACAGGAGATGAAGTCCCAGCAACAGTTGTTAATTATGAAGAAACAAAGGATATCGCAATGTTAAAACTTAAAGAAGGAACTAAAGTACCTGCAGTAGCAGAGCTAGGTGATTCAGATGCAATTTATCCAGGTGCTGAGGTTATAGCAATAGGAACTCCACTTTCTAAAAACTTCGCACAGACTCTTACAAAAGGAGTTATTAGTGGAAGTAATAGAACAGTAACTACTGAAAATGGTGAGAGTGTTAATTTAATTCAAACTGATGCTGCTATTAATCCAGGAAATAGCGGTGGCCCATTAGTAAATACAAATGGTGAAGTTATAGGAATTAATTCAATGAAAATAGGAACTCAAGCAGGAAGTACAAGTGTGGAAGGAATTGGTTTTGCAATTCCAATAAATGAAGTTAAAAATAAGATAGATGATTTATCAAAACCTATATTAAATTTGGGTATTAAAGTAAGAGATATTGATGCTAATACAGCAAAACAATATGATTTAGAAGAAGGTATTTATGTAGTCTCAGTAGATGAATTTTCACCAGCTGAAAAAGGTGGATTAAAAGTTGGAGACATAATCGTAAAATGCGATGGAAAATCTGCTACTACACTTGACAAATTAAAAGAAATTAAACAAACAAAAAATGCTGGAGATACTTTAGGACTTGAAGTTGTTAGAAATGGAAAGAATGTCAAATTGAATGTTACATTAGAAGAAGGTAAATAAAATCTTATATTAAATTATAGAGTATATATTTTAGAGTATAAAATATATACTCTATTGCATTTTATGGAAAAAATTGGTATTATGGAATAAAGGGGAGAAGATTATGGAAGAAACGGTTTTAAATTTGATAATGCATACGGGAGAGGCTAGAATGTATGCTGCGGAAGCAATTTCATCAGCAAAGAGCAATGATTATATAAAAGCTAAAAAATTGATACAAAAAGCTAATGAAGAACTAGGGTACGCACATAATTCTCAAAGTTCAATCATTCAAGGGGAAAAAGAGAAAGAGAATAATGAAATATCATTATTATTAATGCATGGCGAAGATCATCTAATGACAGTCATGCTATTTATTGATATAGCAAGAGAAATAGTAGAAGTTTATGAGAAATTTTCAAACATATAGCTAATAGTTAAAGATGTCATATAAAATTTATAAATCTCTTCAAATATAAATTTTATATTTTTTTACACAATAAGTGTTAAAGTGAATATATTAATATCAAATGGAAGAATAATAATCTTATTCACAAAATCCATTATATATTCATATTTTATGAATATAAATAAACACTTGGAGGTAAAAATAATGAGCGGAAGAGTAAGCGTATGTTCTATATGTCCAAAGGAAAATGAGCAAATTGATGCAGTTATTAGAATAAATAAAGAAAGAAGAAGCGTTATCTATGGAACTATCCTTGATGAAAATGGAGATCCAGTAGCTGATGCAGTAGTTAAATTATTACAAGTATGTAACAAAGGATTAGTTCCTTTAACTCACACTTTTACAGATCAATTTGGACAATTTTTGTTAGGACCTTTATGTCCAAATCAAAAATATATGTTGAAGATTTATAAAGATAATATAACAATCAGATATGAACCTATTAATGCATCTTGCTATGAAGGAAAATGCATAGGTGTTCAAGGAAGAAATTCAAGACGTAATTCTCGTAATGAGGACTGTGACGATTAATTAATAACTGCAGGTGAAAATAGAACAGTATAGTTGATATAATATAAAAAGTTCTCTTTTAAAGAGAACTTTTTATGTTATACTTAATTTATTGAAAATAATAGTCTGCTAATAAAACAGGGGGATATATGGAAAGTATATTGTTATACATAGTGTCTATATTTTTCGTAATAGGTGCTATTGATTATATAGAAGATAATAGATTTAAATTAGGTTCATCATTTGAAGCTGGAATAAAATCCATGGGGTCATTAGCTTTATCAATGATAGGTATACTGTCGCTAACTCCATTTTTATTAGATCAGATTAGTAATGTACTAATAACCATATCTAATAAAATATTGATAGATCCATCGATTTTTTTAGGTAGCATAATAGCAGTAGATATGGGAGGATATAATTTATGTTCAAATTTAGCGAATGATAGTAGCATGAGAATATTTTCAGGTATATTAATATCATCCATATTAGGATGTACCATAAGTTTTACACTTCCGCTTTCTATTGGCTTAGTAAAGAAAGAAGAACTTGATAGTTTATTTAAGGGAATATTATGTGGTATTATTGCTATGCCAATAGGATTGTTTGTTGGTGGTTTGATGCTAAAATTATCAATTATAAAAATAATATATAATCTGCTTCCTATAATTTTATTATCAATCTTTATTGGAATGGGAATACTATTTAAAACAAGCCAGACAGTTTTTATATTCAATTTATTGGGAAAAATAATAAGATTCATAGGAATGATAGGAATAATAGTTCAAGGTGTTAAATCTATATGTGGGGTAGAGCTTTTAAAGAATATAATGCCTATTCAGGAAGTACTATTAACAGTTGGAAAGATAGCTATCTTCTTAAGCGGAGCATATGTAATGATTGAGTTTATAAAAAAGGCTCTAAATAAGTATCTAAAATTTATAGAAAGTAGAGTCAAAATAAATCAAGACTCAATATTAGCATTAATAGGAAGTTTGGCATCTGCAATAATTATTTTCGATAGTTTTGAAAAATTAGATTACAAAGGAAAGGTGATATGTTCAGCTTTTTCAGTAGGAGGAGCATATGTATTTGGAGGGCAGCTTGGTTATGTTGCGGGAGTTGAACCAAGTATGCTTAATGTATATGTGATAACTAAGCTATTATGCGGAATAATTGGCGTTATTATTGCGATTATATTTCTTAAATATGAAAATAAAGGTTGAGGTATAAATAAATTATGAAAAATAAAATTAGGTATGGAATTATTTTTTTTATTGCATTTCTAATAGTAATTATAAGCATAAATTTAAATGAACCAAATAAAAATGATAAGGTAAGGGGAACTATACAGATCTGGGCAAGTGAGAATACATACAATTATTTAATGGAATGTGCTAATAACTTTATGGAGTCTAATGAAAAAGTTAGTATTAGTGTTAATAAGATTGATGATTATAATTCATTAAAAAGTAGTTTGGAAAATGATAAATCAAATGATGTAAAAATATTTGAAGCAAGTGAATATGAGCTTAGTAAATTAGGATTAGATAAATTTAATTATTATAATCCTGACGAAACAATTTTATCTGTGTATTCAAATAATTTTTCATCATATAGGCTTAAACAAGTTAAAGATAATAATAAAATAATAGGAGTACCGTTAACATCTAGACCTCTGGGATTATATTTAAGAGAGGATTTGTTAGAGGAATATGGGTATAAAAGTGATGATTTTAACACATGGGATGATGTAATTAGAATTGGAAATGATATATACAATAAAAGTAATAAAAGTGTAAAAATATTAAATGCAACTAATCAGGATTATTATGATTTATTAGATCTATTGATAATGCAAAATTTAGATAAGGAAAAAGACAAAGTAAAAGAAGATGTAAATTCACAGTTAGAGGCATTAGATAACAATAATATTTTAAATAGAAGTAACAATAAAGAATATCTAGGAAAGATATCATCAATTAATGGACTAAAGGAAACTCTTGATTCAGATGAGAAATGGAGAATAGTTACGCCTCCAAGCAATGGACTAGGAAAAAATAAATTTTTCTCATCTAAAGGAACAGAATTATATGTATTGAACACAAAAAATGATAATAGTAAATTAATTGATAAATTTATTATATTTGTATTAAGTAATAATAAAGAAACTGTAAATTATATAAGTTCAGGAGACTTTTTCTCAAGCTATCTATATACTTATAAAGATAAGGATATAGAAAATCCTATTGATAACTTTAATGGTCAGAATCCATTAATCGTATTAAGCAATATTGAAGAAAAGGCATATACCATTAATGATTATAATAAATATTTAGAGATAAAAGAAGACTTTGGATTTTGATACTATCCAAAGTCTTCTTTTACTTTCCGAGAAGATCATAAATTTTCTCATAAGCATTTAGTGTATTAAGTGCAGTTTTGTTCCAACTAAAATTTAAACTTCTCTCATATCCTTTTTTAGAAAGAGAAAGTCTTAAATTATCATCATTAAGAAGGCATGCTAGCTTATCTGATAAGTCATCATCATCATAAGGATCTATAAGAAGTGCATTATCAGAAGTGACCTCTGGAATAGATGATATATTAGATGTTATAACTGGTACGCCACAACTCATTGCTTCTAGTGGTGGAAGACCAAATCCTTCATAATATGAAGGGTATACAAAAGTATCACATCCATTATAAATAATAGGTAAAATATTATCTTCAACAAATCCACAAAATATTATTTTATCTTGCAAGCCTTTATCTTTTACAAATTTAAATAATTTTTCACCTTCATCCTTTAATGAGCCACCAATTAATAATTTATATTCATTATTTAAATATTTATATATATTTCCAAATGAGTTTATTAACCCAAAGACATTTTTTCGTGCACTAAATCCTCCTAAATATAGTATATAAGAACTATCAAAATTATATTTTTTATTGATAAATGCTTTGCATTTTAATTTATCTAATGGTTTATAGTTTGAATTAGCTGCAAGTGGAGTTACAAATATTTTCTCTTCAGGATAAAAACTAAAATATTTTAATATGTCTTTTTTTGAATATTCTGATACAGTTAAAATACCAGAAGCATTTCGTATTATTCTAGGCATGTCTCGAAGGAAACGTTCTAAATATCCTTTTCCTACTGTTTCAGGCATAAGATATGGAATCAAATCGTGGATAGTAACTATGGTTGGTATATCAGAATCAAAGTCGAAACCAATTCCGTTTTGAGGAATATGATATAATTTGACGTCCAAATCTTTCAATTTTTTAGGTATATAACAGTTCTCATAAAATCCACCATGTCTACCAGATGAATATATTATATTAGAATTTTGAGAGTCAAATTTATTATTAAATTTTCCACAGCAAAATAAAGTATATTCATTAGATGAAGATAATGATAGAAGCTCAGAGAGAAGATTATTTGTATAAGTACCAATTCCTGTACCCTCATATAAGGTAGCACCACGTGCATCTATAGCAATCTTCATAAAACACCTCATAAATAATATCATTAGTATAGAATATTAATCTGGTTTTATTTTGGTGATTATAAATCACAATAAAATATTTATAGACATATAATAAAAAGAATAATTTTTAGTGGGAATATTTATGAAAGAATGTATAGATACAATTAGAATTAAGGATTATATTGAAAAAAATTATAGTTTAAATGTAAAAGATGTAGAAAAAGTGAAAAACAGCTATAGGGTAATCACTGAGGATAGGGGGTATTGTCTTAAAGTAATTAACTATGAATTTTCTCACTTCTATTTTATTTTATCTGCAATGAAGCATCTACAGAAAAATCAATTCAAAAATATACCTCAGTTTATTTTAAATAAGGACAATAAAGAATACGGTAGCTTGGATGGAAAGTATGTTTATTTGACAAAATGGATACCATCAAGAGTAAGTAATTATGATAATCCTATAGAATTAAGTAGGATATCTACTAAATTAGGAGAATTTCATGAATGTAGTAAAAATTTTAGATTAGACCGTAAGATGAAGCCAAGAATAGGGTGGTTTTCATGGGAAAAGGTTTTTAGTACAAGAAGAGATGAGATACTTGATTTTAAGAAAAGAATAAATCAAAAGGCATATAAATCTGATTTTGATTTATTATACTTAGAAAATATTAACTTAGAAATAAAGAGAGCGGAAGAAAGTATATTAGGACTTAGTAGAAATAATTATTTTGAATCTATGCAGAAAGAAGTATTTAAAGGTGGTTTTTGCCATCATGATTATGCACATCACAATATACTTGTTGATGATGATGGGAATTTTAATGTTATAGATTTCGATTATTGTATATTGGATTCACATTTACATGATTTATCTTCACTATTGATCAGAAGTATGAAAGATGGAAAGTGGGAAAAAGAAAAAGCAGATTTAATACTAGAATCATATAGAGAAGCAAATGATATACAGAATTATGAATTGCCTTTAATTAGAGAATTTATTAGATTCCCACAATGTTTCTGGCAGTTAGGTATACAAGTATATTGGGAACAGCAACCTTGGGGTGAGGAGTTTTTTATTAATAAGCTTGAGAAATATTTAGATGATATTAAAGACAGGGAAGAGTTTATTGATACTTACTTTAAAGGAGGAGATTAAAATAGATGTAATAATGATAACTGAAAATCTAAATAAAGAAAATGTAAATGTTACGAATAAATATTTTTCTCATAAAAAGGATTTTAATATAAAAGATATTAAGGGACAAATTAATTTAATTATAGATATTCATAAAATATTGATGAAATGTGAATTTGACGGATTAAGCAGGATAGAAAGCAAGATAGGAAGAGAAGTTGAAGGATATAAGGTTCAATTAAAAAGAATAAAGCGTGATTATAACGAACTGATTATGAAAACAAATAAAAATGATATAGATAAATTTTTAATATTTGAAGGAAAGAATATGATAAATCAAGCTAGTGTAGCTTTAGATAAGATTTATGATGATAATTATCTAAGCATCATAAATAGAAGTATGAATAGAAAAGAAATATGCTTAGGAAGAGTTGATGATGGAAATCTAAGAAAAGAAAATGAACAATTAGAAATAGGTTCATTAAAGGGGATTTCATATAACTTAATTGAAGAAGATTTGTATAAGTATATAAAGAAGATACAGAAGAAAAATTTATATATAGATGAAAATGAAGTAATAGATTTGTTTGTGAGAGCATCACATTTAGCATATGGCAGTATTAATTATTTAAAAGGATTATGTATATATCCTAGAGATTTCTTAAAAAATTGGGAACGCTACAGGCAAGCTAAAAGCAATAAAACATATGAAGAATATTCTATTGAATTTGAAAAAATAATGAAATATGAATTTAGGGATATTCGAAAATAGAGATTTAGTTTGTTAGGAGTGAGTAAATGAAAAAAATAAAATATGCACATAAAAATACTTTATGTGAATATGATTTGAGTTTAGACTTTTTTAAAGAATTAGGAATTAAGATAAATGATGTTGTTCCACTTAGAAAAGTTTTCTTATTATATACAGATGAAGGAAATAAAATATTAAAAAAAGTAAATTATGATATAGATAGGATTAATATAATAAGTGACTCTTTAGATTATATAAAAAAGAAATATAATAATGTTATTGCTTTTGATAAATTAAAAAATAGTTTAAATTATATACAATGGAAAGGTAATTTATACGTTGTAATGGATTTATTACAAGGAAGAGAAGCGACTTTTTCTAATCCTATCGAAATTGAACTTTGTGCAGAAAATCTTGCAATGCTCCATAATGCATCAAATGGCCTTAAGGAATATTTAGAAAAAAAATACTCTAAAAACATGATGGATATTTCTTTAAAAGATAAATTCACAATGTCATACGATAATTTATGCAATTTGAAGGAAATGGTTAGTAAATACAAATATAAAAATGAGTTTGACACATTATTTATGGAAAATGTGGACAAATATTTGGAAGAGATGGTTAATGTAAATAATAAGCTAGAGAAAAGTTCCTATATCAGTTTGAGAAATATGGAAGACAAGATTTCAATTTGCCATAATGATTTGGCATATCATAATTTTCTTATTAATGATAGAGATGTCAATATATTAGACTTTGACTTTATGACTATAGATCTGAGAGTTATAGATATAGCAGATTTTATATTAAAATCAATAAAAAATGTGGCCTTTGATATAAATAAGATGAGTCTTGAAATAAATTCATATGAAAAGATTAATAAATTATCATTACAAGAAAAAGAAGTTTTAGGGATTCTAATAGAATTTCCAAGAGATTTTTATTCAATAGTAGATGATTATTATAATAAAAGAAAGTCTTGGGATTATGATGTGTTTTTAAATAGATTATTAGGAAAACTAGATAATGAAAGCTTTAGATATGAATTTTTAGAAACTTATAATAAAATGCTAAATAAAGATGTCTCACAAAATAAATAAGGGACGTAGTAAGTTTATATGATAATACCCGAAAAGAAGCTCTCATGTTATGCTCGATTGCTACAAAAAAATAAGCTAAGAATTCAAACATGCAGACTTGCATCCACAACTGTTTGCTCCAATGTAAAATTGGACAAACAATTGTGGAACAAGTCTACATGCAAGAATTCTAAAGCTCATTTTTTGAATGCAATTCTCCGCACAACAAGAGAGCTTCTTTTCTTTGTTTCATCTAAATTATAGTATCAGTGTTATGTTGCTATAACTATAATCATATTAAGATTAAAAAATAATTATTTATAGATGTTAAAGATTTAAAAAGTTAATATCTTATCCTTAAAAAATGGCATATCATAAATAAATGAAATACCTAGTCATATATATTTGTAGGCATTGAATAATACTCAAAACATAAATTAGATTTCTATTATTTTAGAAAAAAACAAAGAAATTCAATATATGAATAGGCGTAGTATTGTATTGGAAATTTTGGCTTTTAAATTCTTTGGCAGAGGCTGTTCCAAAATTGTTTGTCCAAAAACTTGCTTTTTGGAGCAAACATTTTTGGGTGCAGCCTCTGCCATTAGAATTTTGGTACTCTATAAGTGTAGATACAAATCATAAATATATGATTTAACATCTGCACTTATTTTAATTTATAATAAAGGGAGTAATTTGGTATGACGACTTTAGAATTGGGTTTTAACATCCGTAGCTAAAACTGTCAGCCATCCCTTATTATAAAGATTCGATTAAGCAGGTTGAAACCGTACGGCTTTCGTGTAACTAACCAAAATGAATTGTAATAAGTGTGGGTGGATTAAAATTACAATAATTTTTTAGGAGGATTAACATGATTAGTGTTGGAATTGATGTTTCAAAAGGAAAAAGTACAGTATGTATATTGAAAGAATATGGTGAGGTTATTAGTGAACCACATGAAATAAATCATACTGAAGCTGATTTAAAAGCATTAGTTGAATCTATTTCTGAATTAAATGAAGAAACTAGAGTTGTTATGGAAGCGACCGGTCAATGTCGTCAACTTAAG
>ENA-OXEC01000367-OXEC01000367.1-human-gut-metagenome-genome-assembly--contig:-NODE-367-length-20465-cov-18.4049_pt1 | contig 20465 bp, 19 predicted proteins | sample MGYA00249351_ERZ652235 | MGnify/ENA primary metagenome ERZ652235 (study PRJEB26925, sample SAMN05826906) | human gut metagenome | biome: ENVO:2100002; feature: ENVO:00000062; material: ENVO:00002003...
TATTCGGTTTTTTATCTCAACTGGCTTATAACTCGGGAATTTTATCTAAATTTGCAATAGCTAAGGAAGCACTTGTGTGCTTCCTTTTTTCGTCACTATCCTCTAATAAATCTGTCAAAGCATCCAAGCGACTGATTCATTTGGGGCCAAGGAGCTGTCATTAAGCTTAAAAATGCTTTCTAAGTGTGCCTATTTCACATCATCATTGAGGCTCTTTGGCATGAGGTTATCACCTGTTGGGGAACTTTCAAAGGGTTTCATGACAGGCACTATACATTTGGGGCTGAAGGGCATGTAATGCTCTTTTACCAATGTGATAGGCTCCTTGCTATATACCGATACCCAAAGATGAAGTTTGTTACAATAGGACTAAGAAGATCAGAAAGAACAACAGGAACAGAAAAAGACTCCACAGAGACAAAACGAAAGACCGCAGTCCCTGCATCAAGGACTACGGTCTTTCTTGTATAAAATGATAATAATATCTTGCCAATGGCACCAGAGACACAAAACCTACTTGGCGTATGCCACAGAACGGGTCTCGCGAATCACGGTGATCTTCACCTGTCCGGGATAAGTCATCTCATTTTGAATCTTGGTGGCGATCTCACTTGACAACTTTTCGCTCTCGGCATCATCCATCTTGTCGGCTCCCACAATGACACGGAGCTCACGACCAGCCTGAATGGCGTAGGTTTTGGTCACACCGGGATAGCTCATGGCGATGGCCTCAAGGTCATTGAGACGCTTGATGTAGGCCTCGACAATCTCGCGACGGGCACCCGGACGGGCACCGGAAATAGCATCACACACCTGCACGATAGGGGCCAAAAGCGTATTCATTTCGATCTCATCGTGATGGGCTCCAATGGCATTGCAGATGTCGGGTTTCTCCTTATATTTCTCTGCTATTTTGGCTCCATAAAGTGCATGGGGCAACTCACTCTCCTCATCAGGCACCTTGCCTATATCGTGCAACAGTCCGGCACGCTTGGCTTTCTTAGGATTGAGTCCTAGTTCCGATGCCATCACCGCGCAGAGATTGGCAGTCTCACGGGCGTGCTGCAAAAGATTCTGACCATAAGAAGAACGGTATTTCATCTTACCGACTATGCGGATCAGTTCGGGGTGCAGACCATGAATACCCAAATCGATGGCAGTGCGCTTTCCGGTCTCAATCACCTCATTGTCGAGTTGCTTCTTCACCTTGGCGACAACCTCTTCTATTCGGGCCGGATGAATGCGCCCGTCGGCCACTAACTGGTGAAGAGCCAGTCGGCAAACTTCCCGGCGAATGGGATCAAAAGCCGAAATGACAATCGCCTCCGGTGTGTCATCAACCACTATCTCAACACCTGTTGCAGCTTCCAAGGCACGGATATTACGACCTTCACGGCCTATGATGCGGCCTTTCACCTCATCATTGTCAATGTGGAAGACGCTCACGGAGTTTTCGATGGCTGTTTCGGTAGCCACGCGCTGTATAGTCTGAATGACGATCTTCTTAGCCTGCTGGTTGGCGTTCAGCTTGGCTTCGTCCATAATCTCATTCACATAACTTGCCGCATCAAGGCGAGCCTGATCTTTGAGACTCTCCACCAATCGCAACTTGGCTTCTTCCGCCGACAGTCCGGAGAGTTCTTCAAGCTTGGCCTGTTCCTGCTTCTGCATCTTCTCGAGTTCTTGTTGCTTCACTGCAAGCAGCTTCTTCTCGTTATCCACACGCTGTTGGCCCTGCTCCACCTCTTGCTTGCGACGGCCGAGCTCTTCCTGCCGCTGATTGAGGCTTATTTCCCGTTGCTTGAGTCTGTTCTCATTTTGCTGTATGCGCTGGTTGCGCTGCTGAACTTCTTTCTCAAGTTCGCTTTTCTTATTCAGAAACTTCTCTTTGACCTCAAGGAGTTTTTTCTCTTTGACAACTTCGGCCTCTTTATTGGCCGCATCCATCATTTGGTTATATTTTCCTTTTATCACATAACGGAAAATAGAATAGCCGACGGCTCCGCCTATAACAAGGCCTGCCACGACCGAAATTATTATACCAATCATATTATTATTGTATTAAATATTCTCTGTCACTTGAGTGCTTCTTCGATTTCTGAAGTCAACTTTCCGAGAATATCACTATAAGGTGCTGTATCATTGCGGCCAGACTCTTTTTCAAACCTCAAGGCTATGTCGATAAGAGCCATATACAGCAACTCCTTGTCAGTCTTGCGTCCTTTGAACACAGCTGCATAGGTGTTTACTGTATCTGTAATCAGTTTGGCTGCCCTACGATAATAGGCCTCGTCGTCACGCAACACGTTTACCGAGATGTCCGTATCGTATACATGCAATTTTATGTGTAACTTGTTGTTTTCTTCAGCCATCGCTCCGATTTATTTGTCACTCAGTAGCGTTATACATTTATTGACGTCTCTGATAAGTTTGGCTACGCGGGATTTGGCACCCTCCATGTCGCCATCTGTGATTTCAATCATCTTGGCCATCTTGAGACTGTTGTAATCGTTATGGGCCTGGGTCAACTGCGCCTCGAGCTGCTTGATCTTGGCATCGCGCTCGTCCACCATGGCATAGAGCTCTTCATTCTCCTTACGCGTTGCCTTGTATTGGAGAATCATCTGCCTCACCCGGGTGGTGAACACATTTAAAGTTTTCTCATTAGCTGTCATAGTCGATTACAATTTGGCTACAAATTTAGTCGAATAATTTGAAAATGCCAAATATTCCTTAAAGTTTTTATTTAGCAATCACCGATAACGCTCGCCTACAAATGATGCAGTCCAAGACATCACCTCTTGAGCTTCTCCACATCTTCATCGGAAGGTTTGGGCTCTTTCTTGGCCAGCATCACCACCCGATAGACAAAGTCGGTAATCCATTTTTGGGAAAATCCTAAGCGCCCATTATACTGCCGGACAGCCAACACAGCCTTCATCACCCCCGGATCGGTATAGTCATTTTTCACAAAAAGGTCATTCACCTGCTTCTCTGTCATGGTGTAAATAGCCTTTTTAAAGAACGAAGGGATGCGCAGTTTAAACTTCATCAGGTTGCCCATAAGCATCATAATGTCTTGGGTGAAACCTTGGAATTGAATAAGATAGGTGTTGACATCTTGCAGTTTATGGCAATTCTTACGAATGCTTTGGTCTATCTCCTTGAAAAAGGAATCGTCCATACCGTAAAGATTATTCATCATCTTTTTGCATTGACTCTTCTCCCCCACTCCAAGTTTATTGTTTTGGGTAGGAACACGGAGTGTCGTTTTGAATGTTCGCAAATCCGGAAGCATTGCCAAATTAGTGATTCCCAATGTAGTAGCCAGCGAAGCCTGAAAATAAACTCTAACTAATGTCATGAAGTCTTCCATGCCTCCGACACGCTGTTCTTCCGTTTTTTTACCCAATATTTTCTGCAAAAAACTCATCATACGTTTTTTAATGTTTTTTCTTCATTATGTGATTATTCCGTTACAAAAGTAACACATTTTATCGAGACCTCAAAATTTATTTTCTTTTTTCCCACCAAACGAAGTACACTACTGGTCGAAAAAACAAAATAAAACTATCAAAACACACGGGTTCGCCACCATTTTTCAACAAATCAGCACAGCTCGAGAAGACTCCTGATGATTATTTTGCGAAAGCTGCACACAAAATCCAATTCCTTTCTCATTTTTCAATTAATTTTATTACCTTTGCACTGTTTTTTAAAAGGCAACTGACAAAGTGGGTAAAATATCAAACGGTTCCAAACAATATTACGCAAATGGCAGTAACATCATCCGTAGGATGGTTATTGCTGCCGATTTTGCCATTGCCACAGCCATTCTGCTTGTCTACATCCGTTTTTTTTCAAAGCTTGTCCCCCTTTTCTTTCACGCTCAGCCACGGATGACGATCATCGTTGCCATTTTCGCCATGATGGTGGCCCAGTATCTGTCATCAACGATCATACATCTCCGCCAGGTCACTTTCGAGCAAGTTTTATACCGGTCTGTCCGCTTGGCAGCCATTCACTCAGCATGCCTCTTTCTCTGCCTCCGGTTAATCTGCGACGGTGGAGGGTTCTTCAGGTTTACCATCATCTATTTCGTGTCATTCTGTTTGGTTCTTATTGCCTCCCGACTGTTGGAACTACTGATATTACGAAAATACCGCATAGCCGGTGGCAACACTCGAAGCGTGGTGTTTGTCGGAAATGATCCGGCCGTTTGTGATCTTTACAGAAAAATCACAGCACTTCCGTTTACCGGCTATCACATCAAGGGATATTATGCTGACCATGATATAGAAAAAGCCCCTGAAGGTTTCAAGCGTTTGGGCTCTTATGAGGAGTTGCATCATTTTATGCACGACAACATGGAGTTCAAGGCAGAAAATGCAGAACCAAACGCACAGGCTCCTTCACGCTTTGCGGATGATATCTTCTGTTGTCTCTCTCACAATGATGCAGACCTGATTGTTGAAATAATGAAGTATTGCGACAAAAATGTCATTCAGTTTTATTACCTCCCCCGCATGTTCACCAACTACAAGCTGAACCTGATAAGCGAACCTTTCATGGGGCAGATATTGTTCACCAATCGCAAAGAACCGCTCACGCTCATGAGCAACCGCATATTAAAGCGTGGTTTCGACCTGCTCGTGAGCGGATTCATTTGCCTATGTATGCTTCCGCTATTTCCCATCATCGCACTGCTCATCAAGCTGCAAAGCCCCGGACCGATTTTTTTCCGCCAGGCGCGGACCGGTTTTCTTGGAGAGACCTTCCAATGCCTGAAATTCCGTTCCATGCACGTGAACAAGGATGCCGACACCGTGCAAGCAACAGCAGACGACCCACGTAAATTTGCGTTTGGCAGCTTCATGCGGAAGACCAACATCGATGAGTTCCCGCAATTCATCAATGTGTTGAAAGGAGATATGAGTATTGTAGGCCCACGTCCCCACATGCTGCATCACACGGAGATTTATTCAAAATTGATAGACAAATACATGGTGCGCCACTTTTCCAAACCGGGCATTACCGGTTGGGCACAAGTGACAGGCTACCGAGGAGAGACCAAAGAGCTTTGGCAAATGGAAGAGCGCATTCACCGCGACATTTGGTATAATGAGAATTGGACATTCTTCCTCGATTTGAAGATTATTGCCATGACGGCTAAGAGTTTGTTTGTTCCCGACAAGCACGCATACTAACCATGAGCAAAAATAAAAAGAAATAATGAAAGGTATTGTTTTAGCCGGCGGCTCCGGCACCCGGCTGTATCCCATCACCAAAGGCATCAGCAAACAACTGATTCCTATTTTTGACAAGCCGATGATTTATTATCCGGTGTCAGTGCTTATGTTGGCCGGCATCCGCGACATTCTGATCATCTCAACTCCCTTCGACCTACCTGGATTCCGACGGCTTTTGGGGGACGGGCATGAACTTGGAGTGAACTTTGAGTATGCCGAACAACCATCACCCGACGGATTGGCACAAGCATTTATCATAGGTGAAAAGTTTATCGGAGACGACAATGTCTGCTTGGTACTTGGTGACAACATCTTCCACGGGGCCGGACTTACGGGGCTGCTTCGGGAAAGCGTGAAAGCAACAGAGCAGGGACTTGCCAGCGTTTTCGGCTATTACGTAACCGACCCTGAACGCTATGGCGTAGCCGAATTCGACAAGAGCGGCAACTGTCTCAGTATTGAAGAGAAGCCGGAGCACCCTAAAAGCAATTACGCTGTAGTTGGACTTTATTTTTATCCCAACAATGTGGTGGAAATAGCAAAAGGTATCAAGCCCAGCCAACGGGGAGAATTGGAAATTACGACAGTCAATCAGGAATATCTGTCTCGAAACAGTCTGAAAGTGCGTACGCTACAACGCGGCTTCGCATGGCTGGACACCGGCACACACGACAGCCTATCGGAAGCCAGCACGTTTATCGAATGTATTGAAAAACGTCAAGGACTAAAAGTGGCATGTCTGGAAGAAATTGCTTTCAAACAAGGATGGATTTCTGCCCATGAGCTTTGCACGCTTGCACACCCCATGCGCAAAAACGGCTATGGCCAATATCTGTTGCGACTGTCTGAAGAACAAGACTGAACCCTTCTCTGACCGCACCAAAGGAGCATCTGTCAGTCACTTTCACAATAACAAGCCGGTCTTCACCGACGAAGAGAGCTTTATGGGATGGACATTTCAAGGTACAACCGATTCCCGGCCACAAAAAGAGAAATTCGACAAAGCCCAAGGTTCATATAGACAAAGAAAATATTAACAAATTAGTGATAGAAAATGGAAGAAAACAAGAACTTTGTTCCGGATAGCGTCCAGGAACAAGAGGAGAAGTCTTCATTCGACTTTCAAGCCATTTACACAACACTTATCCTTAATTGGAAATGGTTTGTACTCTCCTTGATTATCTGTATTGGCGCAGCGTTCATCTACCTGCGCTATACCCCGCCTGTATATCAGGCCTACACGAAAATGCTCATCAAAGATGACGAGGGGAACAACCGTAGGGGCAATGGCTTACAAAACATGACAAACCTTGGAATCATATCCAATAGCAATGGTATTGACAATGAGATGGAGATTCTTGCATCGCACACTTTGGCAACCAACGCCGTTCGTGACCTCAAACTATATGCGACATACAAAAAACGTGGACATATCACCGACCGCTTGCTATATCTCAATCAGCCTATCAGCGTAGACATGGATCCATCGCATCTCGAGAAACTCGAAGGCACCCTCTCGTTGCAAATAGAGCATACCGATAACGGTTTTCACATAACAGGTAATTACGATGACGGATATGACAATGAATACAACTTCGATAAGAACATATCCCACCTCCCTTCAACTATCGGCACCAAGGTAGGTATATTGTCATTCACCCGCAATCAGTCGGTTGCCATACCGACCGGCTTTATAGAACTTGTGACCATCATGTCACCCAACAATGCGGCCTATAAATTTCAGAATGCGCTGAGTGTGAGCCAGACCTCCAAGACGACTACCATTGCACAGTTAGTACTCAAAGATAAGAGTCGGGTACGGGCAAAAAACTATTTGAAGCAGCTTGCTATCGTCTACAACCGTCAAGCCAATGAGGACAAGAATGAGGTCGCAGTCCGCACAGAGGAATTTATCAATGGGCGTCTTGAGAAAATCAATGCCGAACTCGGGACAACAGAGGGTGCGCTTGAATCCTACAAGAAACGCAACAGCGTGGTCGAACTCAAGATAAATGCAGGTCAGGCCGTGGAGAACGCTGACGAATACTCTCAGAAATTGGCAGAGGCAAATACGCAGGTGGCCTTGCTCAACTCCATCAGCGAATACATGAATGAACCAAGCAACAAGTATCAGACACTCCCCTCCAACGTAGGATTGACGGATCAAAGTGCCACTTCCTTGATCAATAGATACAACGAGATTGTGCTCGAACGTAATCGTCTGCTCCGTTCTGCCAGTGAGAACTCCCCTACAGTCACCCCACTGACCTCTCAACTTGACGATTTGAGTGCGAGCATCAAACGGGCTATGGCACAGGCACGCAATAATATGAGCATCCAGCGCAATGCGGTCGCAGCTCAATATGGCAAGTATCAAGGACAAGTAGGTGCCACTCCCGAACAGGAACGCATCCTCACTCAGATTGGTCGCCAACAAGACGTGAAGTCGGGCTTGTATCTGATGCTACTGCAAAAGCGTGAAGAAAACTCCATTTCACTCGCTGCCACTGCTGACAAAGGGAAACTGATAGACATGCCTGAAATCTCCAGTAAAGTGTCTCCAAAAGCCAGTATCGTTCTTCTCATCGCCTTGTTTCTTGCTTTGGCTATCCCGGCTCTCACTCTCTTTGTCTTCCACTTCTTCCATTACAGAATAGAAGGACACAATGATGTCGTGCGCCTGACCAAGTTGCCAATTATAGCAGACGTTGCCATTGCCAGCGAGACAGCCAAGACCAAGGCTGACATTGTCGTGCATGAGAACAAAAACAACATGATGGAAGAGATTTTCCGTTCCATGCGCACCAACCTCCAGTTCATGCTCAAAGAAGGCGAGAAAGTGATACTCTTCACATCTTCCACCTCGGGAGAAGGCAAGACCTTCAATGCGGCCAACCTCTCCGTCAGCTTCGCACTACTGGGCAAAAAGGTCATCCTCGTAGGTTTGGATATTCGGAAACCCCGTCTTGCGGAGCTTTTCGAGATAGACGACCACCAGCATGGCATCACCAATCTGCTGATTCATGACACCCCGACATGGGCGCAAGTCCAACAGCAGATTCTCCCTTCGGGCATCAACAACAATTTGGAATTGCTAATGGCCGGTCCCACTCCTCCCAATCCTGCCGAACTTGTCAACCGCCAAAGTCTTGATGCCATCGTCAAGATGCTCCGCGAGCATTATGATTATATCATCATTGATACAGCACCGGTGGGTCTTGTGACCGACACCTTGCAAATAGGCCGCATAGCTGACGCCACCATATATACCTGCCGCGCCGACTACACTCCGAAAGAGAGTTTTGGACTCATCAACAGTCTGGCCGCCGAGAACAAACTGCCCAACATGTCTATCATCATCAATGGTATCGACATGTCAAAGAAGAAATACGGCTATTACTACGGCTACGGACGATACGGCAAATACGGACGGTATGGCCGGTACGGCAGTTATAGTTCTTATGGTAGTTATGGTTCTTATGGGACATACGGAACATACGGCAACTATACCAACAGCCATTACGGTGATAAAAACGACGACTCTATCAAACGCTGATGGCCACAATAGCTGTAGACTTTGACGGTACCATCGTCACAGATCAATATCCGGCAATCGGAACGGAGCTTCCCTTTGCAACAGAGACGCTCCGTATGCTGATACGGGATCATCACCGCCTCATTCTGTGGAGTGTGCGCGAAGGCAAGGCTTTGCAGGAGGCTGTCGACTGGTGCAAAGAAAGGGGAGTGGAATTCTGGGCTGTCAACCGAGACTATCCGGAAGAAGAGATTCACAACAACAACCACTTCTCCCGCAAGATTAAGGCCGACTACTTCATTGACGACCGAGGCATCGCCGGTCTCCCCGATTGGGGGCAAATCTATCAGATTATCTCCAGCGGGAAGACCTATAGGCAGCTCCTTCGGGAAGCCGCCGGCCAACAACCGGAAAAGCCACAGCAGAAAAAGCATTGGTGGCAAATTGGTTAGCAGCTTCCAGAATACGCTGAAAAAAGAGACAAATCTCAACATGTATACGGGGGTGTGCCAAAACAGGCACATCCTTTTTTTTTGCACAAAGCCCTGACATTCTCAAGCCAGGGCTTTTTATTTTCCAAAGTTTTGGTAATATGCTGTGCGGCAAAAGGTTTACCAGACAGCAATAATCCTTTTTATGAATCCTTCTCTTCACCGCTATTACTGCCTCTTCCCTCCTCCACACCACTGTTGCCGACTCGGGTTATGCTCAGAACGCCCCTTGACAGACCTTGCACATGCCATTCATACGCTTTTATGGCTTTGTTAGAATTATTGTGGAAGAAATGAGACAAAAGCTGCAGCGTAAGGGAGGAAACAAAAAAGTATAATAGAGAAAGGAAAAAAAGAGGGTGTGCCTATTTTGACACACCCTCTTGTTCGCATTTCTCGCTTATGGAAAAGCTGTAAGAGGAATTACATCATGCCGCCCATACCCGGTTGACCAACCGGCATAGCAGGCTTCTCCTCGGGTTTATCCACAATGAGACATTCTGTGGTGAGGAACAAGCCTGCGATGGATGCTGCGTTCTCCAAAGCCACACGGGCCACCTTGGCGGGGTCGATGATACCAGCCTTGCGCAAGTCCTCATAGATGTCTTTGCGAGCGTTGTATCCAAAGTCACCTTCACCCTCACGCACCTTGTTCACCACCACGGAACCTTCGCCACCGGCATTGGCCACAATCTGGCGCAAAGGTTCCTCAATGGCGCGCTCCACAATGTTGATACCAGTCTGCTCGTCCTGATTCTCACCCTTCAGATCCTTGAGGGCTTCGAGGGCACGGATGTAGGTCGTACCACCACCGGCAACGACACCTTCCTCAATGGCTGCACGTGTAGCGCAAAGAGCATCGTCTACGCGATCTTTCTTCTCTTTCATCTCCACTTCGGAGTTAGCACCAACGTAAAGCACGGCTACACCACCGGCCAACTTGGCCAAACGCTCCTGAAGCTTCTCCTTGTCGTAAGAGCTCTTGGTGTTTTCTATTTCGTTTTTGATTTGAGCCACGCGATCGGCGATATTCTCTTTCTGCCCGGCACCGTTGACAATGGTCGTATTGTCCTTGCTGACCGTTACCTTGTCAGCAGACCCCATCATCTCAAGTGTAGCTTGTTCAAGCTTCAAGCCCTTGTCTTCACTGATGACAACACCACCGGTGAGCACGGCAATGTCTTCAAGCATGGCCTTGCGACGGTCACCGAAACCGGGAGCCTTGACAGCACAGATCTTCAATCCGCCACGCAGACGGTTGACAACCAGTGTGGTCAGTGCCTCAGAGTCTACATCTTCGGCGATGACGAGCAACGGACGACCGCTCTCGGCAGCAGGCTGAAGGATAGGCAGGAAGTCCTTGAGATTGGAAATCTTCTTGTCATAGATAAGAATGTAAGGATTGTCCATCACGCATTCCATCTTCTCGGCATCGGTCACGAAATAGCCCGAAAGATAACCGCGGTCGAACTGCATACCTTCCACCACACCGATATTGGTGTCACGGCTCTTGCTCTCCTCGATGGTGATGACACCGTCTTTGGAGACCTTGCGCATGGCATCGGCGAGCAGCTTGCCGATTTCCGGATCGTTGTTGGCACTCACGGTGGCCACCTGCTCTATCTTGTCGTAGTTGTGATCTACGAGTTCGGCATGAGACTTGATATAGTCAACGACAGCAGCGACAGCCTTGTCGATACCGCGCTTCAAGTCCATGGGGTTGGCACCGGCAGTCACATTCTTCAGACCTTCGTTCACGATAGCCTGCGTGAGAATGGTGGCCGTAGTGGTACCGTCGCCGGCATCATCACCGGTCTTCGATGCCACACTCTTCACCAGCTGCGCACCGGTATTCTCAAACTTGTCTTCCAGTTCGATTTCCTTGGCCACGGTCACACCGTCCTTGGTGATCTGCGGAGCACCGAACTTCTTTTCCAAAACCACATTGCGGCCTTTCGGGCCAAGCGTTACCTTAACAGCGTTAGCCAACTGATCAACCCCCTTCTTCAAGAGGTCGCGTGCATCTGTATCAAACTTAATATCTTTTGCCATATCTTTTTAAATTTAAGAATTGAAAAACAGTAATCTACTTTTATTATTCCTCTACCACTGCGAGCACATCGCTCTGACGCATCATGAGATATTTCTCGCCGCCGAACTCAAGTTCAGTACCGGCATACTTGCCATAGAGCACGATGTCGCCCTCTTTCAAGAGCATCTCTTCGTCTTTAGTACCTTTACCTGTGGCTACAACCTTGCCGCGTTGCGGTTTTTCCTTTGCTGTGTCAGGGATGATGATTCCACCTACTTTTTCTTCGGCCGGTGCAGGAAGTACCAGCACTCTGTCTGCTAATGGTTTGATGTTCATAATTATATGTATTTAAGTTGTCGTTTTTATTGCGTACACCCCATTCTATACGAAAACCGTGCCAAAACTGTCATTTGACAATTATGGCACGAGTCGACTGACAAAAGTGTCACCTTTTCTATTTATATCCCCCTGCCATTTGCCGGCAGCGGTATTTGGTCTTTACGCTATACGGAAAATTCGTGCAGATCGATAAATTTGCCTCTGGCTTTCCGTTCTTCGATGAGCCGGGCCAACTTCTTCTTGCGATTGGGGGCTATCCACTTGCGGGCAAAGACGTTGGGGATGGCTACACCAATGGCAATCATGATGATGAGCAGCGAACCGTTGATGGCATTATGGGTGGCAAAGGTCACTTCACCCACCACGCCCTGCATGTTGATGATACCGTAGAGCGCGCGATACATCAATACGCCCGGAACCATAGGGATACCGATAGGGATGGTGATGCACTGGTGGGGAGTATGGAGCAGATGCACCACCTTGATATTGATGATACTGACAATGGCCGTGCCGCAGAGCGTGCCCACGATGGGACCCATGCCAAGACCGATATTGCCATTGGCAGGCCCGAGATTGATGAAATTGCGGGAACATACGGCAATGATACCGCCAATGGCGATCCACGGCATGAGCCGCTTGGGCACGTTGAAGATGGTGGCAAATCCCATCGACGAGACAGCCGCTGCAAGGGCATACTCCCAAAATTTGTGATGAGGGGTCATGCTCAATTCATGCACAAAACTGTCGATACCGAAACACTTGATGGCCAAGGCTATGCCAAAAGACATGGCAAAGATCATGAGCAATGTGTTGGTAGCCCTGACGAGTCCCACCTCAATATGGTTGTCGAGCATGTCGCTCACAAAGTTGATAAGCGGCACACCCGGCACAATGAAGAGGGCACAGGCCATCATCGGATGCCAAGGGGTGGTGGAGATCAGGAGCGGTTGAAGGATTTTGGGAATGAAAGCCATCGCCGCCGGTGTGGAGATTTGGGCTGTGAGCCATGCGATTAAGGTAGAAACGAAAGCCGCCACCGCGATATTGAAGAACACATTGGAACCGAGGTGGTTGAGGTACATGCGGAAGCGGTTGCCCAAAATGGCTGCAATGGAGGCATAAAAGAAAGCGGGCCAGTCGCCGCCGAACTGAATGCAGAAGCCACCGCAGGCAAAACCGGCGCAGATGGCCACCATCCACTCGCTGTAAGAGCGTTTGGCCGTGGCGATGCGTTCAAGTTCTTCGCTGTATTTCTCGAGAGAATAGTCTTGACTGATGGCTTCCCATGTGAGTTTGCTGATATCCTGAATGGTTGTCATGTTGATGCCATGCTTGTCACACCGCTGAAACTTGGAGAAAGAGTGTTCCTCGTCACTGAGATTCACTTGCAACATATTGTAGGTGACGTGAATATGGAGCGAATCTTCAGGCAATCCCAGATAGGCTGCACAACGCTTCATGTTGCGTAATATCCGGCTCGTATCGGCCGAACTCTCCACCAACAGTTCTCCCGTTCGCAGCAACAGGTCGAGTTTGCGACGAAGCATCTTTCGTGCCTCTATCGTGCACTGCTCACTTTTGCACTCTTGCAACTCTTTCTTTTTATCAATATTATCCATAACCATGTTATAACACTATAAAATACCAACTGTCTTTTCGAGAGTGCAAAGTTAGTTAAAAAGCATCAAACACGGAAACTATCTTCTGAAAAAGGAAAACTTCTCTTTTATTTTATTCAGATTTAATGCCGTTTCATCCATATATTAAGGTGTACAAGAAACCGGAGTGTATCTCGCGACACGCTCCGGCTTGACAAATTAAGTATAAATCAAATCTCAAATGCTACGATTCTCACGAATCCATTTCAAAAAATATTTGTTAGTCGTCATCCCAGTCCGACCATATATTGTTGTTTTTGGCACCGGAAACTCCCGGGCCTCCGGGGAGGATTTCATCTTGATTCTGTTCATTAGGGCTTCCATTGCCCCCAATACTTGCACTATCTTTCGTTTCACTTTGGCAAATAAATTTTTCAACCATCACCAGCACAGTATCAGTTACGGGAGCCATATATATCTTCTTTCTTTCCATGATTTTTGTTTTTTAATTTTAATGTACTGCGATTTTCTTTCCATTCACGATATAGATGCCTTTGGGTAATCCAGCAAGGCTTGTACTGCTCATGCGCACCACCTGCCCGTTAAGGTTCATCACCTTACCGACCGACAGATTGCTTGGTGTAGCCGGTACCACAGTCGGAGACTCAATGCCTGTCACTGTGTTGTCAGGATCCTCATAGAATATCGTCACCGCTTTGGCATTGGCCCCATTGTCCTTGTCGAGCAGCACGCAGGCTGTGTAACGAGTCCATGTGCCCCCAGTGGCATTTACCCATTTGTAGAAACCGTTTTTATAAATACTTTCGTCTTTTCCCGAATAGTAATAATAGGTGTATTGGGGCAGATTCTTACCTGCCGTGTAGTTGCCGATAAATGTATATGTCACCCCATCTTCTGTAAAAGTCTTCTGCATTGCATCAAGCTTGGATTGCTCTTCTGCCTCTTTTTTGATGCCGACAATGGTGTTTACCACACCCGTAGTTGTACCTGCGTGGAGGGCGGGATGAATCATATATGGACAATGGGCAACAGTGCTCTCCACTTGTTTCTTAAACTTCAGCTTAATAAACTTATCATTGGTAGCTGTATTTTTTGTTACCTCAACGCCCGAAAACTCTACCACTTCCACCTTTGCGCCGTATGCACTTTCCAGTTGCACTCTAGTCATGGCAAATGGCAAACACATGGTGTACCATTTATCATCAACTCGCTTGTCGTCGGTCCAAATCTCCTCTGAATTTGTTTTAGCAGTCAATACAAAGTTGTTCCATCCGGCATAGTCGCCGGTACAAACAGAATATTTGCCATTTTCCAATGTCGGCCATGTATCTCCGGTTACAGACATAACATTTTGAGTGTAACCGCCGACCCCATTCGAGCTTGGATTCACATACTTATCTTTTGCTTCCTCAGGGTAGTGGAGCATGGCAATAGGTTTACCACCGACACCACGAGTATATTGGGCACGGGTTACAGGGGAGATGCCACTTGGATTGCTATATGTAAATTGAGTAACAGCAGCCTCGTCAAAAGCTTGATTGTCAGCCTTTGTGTCTTTCCCTAATACATATACATCTGTCAATTCATAATTTTCTTGAAAGGCTTGTCCCTCAATGTGTTCTACACTGGCTGGAATAGTGATGCTTTTCAAATGATGGCATCTAAATGCCGTTCCTTCTATCTTTTTTAATGTGTTGGGTAAACGTATAGCTTCGATTGCCGCTCCGGAAAACGCACCATATTCAATTTTCTCCAAACCTTCCGGTAGAGTTATTTCTTTCAATGCCGTGCAGTCCATAAAAGCTTGGCGACCGATGGTCTTCCAGCCAAAGCCAAAGTCTACAGATGTGAGATTGTTGCAATTAAGAAATGCTTGTTCCTCTATCTTACTCGTACCATTAGGATCAACATCTCCTAGCACAAGGGTCTTAATAGAATTTCCAAAAACCTGGGTTGAAATAGTCACACTGCGCGACACATTATTAGGTATAATTACATTTTCTATCTTACAGCTCTTATAATTCATGTTTGGAATGACAGTCGTAGTACGAGGATAAATAATCGTTTTCAAATTATCCATAAAACCTAAGTTTGTCAATTTACTGTCATTTTGAACTGCAGCAAACTCCATATCAAGTTTGTTCACCTTCGGAAAATTATTTTCTTCCTCTGCCATACCGCATAAACGGTCAACATCGTCATTAGACATTTTAACTCCATTGGCAGTTACCACCTTGATTTTAGTGGCATTAAGATACGGTTGGAGAAAGTCCGAAGCCTGATACTTGGCATAGTCTTTATAGGTAAACTCATTGGCAAGATCTCCACTGCTTTGCAGCGTCAACACCACGGTGCCGTCACTCTCCGTAGACACCTGTAGCTTTGCCTTTGCCAACCCTACGGCCAGCAGGCACAATGCAAACAAAAATAATCGTCTCATGTTTTCTTATTTAATTAAAAGTTGATATTGTTCTTAGAAATCATGCCCCTGCACGGTTTTGACCGTGCGGGAATATGCCGGAATTTAACCGAAAGCCGTGGAGACGAGTTGGAGTCGTCTGCTCCAATGCTCCATCTCCAGGCTTTGAGGCCGAAAGGCCTACAGAGATTCTTGTTCTTATCAGTTCTTAGAAAAGCTAAACTTTGTCGTCTATATGATATATGTGAGCAGTCGTCTAATGTCTCAACATCATGAGTTGTTATTTTCGGGTGTTGTGCCTATCAAATGATTCCTCAATTTTAACCCTCTCTCATACGCGTTGCACGCTTGTCGCCGGTTCCTTCAATTTTAACACGCATTGCATATCGGTACAATGTCAGCTTCTCATTGGCTTAATCGATTGCAAAGGTAGTTTTTATTTTTAGATTCTATCACTTTTAACAAATTTACCCCCCCCGTTAAGGTTTATTAACTTTAAAACATCACAAAGAACATATTTTAAGAAATCGAGGCCAAAAATCTCTTATTGTTTCATGCTTTCCACAAGAAGATGGCAAGAGAATGAAAGAATAAAAAAACTTTTTGCGTCTTGTGATAAAATACCTATAAATGATGATTGTGTATTTCGTAAATAATGATTATTTTTGCATCCGCAACGTTGTGAATTTGTCAAAACACTGTTTTTTGCAGTGTGATGACGCCATTTTAATGTGAGAGATGAAAAATCAAAAAATGTATGAGGCGGACGATCAGATGATCTCCATCATAAGCGACAACTACAATATTCTCCAGAATCTTGGGTGTTTTGGCATCAATCTTGGTTTTGGCGACAAGACTGTCCGGGAGGTTTGTGAGGAGCAGAATGTCGACACTTATACTTTTTTGGCCGTGGTAAACTTCACCACCAACGGCTTTCGCGATCTTAATGACTCTGACAAGTTATCTATCCCCACACTGCTTCAGTATCTTCGGGCATCGCATGAATATTATCTCGACTTCCAGTTGCCGTTCATCCGCAAGCAGTTGGTGGCGGCGTTAGACGAGAATGATAATCTCGCACGTCTCATCCTCCGCCTCTACGACGAGTATGCCCATAGCATCACCAATCACATGAAGTATGAAGAGAAGATGGTTTTCCCATACGTGCAGCGCCTGTTGGATGGAGAAGTCTCTTCCACCTACGACATAGAAACATTCTCCAAGCACCACGGCCAGACCGACCAAAAGGTGAGGGAATTGAGAAACATCATCATCAAGTATCTTCCTTCCGACGGCCTTCACAACAATCAGTTGAGTGCCACGCTATACAATATTTATAATAATGAAGACTGGCTGAACATGCACGCCCAGGTGGAGGATCACATCTTTATACCGGTAATCAGGCGTTTGGAGGCCAAGTCGAAGCAGAATGATGTCAGCGTGAAAATCTCCAACATGATCAATCAAAATCCCAATGCCGAAGACATGTTGAGCGACAGGGAGAAAGACGTCATCGTGAGCTTGGTGCAGGGAATGACCAACAAGGAAATCGCTGACCATCTGTGCATATCCATCAATACCGTCATCACCCATCGCCGCAACATTGCCAAGAAGTTGCAAATACATTCTCCCGCCGGTTTGACCATTTATGCCATCGTCAACAATCTGGTGGACATTTCCTCCGTCAAACTCTGACACCGGATGATGGCGAATAAAATTAACAAAAACACATCCACTTAAATTCTCCGACCGGAATGGGAGATTAGCCTTAAACCACCGGAAAAGCTTTCCGCCTTTCTTATTTGAGCTTTTTGAGTTTGTGAAAGAGCCACACTTGAAAGCTGAAAGCACTTCCCTACCCTTCCCCTCAAAATTATATAAAGGTTATGCACGGACTTCGGTGGAAATTTACTACCTTTGCAGCAATTTGACAAAGAGGGACTATAACGAAACAACAACGTCATGCACATAGCCATAGCAGGAAATATCGGTAGCGGAAAAACCACACTCACCACGCTTCTGGCCCGCCACTACGGGTGGGAACCGAGATTTGAGCAAGTGGATTTCAACCCCTACCTTGAAGACTATTACAGGGACATTCCGCGCTGGTCGTTCAACATGGAGGTATTCTTCCTGAAAGAGCGGTTTAAGGATTTGCTCAAAATAGCCAAAACCGACCACACAGTGATACAAGACCGCTCGATATACGAAGGGGTCTACGTGTTTGTGGCCAACAACAAGGAGCAGGGCAATCTGTCCGACCGCGACTTCGAAACCTATATGGAGCTGTTTGAAGACATGCTTGAGGTGGTGAAATATCCCGAATTGATGATTTACCTCAGAGCTTCGGTTCCCCATTTGGTACAAAACATACAACGGCGCGGCCGCGACTATGAACAGAAAATCCCCATCGAATATCTCGAAGGACTCAATGAGCGATATGAGGATTTCCTCTACCATAAATATGATGGAAAGCTACTCGTAGTGGATGTGGACAACATGGATTTCCAACACAATCCCAAAGACTTTGGAACCATCATCGACCGTATAGACGCACAGCTCTTCGGGCTGTTCTGACAAGCAAAAACAAAAAACAACCATAATCTTATGCACATAGCTATAGCAGGAAATATCGGTAGCGGAAAGACTACGCTCACCAAGATGCTCGCCAAACGCTACGGATGGGATCCGCAGTTTGAGCCGGTAGACAACAACCCTTACCTGGAGGATTACTATAAGGATATGAACCGATGGTCGTTCAATCTGCAAATCTACTTTCTCAACAAGAGGTTTCGCGATGTTGTGGAGATTTCACGACGCAACGACACCGTGATTCAAGACCGCACCATCTTTGAGGATGCCCGCATCTTCGCCCCCAATCTCCATGAAATGGGCATGATGAGCGACCGCGACTTCGCCAACTACAGTGATCTCTTCGAACTGATGATTTCGCTCGTGAAACTGCCCGACCTGATGATTTATATCCGTTCGTCTATCCCCACCCTCGTCGGGCACATACAGAAGCGCGGTCGCGAGTTTGAAAAGTCTATCCGCATTGACTACCTCAACGGGCTCAATCAGCGATATGAAAATTGGATCAAGGACTACAAGGGCCAACTCATCATCGTGGATGGTGACACGGTGAATTTTGAGAACGACGTGCGGGATTTCAAGAAAATCACCGACCAGATAGATGCCGAGCTCTACGGACTTTTCCCATTCGGCAAATAAGCGACCGGTTGATTTTGTCAAACCATTTGTTGTTTTTCGGCCTCCGTACGTGCGATATTTCCAACAAGCAACCGGATGGACGAAAATAAGCGATTTTGAGCAATGTTTTTAAACTGCTGACAATCAACTGTTTGAATATTATTAACACATTTCAAAGCCCATAAATAGGCTTGAAGAAGCCCAAAAGAGCTTGCAAAAGGGCCCCGGTTGCGATGCAACCGGGGCCCTTTTGGCTTCCAAGTGTGGCCCTTTCACAGGCCCGAAAAACCCAAATGGGAAAATCGGTGTGCTTTTTCACCCTCTCGGCACCGGTTTTCCTCTCTATTTGAAGAATCTTCACGAGGGCGTTTTTGTAAAGGTTATTTAGCATCACGCCGGGCATGGAGCGTCACTTCCTCATGTATCAGACGCCCTTCGCTTGTCACCCCCTCCACCACCATGCGGCAGGGTCCCGAGGTGTTGCCAAGACTGAAAGAGAGCCTGTCACTCACGACATTGGGATTCCAATAAAGCGTTTTCCTGATGCCGAGGCCGGCTGAAAATTTCACAGGTTTCTGATAGCCCAACGGAACTATCTTCTTCTGGTTGAGATGTTCGGCAGCCTGGGAGGTGTAATTGCCGGTCTTGGTCGTGATGGAAATCACCCCACTGCCCCCACGCGTGCCCCAAATGGCAGTAGTGCCGGTCTTGAAAACATCCACGCGGGCCACATCCTGCATCCGGATGATGTCGAGGTCGTAATCATTTTCAAGAAAAACACCGTCGAGCACGATAGCCGCCGGATTGTCGCCATAGATGGTTGTGGTGGCCCGAATATAACATTTGTTCTCGCGCACAAACACTCCCGGCACTCTACGCAACAATTCGTGAAGACAGGTGGCATCGATCTCGCGGATTTCTTTTTGACCAAAAGAGAAGTCGGCAGCACGGGCGTATGCATCGCTGCGGCTCTGCGAACTGAGCCGGCGGGTGACCACCTCCACATCGTCGAGCATGATGCCATCGTCGACTGCCGCAGACTGTGGGGCATCGGACGGTATCTCCTCGGCCTCCTCCTCACCCATTTTGCCCACCGGGGCATTGAAAGGCGGATAGTCGGGCTCGTCTACCACCAGTTCGACGAGTTCACTACCTTCGGGCTTGACCGCCCGAAGCACATATTCCGTGCCCTCGGGGAAGTCCATGCCGGAAAAAGAAAAACAGCCTTGGGCATCGGAAACAGTGGAAGCTGCAATGCCTATCTGCGGAGAGATCAAACTCACCGGCGCATTGGGCACAGCCCGATGGCGGAGAAAACTGCGCACACGCCCGGTGATGGTCTGGGAAGACTCAACCGTCACAGGCACTTTGGCAAAATGGCCGGAAAACACGCGCGAAAAGTCGTAACGACTCCAATGGCCGGAAGCGAGCAGACGGTCGGCCAGCGGAAGATGCTCGTAATAATTTTCGGGGGCTTCGAGTCCACCCGCCACATCAGTACTTAAAAAGAGGTGTGCCAATATCTGTCTCTTATACACATCTGACGCTGCCGACGAAGAGGATAGTGTAGA
>ENA-OXEC01000371-OXEC01000371.1-human-gut-metagenome-genome-assembly--contig:-NODE-371-length-20342-cov-30.5741_pt1 | contig 20342 bp, 19 predicted proteins | sample MGYA00249351_ERZ652235 | MGnify/ENA primary metagenome ERZ652235 (study PRJEB26925, sample SAMN05826906) | human gut metagenome | biome: ENVO:2100002; feature: ENVO:00000062; material: ENVO:00002003...
CTATCCTCTTCGTCGGCAGCGTCAGATGTGTATAAGAGACAGATTATACACAGTCCCATATTTTTATCTTTTTTTGAAAAACTAATTTTTTAATTTACGCCAAAAAGGTAATATATTAATAATTTTATAGAGTTTAGAAACTATACTGCTAGCGCTTCGTTCATTATTTCAAATTTTGAGAGTGTAACACCAAAATTAGGAATTGGTTAATTCCTTTTTTCATAACCTGATTTGTTGATAAATATAATTACTTTCGCAATGAATTATCAATTTGAAATAATATTTTAATCTTGTCAATTTCCCCAACCCTCTATTTAAACCTTAAACCCCATTAGTAGTATAAATCGTCTTTTATTAAATTCATAATACTTTTTATTATGTCTTGATATAAGAACCATTCAATATATATCTTCCCTTTTTAAATATTAAAAACATATTATTTTATATTAAAGCTATTTGCTTTGATCTTCTAAAAATTCTAAAAATGTAGTAACTCCCCCGCCCAATATTTGTACATTATCTGGTCTCTTTCCATTTGCAGTTGATACATCGAAGAAATCTCCATCCTTAGTCATCTCTGTTATCATAAAGCTATCACTTCCGAAAATACCTTTATCCAATTCTAAGTACTCATCTCCCCAATAACAACATTCACTCGATGATATATTGTATTGTTCATTAAATTCTTTAAGTATTGTATTAACATTATTACTTTTACTTGAAACTCCTACTTCTAAATATTTTGCATCAGTAGTTGCCGAAATAGAAATACCAAATCTTTCTCCTATTTCTTCTGCTAATTTAATAAGACCTATTAATCCGCCTTCAAATCCATGAGATTTTAAATTGTTCTTTAAAATTTCTAGTTCATTATCTTGAAAAAATAAGTTTTCACCTCTATTATTATCAACCATTAAGTCTATCTTACAATAATTAGGTCTACTAAACACAATGTCTGTATGAAATCCATATTTATTATATAACTCCTTATGTATTTCAAAACATATTTCATGTATTTTTATAGTTTTTTCTTTATTAGGTATATTATCCAAAAAAATAAAAGGCTTTTTTTCTTCATCAAATGTATAATTAAAGGCACCTCTGCCAAGTCCTAAGTACAAATTTTTCAATTCTTCTGAATCAAAATATTGTTGCAGATTTCCCCCTGCAATATTTTCTATAGTAGTACCACTTATAATTGCAAGTTTTACTCCACTATTAAGTAATTTTTTCATAGGCTCAATAGCTTTGTCTACTGGTGCTTTTCTAGATACTACTGCTGTTCCATCCCAATCAAAAAATATAGCTTTATACTTTTTCACTCCATACATCTCCCTCTTTTGATAAACTTATATTCTTATTATTTAAATAAAAACTTAGCTCACTACCTTTTAATAAAGTTATTTTAATTTCATCATGTCTAATATGAATGTCAATGACTCTCCCCTTATAAGAAACTTTAAATCTATATCCATTCCAATTTGTAGGTATAGTTGGATTAAATTCTAATACACCTTTATTAGTTCTTAATCCAGCAAATCCATTTACTATTCCTTGCCAAGTTCCTGCCATGTTAGCAGCATGAATTCCAGCATAAAAGTTATTATGATAATCATCTAAATCCATTCTTGCTGATTGTGAGAAATAAGTATATGCCTCTTCATGATAACCAACTTGGCTAGCAAGAATTCCAAAAATACACGTAGATAAAGATGAATGATGTAAAGTAACTTCTTGATAAAAATCATAATTTCTTTTAAGCTCTTCTGTAGTAAATAAATTGCTATGCAGATACATTCCTAAAATAGCATCTGCCTGCTTTGACATTCTTTGGCGGAATATAAATAAAGGATGATAATTTTCATATAGCAAATGTCTTTTATCTTCTGGTATTTTAGAGTCATCCCAAGGCTTTCTTATCATAAATCCATCATCTAAAGGATATATTTCTCTCTTTTTATCATATGGAAAATACATATTATCAGCTATCTTTTTCCATAACTCTAATTCATCTGATTCTATTCCTAATTTATCAATAAGATTGTTATAAGCACCTTCATTTAATTCCTTTATTTTATCTAGTGCCCATAGTGCATCTTTTATATTTTCCCTAGCCATTAAGTTCGTATAAAAATTATTATCTACTATTGCATTGTATTCATCTGGACCTGTAACTGCACAAATACAATATTTATTATCCCTACTTTCTGCAAAACATCCTACATCTGCCCATACTCTAGCGGTTTCACATAAAACTTCTGCTGCTTTATCAATTAAATAATCATAATCCCCAGTAGAATCTACATATAATTTAAATGCATACGCTATATCTGCATTAATATGATATTGAGCGGTTCCTAAAGGAAAATATGTTGAAGCTTCTTTTCCATTTATAGTCCTCCAAGGGTATAAAGCTCCTTTTATATGACCTAATATTTTAGCTCTATCTCTAGCTTCATTTAATGTATTGTATCTATAATCTAATAACGACTTAGCTAATTCTGGATTTGTATAAACAAAGACTGGTATTACATACATTTCTGTATCCCAGAAATAATGTCCTTCATATCCTTCTCCTGAAAGCCCTTTTGCTCCCATGCCTGTTTTTCCATCTCTAGCTGCAGATTGCATAATATGAAATAAATTAAATCTAATTCCTTGTTGTAATTTAGTATCTCCTTCAATTTCAATATCCGCATTTTTCCATAACTTTTGCATATATTCTTTTTGAATTTTTTCTGCATAATCATATCCATCTTCACTTGCAATTGCTAATTTATCTAGTACAAACTTCTTCATTTTCTCTTTTTCTATATCAATAGATGATGTATATATTACATACTTTTCAAATATTACTTCTTCATCTTTAATTCCATTTGTAGAAAACATAATTTCGCAGCTATACTTATCTTTTTTAACTTTAGATACATTATAGTTAGTATTTAAATAATGCTTACATCCACAGGCCATTGATAATTTACTATTTAAAGTAGTTCCTTCATAATAAAGTATTTCATTTTCAGCTTGTACTTCGTCTGCCATCAAACGTCTTCCGAAAGGACCATAATCTACTAATGGATTCGTTTTTCTTGTATGATTTTCAACATCTCCATTAATTTTAGAAAGAAAAGATATATTCCCACTAAAATTCAAAGGTTGTACTTTATATTGTATTTCAAGCAAATTTTTATTTGTAAAACTTACAAATCTTCTAATATCAATTTTTAACTTTTTTCCCTTTGGAGATGTCCATACTAATTCTCTTGATAATACTCCCTCATCCATATGAAGTGTACGCTTATAACTTTCTACCTTTCCACTTCTCATATTAAACAGTTCATCGTCAATCATTAACTGTATTATTTTACAATTAGGTAAGTTAAGTAAGGATTGACTTTCTGTTGGAAATCCAAAATTCCATTCCCCATACTTTATATTCTCTTCTTCATAAAATCCATTAATAAAATTGCCTTCTAGTCCAGTGTTCAAATCAAAATCATAATCTTCTTCAAAAGTTCCTCTTGTCCCTATATAACCATTTGATAAAGAAAATGTTGTCTCATTTCTATAATTTATTTCTTCTGAAAATTTTTCTTCTGTAATATTCCATTCTTCTACTGGATATATTGCTTCTTTAATAGTGTTCATTTTAATTCCCCTTTACCAATTAATTTCCCAAAATATTTCATTTGCTTTTACAAATGAAAATAAATAATCAATTGCATCTGGTTTTAGAGCCGTTACATGCTTTGCAATAGCTTGATATTTTAAATTCTTATTTCTATCCTTTTCCAGCATACTTTCAGGAACCGAAAATGATATTCTATCATCCCATTTATAATTTGTCTTTTCTTCTAAATTATTAGGATATGAAAAATCATTTATCTCATCCTCACATAAAGGCCAATTTTCATCACCTGCACATGAGTGAACTATTCCAGCATAGAGATTTAGTGAATATCCTTTTTCTTCTCTAAGTTCTCTTAATACATCTACCACAAATAAATAGAGGGCTTTATGATCTCCATGTGCATCGTAATCAGATGTAGTAAATATAGACTTTGGTTTATACTTCTCAATTACTAGCTTTAGATCCTCATAAAAATTTTTTCTAGTATAATATCCACTTTCTCCAAAATATTGAGTGTGAAAATCAGGTTTTCCAAGTACTCCATAAGTTTCTCTTGAACAATGAGATACTAACACTTCATTTTCATCTTTTTGTGAATACAATTTAGATAAGAAACTTTCTTCTTCTGGCATTCCTGTATCTGCATATCCTAAAAAAACAACATTTTCTCCTGATAGTCCTAAAACCTTAAGACCCTCTAGTGTCTCTCTTAATCGTGCTCTTCCTACACTATAATCTCTACAACCATAATCTCCATTTGTAGCCATTACTACTGTAACCTTTTGATTTTTTATAATAGCTTGCCTTATTATTCCTGCCGCCATTAAAAGTTCATCATCTTCATGTGGTACTATAATCATAATGCTACCAAAATCTTCATTTATACTTTTTATTTTCATTTTATTCACCTATCCTTTCACAGCTCCACCTGTTACACCTGCTATAATATACTTTTGCATAAATATATAGAATATGATTAACGGTGCTACCCCTAACATAAGCATAGGAAATAGTGCTGTCCAATCTGTAGAGAACTGTCCTATATTTCTTGATACTTCTTGCAAAATCACTCCATTTTCTCTACTTTGTAAGAAAAGTAATGGTGTTAAGAATTCATTCCAAACATTCAAAGTAACAAGAATTATAACTGTTGATGCAACTGGTTTTAAAAGAGGTAAAACTATCTTGAAATACTTCGTAATAACTGAACATCCATCAATATCTGCAGCCTCTTCTAGTTCTTTTGGAATAGTTGCCTCAATAAATTCCTTAAACAAAAATATAGCTTGTGGTGTATTAATTGCTATATTTACTAAAATTACAGCAAAAAGACTATTCATCAAATTTAAACTTTTTACTATTTTATATAAACTTACTATGTTCATTTGGAAAGGAACTACTAACCCTGCAAGGAAAAATAAGAACATACGATTTCCAAGCTTAGTTTTTGTTCTAGCTAGTGCATAACCTGCCATTCCACCAAATATTACAATTAAGGTAACTGCTGTAACTGTAATAAATAATGTATTTCCAAAGGATCTTGGAAACTCCATATTATTCCAAGCTGTAACATAATTTTCAAACTTAAAAATTTTAGGTAATGACAATGGATTTGATACTGCTTCTTGAGGCGACTTTAATGTTGTAACTATTAAATAATAAATAGGTATAAACCATATTGCTGCAAGACAAATCATTGCTAATTCCAATACAAATAATTTTCTTTTAGGTTTATTTATTTTTCTAGGCTGTATTGCATTCATCATATTGCGTCACTCCATTTCCCCATTAATTTTGTAGCAATTCCGCTTATTACTAATACAATTATGAAAAATAATACTCCAAATGCAGATCCTGTACTATAGAATCCATCTGATATACCTTTTTTCATCATAACTGTCATAACTGTTTCTGTAGCATTTCCTGGTCCACCAGATGTCATTGAGTAGATAATATCAAATACTTTCATACCACCAATTAATCCTGTAACTACGATAATCTTTACAGATGGACACATAAGTGGGACTGTCACGTAAAAAAATTGTTTTATACTACTTGCGCCCTCAATATCGGCTGCTTCATATAAATCTTTTGGTATACTTTGAAGATTAGCAAGATATATAACCATAGCCCAACCAGTCCATTGCCATACTTGCGTTAAGATAACAGATATTAAGGCTCTGTTAGCTGTAAAAAAATTCACTGTATCTAATCCCAATGTATGTAAAATATTGTTGACTAATCCATAATCAGATGATGATAAGATAAAACTCCATAAATAACCTATTATTAATGAACTAAATACTGCTGGAAAGAAAAATATAGCTCGCAATATGTTTTTACTTTTTAATTTTTTATCTAACAGTACTGCTAATGGTAAAGCTAAAATTGTTTGTAATCCAGTCAATATAATTGCATAAAAAACAGAATTCTTTATAGCTATTAACATAAGTGGAGTATCAAAAACCTTTAAATAATTTTTTAATCCTACAAACTCTAAATTCGTTGGATTCATATCTGTATAATTTGTAAAGCTATAAAATATAGTATATAAAAAAGGTAAAATACTAAAAATAATATATATAGCTAATGCAGGGAAAATGAAAAAGTAAAAATACTTTCCTAGGCTTCCTGCCTTTCTTTTAGCTTTAGAAACGTTTTCCATAAGTACCTCCTTATATGAAGCAAGCCTCAAATATCCTTAAATTCTGAGGCCCGCTACAACAAATAATTTTATTTTTCTAATAATTCTTTTACAACTGTATCTACATTTGATAATGTTTTCGCAACATCTTGATTTCCTAATAAGTAGCTTTGCATTTGTGTTCCATAATCCTCATGTGCAGATCCTGCATTTCCCCATTCATTCCATGGGCAATAAATATTTCCTGCTTTAATAGCTGTTGAAGCACTTGTAAATGCTTCTGGTAATTCAAATGATACTCCGTTTAAATAAGAAGTTCCTCCTTTATTATTTTCCCATAAAGCCTTTTGCCCTTCTTTACTGGCAATTGCTGCTAGTACTTTCATTGCAGCTTCTTTATTTTTTGACTTTTCATTAACAGCAAATCCAGCTCCTGGTCCACCAATTAACCAACCATCACTTTCTTTAGTACCATAGTATGGCATCATATCTAATTTTAAATCAGGATTTTTTGCCATAATAGCGTCTAAATCCCATGGTCCTGAAGAAAACATAGCTGCCTTACCTGTAGCAAATTCTTCTAAGGCTTGATCATGATCAATTCCTGTCATATCTGATTCATAAATCCCTGATGTTATCATTTCAGACCATTTATCAATGTATTTATTCCATGTTCCATTAAGTGTTACTTTTCCTTCACGATAGTTAGGTCCAAAATCTTTTCCTTCTGGAGTTGAAAGATATTCTGCTGTTACAAAAGCCATTGAACTCTTTAATAAAGGTTCCCATGATTTTAATCCAGCTGCAAGAGGTTTTATCCCTAATTCTTTTAACTGTTTACTTACTGCTATATATTGATCAAATGTTTTTGGCAATTCAATATTATTTTTTTCGAATATTTCTTTATTAAAATAGATTCCTTCAAACCAGCTTATCCCAGGTAAAGCATATATTTTATCATTATATGAGTAAACATTAGTCCCAGCCTCTGAAAAGTTTTTTCCTAAATCACTTACATCAGCTATATATCCTAACTTTGCATGTTTAAGTGCAGATGCTGGTGATTCACTGATTATATCTGGTCCCTCATTAGCTGATAATTGAGTATCAACTATAGTGTCATAATTGGAATTATCAATAAATTGATATTCTATTTCCACATCAGGCACAGCCTCTTTTAAGTAATCAAGTAATGATGCTACAGTACTTTCATTATTCCAATATGTCATACGAATCTTTGTTTTTTCTCCTGATGCATTTCCTGTTGTCGTTGAATCAGTCTTACTTCCACACCCAACTATAAGACTTCCAAGCAGAGTAGTTGCTAGTACAATACTAAGTAATTTCTTTTTCATAATAATCCCTCTCCTTTTTTGTAATTGTTTTCTTTGTTCTGTACTTATATAATATCTGATTATAATAATTTGATATATAATATTTTTTTATGATAACTTGCATATTTTTACGTTTATTTAATATTCTTAATATAATCTGTATAAAAATATCCTCTATGATTCTGTAGATGATTTTAATATTCCTTATAAAAATTTCTATTTAAAAAACAAAAATGCCCATTTTAATATGAGCATTTTATTATCTATATATTATTTTTTATTTCCTTAAATATCTTAATAGTAAAACATGTATATCCCTCTTCTGTAATTTTAACAGTCAATCTGCATTCTTTTCCATAATATAATTCTAATCTCTGCTGAACACTATATATACCGTATCCACTTCCTTTATTTTTCAATATCTTTTCTAATTTCTCAACTTCTATCTGAGGACCATTATTATAAATATTGAAAATTAAATACTTATTTTCATTTATAAATTCAACAATTACTAAACCTTTTATATTTGACTCTTCAATATATTCAATTCCATGTTTTATTGCATTTTCAACTATTGGCTGTAGCATAAAATTAAGCATATTATAATCTAATCCTGACTCATCAATTATATACTTAGCTTCAAATTGATTTTCATGAGTTCTTTTTTCTATTTCTATATATGATTTTATATTTTCTAATTCATTTCTTACTGTTGTAATTTGTTGCCCATTATTAAGGTTTGTCCTATAAAACTTTGCTAATAATCCTGTTATTTCACTAATATCTTCATTGCCAGATTTTATAGATTTCCACTTTATACTTGAAAGACAATTATAAAGAAAATGAGGATTTATCATAGCTTGCAAAGCCTTCAATTCAGTTGCTTTTTTTTCAATTTCCATCTTATATACTTTTGTAATCATTTCATTTAATCTTACAGTCATATGTCCCAAACTATTTGTTACAATTCCTATTTCATCCGTATATATGGTTGTAATAGGATTTTCAAAATTACCTTCTGCAACTTCTTCTGCATATTTTCTTAAAGCTAATATTCTATAACTTAATATCCTTGATAATAAATTTATTAAAAACAAAACAACCATTAAGCAGATTCCTACCACCAATAAAGTTGATTTCATGATAGATGTTACTGATTCCAATATATTTCCTTTATCAACATAATAATATATTTTCCAATTACAACCATCTAAACTTGCTGACTTAAGTATATATTTATTATTATTTTCTTCTATTAACTCATTTTCATTAATAACATCGTTTAATACCATTTCATTTATTTTATTATTGTTAGTTTCTTTTTGATAGACTATTTTGTTATTTTCATCTGTAATAATTATTCCATTATCTAAATAATCCATACCACGTACTGAATTTAAAATAACACTTGGAAATAACTCCATTTTTAATACCCCTATAGTATTGGTTGTTGTAGATGCATCTAATATACTCCTTGTTGCAAATAGTTTTCCATCTTCAAAAGTCCATAGTGTTGTAAAATTGTTTTGATTATATTTATACCAATATTCATCTTTGCATAATGAATCTGGCTTTAAAAAACTTCCTACTTCTTTTGATATATATGGTGTATAAACACTAATCTCTTTTATATTCCTATCACTAGAAATAAAATACCAAAAAATAGGCTCAACATATTCATTTAATACATTTGCTATTTCAATATTGTTATTATTATTTTTATTATTTTCAAGTGCACGTCTAAAATTTATATTATATGATAAGTACTTAACATATGCATCTTCTCTTTGGAACATTGTTTCTAATTCTGAAACAATACGAGTAACATTATTATCCATAGTATTAATTGTTTGCTCTTCTAGATTTTTTTTAGAGTTATAAAAAGCATATGATCCTAGCACTATTATAGGTATGGAAACTAATAAACAAAAACTTAATACTAACTTTTTACGTATAGAGGCCTTTCCATAATACCAAGTAATAATTTCTTTAATCATTATGTTTCTCCTTAAATTGTCTAGGAGTTACTCCATAATAATTTTTAAACAATCTGTTAAAATATGGCTGGTTTTCATATCCGCATATTTTTCCAATTTGAATTATTTTCAATTTACCTTCTTCTAATAATTTCTTTGCTTTTTCCATTCTATAATCAGTTATGTATTTTATCACATTAGATCCAGTCTCCTTTTTAAATATATAGCTTAAATATGATGGTGTAAAATTCACTTTTTCTGCAATATAACTAAGACTTAAATCATTCATATACTCCATTTCAATAATTTGAATAACTTTTTTTGCAATACCTTGTCCATCAATAATTTTCATATTATAATTTTTTGCTATTTCTTTTAAAATTCCTTGAAAAACATATTCTAGACTTTCTTCATCCCTACATCTAATTAAACTTTCAATTCTTTTATGTATAATTGTTTTATCAAAAACTCCAAACTTAACATATAATTTCATAAGAACATCGTAAAATATGTTATTTACATAAATTTTACTAATCGCTTTATTTCTAACAAGAGATTTAATTAATTTATCTGCATACATACTTATCTGATCTAAATTTTTATCATCAATTGCATTTATTATTTCATTTTTTATATGTTCAATACCTTCAGTCGAATAGTCTCTTCCTTGTTTTATTTTTTCCTCAAACAATATTGTATTTTCAAAACCATATATATCATTACGTATAGAATTTAATATCTCTGCTTTATCCGATATTTTATTTCTATCATTAAAACTTTCACCAATAATAAAAGATGCAGAATCTTTTATTAGTAACCTAATATCTCTATTAAGTAATTTTATAGCATTTTCTATTTTTTCAGTATTCATCCTATTTTTATTATATAAAATCAAATATGCAGAATGAGGATATATATTAATATATTCATAACTATATGGCATATAGCTTTCTAATAATTTAATAAATACCTTCTCATTTTTTGGGAAAATACTATTTTGTGTTTCAATATTTATTAATGCTATCCATTTATCTTGAAATAAAGCATTATATTCATTTAATTGTTCCTTTTCAAACTCTTGCAAATATCCTCCAGTCAATAATTTATAAAATAACTTCTTTTTATCAAATTCAACTAAATTTCTATTATACTCTGCTTTCTTCTGTTCATCTTCACATGAATTTATTACTTCAGTTATAACATTTTTAAACTCCTCAATTTCTATAGGTTTTAATAAATAATTTACAGCATTAGCTTCTAGTGCTTTTTTAGCATATTCAAATTCACTATAGGCACTAAAAATTATAATCTTAATATTTTTATCATATTTAAATGTTTCCTTTGCTAACTCTAACCCATCCATATATGGCATTTTAATATCTGTAAATAATATATCTATATTATTAGACCTTATATACTCTAATGCTTTTTTCCCATTTGTGGCTTCTGAAATATTTAATGGCATTTCATATTTTTTTATTAAATAACTTATGCCATCTCTTTCTGTTGCTTCATCATCTACTAATAATATATTTAACATTTTACACCACCTTCTAAAAATTTTTCATTTATTGCCTCATATTATTTGTAAACTTTTACATAGACTTTATAAAAAATTTGCATTTTATACATTTCTTAAGATTTTACTCTCAATTAATATAAGCGTAATAGTACTACTGCTACTAATATATTATAACAGAAATAATGATGTGTAAAATAATAAATATAACAATAATCATGATCACCAGTTAAAACTGGTGGTTTGCTATGCTCCTGCAAGGCTTTGTTACTGGCTGTGCTATTCATACATGAAATAGTCTACCTGTCACCCCGCCTGCATATAAAAGGTGCTTTATTTCATTTATTTACCAGCTCACACGTAAACGGTTCGATATATTCATTTAAACTTATTTATTCATAAGCTATATCTTCCTGTATCTAATTATTTATATACTCTTATATTACCATTTAATGTCTTTTTTTCATTTAATTGCAATTATCGAATAAACTTTGGTCCTTACCAGTATCTTTATTATAAATTCCATTCATAATTGAAAGAATTTTCAATAAGTTCATAAGTATATACCTTTTGGATATAGGTAAATATATAATGCCTGTACAGCTTTAGAAAAACTTCCACTGTCTGCTACCTGTATAAATGTATCTAATTGTTTATTGTACATAATGAATGCCCCTATAACCAATAGATATTAATTTGTATTTTTAATCTATGCATTTCCATCTATATCTTTTATTCCTCAAAATTCAGTATTCCATTAAATATTATATTAAACACACTGTCCATGGCCTCATTGTATTTTTTATTATTATCATGAAGCATATTACTATCAAGCAGCTTTTCACTCATTACATCAATCATAAGAGCTGAAATAAATAAATCTGCGTTTTCTTTAATTTCGCCATTAGATTTTGCCTGCTGGAAAATTTCTCTAATTATATTTATTTTATAATTTCTAACTTCCATAAGCTTATTCCACTCTTTTTCATAGTATATTTTTATTTCACTGATTATTGAAGATGGCATTTTATATTTATGATAAGTATGAATAATCTTATTACATTTTTCATTTAATGGCATATTTTCATTAATTATATTTTCACAGCTCTTCATATCTGCATTAAATACTTCATTTATATATGTTTCTACAATTTCATCCTTACTATTAAAATATTTATATATTGTCTTCTTGCTTATTTTTAAATTACTACATATATCATCCATTCTGAATTTTCTTAATCCACGTTCTTGTATGATTTCACATGCAGCCTGTAATATTTTATCTCTCATTAAATCTCTCCTTTTTTACATATGTCTTTACAATAACAGCTCCTGCAATTCCTGCTATACAAAGTACAATAAATGAGTATATTTCACTTATTGACCATATTTTCGCAACTACTAGTGAGCCTATAAATGATCCAATATATTGAACGCTATTTAATATTCCATTGCCTGCTCCCCTATATTCATTTGCTAGCAAATCATTTCCAAGGTTTGATACTACAGTTGATATTCCAATATAACCACTCATAAATAATATTGTTCCAATTAATATTAAAATAAATGATGATTTATTAAGATAAAATAACACTCCAACTGCAGTTAGTATAAAATTAATTATAAGAAATTTTATACTTTTTACATTATCACATTTCTTTACTACATTCTGAATTACAATTATTGCAATTATCACTGATGGCATAAATACCTTCCACATTCCATCAAGTCCTGTTATGTTTTCAAGATACTGTGGTATACCAAAAAATACGCCTGTCATTATAAAATTATTTAATAATCCTGCAATATTCAATGCATCAAAGCACTTGTCCTTAATCAGGATTTTCATTACATGCTTTGTTGATATATTATTATTATTTACATTTTTATTATCCTTCAAAAATAAAGCTATTACAATTGATGCTCCTAAAATAATCACGGCTGAATACATAAACATATTTTCTACACTTACAAATTTATTTATTATTGACCCCAAAGCAAAAGATGCTGCAGCTGCTCCACTTACCATCATGCTAATGATACTTAATGACTTAAGTCTTTCTTTAGAATTTGCACATACTCCAGAAACCCATGAATATCCTACAGCAATAACAGCTCCACTTCCCTGCATAGCTCTTGCAAATATTAAAGCATATATGTTATCTGCAAAATGTGCAATTACAAGACCTATAACTACCTGCATTAGACCACATAACATGACTCTTTTATTACCTTGCTTATCGCTCCAGATTCCATAAAATATCTGAAATACTGCCTGCATAAGCCCGAAAATTCCAAGTGCTACACCTGCTAGAACTGGTGTATAATATTTTAATTGTTTGCTGTAAGTACTTATAAATGGCATAACCATAGTCATTGCCATTTGACGCATACCTAACGCAAAGCCTAAAGTAGTAACCAATAATAAATTAGTATTTTTTATATTTTCCTTTTTCACAAAGCTCCCTCCATTTGTTTAGGAAACTATTTTTCTTTTTTGAGTTTCCAATAAATAAAATAATAGGAAACCATAATTGAACTTTCAGTTTCCTATTACAATAATATTCCAAAAGATGAAGGCTGTCAAATATATATTTAATTAAAATTATGATTTAAACTTATAATAAAAATTTCATCAATTTCATAAATATATGTATATTATCAAAAACTCATAAAATCAAATTTTACCATAATTTTATTTTTTTATTTTTTTATTTTTTGCAACAAATAAAGTAAAAATCTGTTTTTTACGAATTCCTGCATTTCTTATATTTTTTATCCTTTTGACTATAGAATGTTCATCAATGCTAAACTTACACTTAAATAATTATCTTCAAAATTACTAATATTTTATCAGTAAAAAATTTCATTTGATATTTTTCCGCCAAACATTAATCATAGAAATTCTTAATTTTATCAAAAGAAAATAAAGACATCTTAAATCCTGAAGTTTTAATTATAGCTGAGATTTTATTAAATATTTTCATAACTTCACATTCATAAAAATTATTTTCTTTATATTTATCATCATTTCCTTTTTCCGGATTATATTCTTCATCAATTATATTCCATGCAGTAATTTTATATTTTGTTCTATTTTTATAAAAGAAAAATTCATTACTCTCTCCATCACATGATCCATTATCAAGATTTTCAGGTATGCTTTCAATTTTACTTTCATTTATTATATTCAATATTTTTTCTACAACATCAGACTTTAATGTATATCGCTCTTGTTTTAAAAGTATATTTTGAACAACATATTCAGAATACTCTATCTTACCATCATAAAATATCTCTATTTTAAAACCTTCATATTGTCCATATTGACAGCATGCAGCATTTCCCAATCTATAAGAAAAAATTACAGTACGATCTATCATAATAATTTTCCTTTCAAATATATAATTATTGTTTCTAAACTAATGAAAATATGTATAATAAAGATAATTACCTTTAATTATACATATTTCTAATCCTTACCTCAACCTTATAACTTTTTTGATAAATGAACATGAGATATAGACGTATATTTTTACTCTATCCATTCCCATCCATCTCTACCAGCACCTAATTCAAAATGACATTTAACAATTCCTAAATCTAGTTTGCTATAAAATGCAGTTAATGCTTTAGCTCTTACTTTATTACCTTCTAAACTAATCAAAAACTTTTGCTGGTTCATTGCTGTTGGAGCTAACATTGCTGCCTCCATTCCTTTTTTAAACCAATCTGGCATTTCTCCATTGACTTTAGAGAGTTCTTCAATTGACTTACTTTTATGGCTTACGCCTTGATTTTCTCCATATCCTAAGGCTATTACACAAATAAGTTTTTCTCCTTTTTCTACTTTAATCATAGCCTTTGATTTGCTATATGTCATAGCCACCCAACATGTATTTAATCCTAACTCAGCAGCCTTAAGAACTATCTTTTCACCATAATAGCCACCTTTTTCTTGAAGTTTATCTTCCTTTTTGCCAACTATAGCAATATAGTTTTTTACATTACTAAATTTACCATAGTGCGCCATAAAACTATCAAAAGCCTTTGGTTCATCTGTGCATAATTGGATATGCATATGTCCTTCATTATTACATTCATCAATAATTTCCATGAGCTCTTTCTTAACGTCCTCATCTATTTTCTTATCAGTATAACTACGAACAGAATGACGTTTTTTCATTATTTCTAAAATATCCATAATCAATTCCTCCAAGTAATAATATTTATAATGTTTTTAAATTAAACCTTTTTTCATAGCTTCTCTTTCAGCATCACTTTTAAAGCAATCATTTTCTTTTGATACTTCTTCAATTATTTCATTGATATTATTCATTAACCCTGAAAGCTGTTTCCATACTGTATCACAAGCATTTACAAAGTAATAATTTTTAGTACCTTCTCTATACATACTTATAACCCCAGCATCCTTAAGTATTTGCAAATGGTGAGATACTGCAGGTCTTGAAAGATGTGTTTTCTTAGTAATTTCCCCAACTCTAATACCATGGGCATCACTTTCAAGTAAAGCTATTAACATTTGCTGTCTTGTTTCATCTCCTAATGCTATAAATGCCTTTCTACAAGCTTTAAAATCTTCAGCTACTTTCACTCTTCTCTCATAACATCTTTCCATTTCTACACTCCTTCAATTAAAATTCATCTTATAGTATTACTATTTTTTCTTTAACATCTGGATCATGAGTAGCAAATACGCCTACACATTCTTTTTTATGTGCCATATTTTTAACCCATTTTAAAGAAGTGATCATATCATCTTTATTAACTAAGGGGCCTGGCATACGAAGATTTTCCCATGAATCCTTAGCATATCCACAATCTCCTGTAAGCAAAATAAACTTATTATTATTTTTTACCATAACTACAATATTCCCTTCTGTATGTCCCTTAGCATCTAATAATAGTATTGTTCCATCTCCGAATACATCATATCCTCTATTAAATGGTCCATATTCAAGTTTATCCATTTTAAAAGATTCTACATTTACACCATTCCAAAATCTTTTAGCATATCTAACATTACCTTTATTTATTGCCTTCATTTCTTCCTCAGATATCATTATTTTATTAGCATCTTTAACTAAACCTAGGCCACTTGAATGATCACAGTCCATATGAGTGACAAATACATAATCTAAATCTTTAGTTTGTATATTCAGCTTTTTTAGCTGTTCATTTACAGCTTCTTCTTCAAGTAATTTAGGCTTACTTGCCATATATAATAATGGAGATAAATGCTTTATAGGATTAGTTCTAACATCACTATGCCATCCAGTATCGATTAATATTTTTCCATTTGGATGCTCTATTAAATATGCTGTAACAGGCAACCATATTCTTAATTTTTTACTTCTTCCTATACCTGTATATGCTATAGGATTTTTAGATACATCTCTAAAAGGTACTGCTGGATCAACACCCACTTCTCCACAGTTTAAAATATGAACTTTAATATTATTCATAATAAATTCACCTCTATGTTATAATTTTAAACTTTGTCTATTGGTCTAAACTTTATTCCTTAGTTCTAATTCTAATTTTTAGTTTATACTTAGTTTATTGGTTTATACTTTTAAACAATTATAGCATTAATTTTTTTCTGTGGTTCAATGGTTAAGAAAATCAAGACCATTACCTTTTTTCAAAAACTCCATTATTATTTCATATGCTTAACACTTGGAAAAAGGATGCTTTTTATAGCACCCTTCAAAGCTTATCTAATTATTTATTGTTTTCTTATATTCATAACTATTTTTTAATAGAATTCATGTTTTAAAAACATATATTGCATCATCACCAAATTTGAATTTAATGATATATACTAATTCCCTATAATTTATATAGATTTCTTATTATACTTTTTCATTCCAATCTATCTTTGGATAGCTGTCATTTTCTTCAATAAGTAATTCTGATAAATTTACAGATGCCAATTGGCTGTTAAATGCTTTAATTCCTAAATCAATAGTATCAATCACTTTTTTCTTACTTTGTTTAGTATGTTCATCATCATTAAAAACATGTTCAGCTAAATCTGATACATCAAAAGTGATTATATCCGTTTCAATTGCATTATATACATCATATAATGTTATTTGTTTTAACGACTTTTTTAATTGAAACCCGCCATCTTTACTAGCATTGGATGTAATTAATTCTGCTAAAACCAGTTTTCTTAGAATTTTCTTTAAATAAGAATCTGATACCTGCAAAATAGTACTCATTACATTACTTTTTACTGTTTGATTATCTTTTTGCAACCCTAGCATCAAAAGAACGTATATACCTTGTTCAAAACTTTTACTTATTTTCACAGCAAAACTCCATTCTTATCTTGTCAATTTAGTAATTAATTCATTAGCTACATCTTCTACACGAACAGGCTTTAATTTTTTAGAAAATACTCCTAAACATTTAAAAATAGGAACCATCTTTGCTAATGCGTCATTTCTATCTTTACCATAAACGACTGTAGGCTCTACATACTCCACTCTTTTTTTGCTTGATTGAAGCATCTTGATTATATCAGCTTTAATATCTGTAAAACTTTTAGGTCCTAAAACACCACCAATAAAGCCCATTTTATCAACATTATAGTTTTTAGCAATATTAAGCATTACTTCTGCTGGTTGTTTATTAATTTTGATAAGTTCCTTACTATCTTTTTCTGGACGACCTATAAAATCTATAATACATGCAATATCTTTAGGTAATACACTTGCTACAGAATCATAATCAGTTACATCAGCACATAAATTATGTATTCTTTTGTCCTTTAATTTATTATTACCTGTTCTCGAAATAATATAAAATTCTGCACTTGAATCTTTTTCTAACCACTGTCTTGTTACCTCTCTACCAATATATCCATTTCCCCCAAGTAGTACTATATTTTTCATGAAACATCTCTCCGATCTTTAGATTTATATTATCTATAGATATTATAAATCCATAGATATAAAATATCAATGGATTTATAATAAAAAATAACAAAACCTCTTTGAAATTTTTCTATTAGCTTAATTAATATTAAATCATTTCCTCTATATTAATAATTCTGTCTGCTAAGTCTTCATAAAAAGAAGCTTCATGAGAAACTAATACTACAGTTCCTTCATATGATACTAAAGCTTCTTTTAATGCTTCTTTAGAAGCTAAATCCATATGATTTGTTATTTCATCTAAAATCAAAAGATTGCATAAGGTAAGTGTAAGACGACAAAGTTTAACCTTAGACTGCTCTCCCCCACTTAAGCTTTTTATACTCTGCAAAGCTGTTTCACTTTTTACTCCACACTGTGAAAGGTGTTTTCTAATTTCATTTTGGGTCATTTTAGGAAACTCATCTGAAATAATTTCTATAGGATTCATTCCATCATTTTGCCATTTCAGATCCTGTTCATAATATCCTGGTTTTATATTCTCACCAAATTTAACTTTTCCAGCTAAACTTTTAATTTCACCAACAATGGTTTTTAAAAGAGTAGATTTTCCTATGCCATTAAATCCTGTTATAACAACTTTCTCTTTATTTTTTATACTAAAATTCATTTTAGGAAGAATTGCATATCTGTATCCAACTTCTAAGTTTTTAACGCTAAGAGCAATATTTGGAGTTGCCTCAGCATATTTAAATTTTATTACTGGCTTTAATGTTCTAAAGGATGGTGCATCAATTCTTTCAATTTTATCAAGCTGTTTCTGACGTCCTTTTGCCATTTTGGCTGTTGATGCTCTTACTTTATTCTTAGCAATATATTTTTCTAGCTTTTCTATTTCTCTTTGCTGCTCACTATATCTTCTTACATAATCCTCCTGTAATCTTTCTTTCTGCTTAAGAAATGTACAGTATCCACCATTATATTTTCTTATATCTTTATGGTCAATATCACATATACATGTTGTTATTTTATCCAAAAAGTCAAAATCATGAGATACTATTATAAAGGCTCCTTTAAAATCTTTTAAATATTCTGAAAGCCATTTAATATGCTCTTTATCTAAAAAATTAGTAGGCTCATCAAGTAATAATATATCTGGGCTTTGCAGTAGAAGTTTTGCCAGTATTACTTTTGCTCTTTGACCTCCACTTAATTTGTTTAGCTGACTATCATAACCAATTGCATCTATTCCAAGTCCAGTTGCTACTTTCCTTATAGAACTATCTATACTATAAAACTCCTTTTCTTCAAGGATTTCTTGATATAGTGCTGCTTTTTTCATAATATTTTCATTTATATTGCATGCCATTTCTTCATATGATTTATTTAATTTTTCTTCAATTTTATACAATTCATTAAATGCAGTCTTTAAATAATCATATACGCTGTAATCTTCAATTATTTCTGCATACTGATCCAAAATTCCTATATTTATATTAGGCTGCCACTTTATTTCTCCTTCATCTGGAATTGCTGTACCACAAATGATTTTAAGTAACGTACTTTTACCAGCACCATTTACTCCAACAATCCCCATATGCTCACCCTTATATAATTCAAATCCTGCATTACTGTATAGTTTCTTATCTCCATAAGTGTGTGATAAATTTTTTACTTCTAATAAACTCATTTTTCTTTCCTCCTATAATACAAAACAATATATTCTGCTTTCAGGTTTGGAATCTTTTGCACATTTTGAAATTCATATATTTAAGCATCATATAACTTATAAAGCATTAATATATAATTTTATAAAAAACAAAAAAGCAGAAGACTCAAAGTTTACAGCCTTCTGCTTAAGTGATAGCCCAAATTTTGCATTTGGATACTAGAACTTACTACTACATATGTATATAAGTAGTGAGTTTCATTTTAACACTATTATATGCTAAAATAAACAAAAGCTGAAAGCAGAGATACATTGCTTTCAGCTTTTAATAATATAATCATAAATCAATAAAAATTTCTACAACAAATAAAACATAGTAATATCCTATATTTTTAAAGTTATATACAATTTTTAATTCCTCAAAAGAGGATGATTTATGATTACGCTCCTCACAATGCATCTATCACTAACATTGATTGGAGCTACTGCCGAAGTCTTTGTCATTATAACTTTATTAGTATACATATAAATCACCCTCTTTCTTGTATTATTTATTTTATAATATACCTATCTTCTTTTTTTGTCAAACTTTAGAAATTAAAAAAGTGTCATTTTTATCACTCCATGATATTTTACTCCTGTCTCTTATACACATCTGACGCTG
>ENA-OXEC01000376-OXEC01000376.1-human-gut-metagenome-genome-assembly--contig:-NODE-376-length-20046-cov-30.5018_pt1 | contig 20046 bp, 19 predicted proteins | sample MGYA00249351_ERZ652235 | MGnify/ENA primary metagenome ERZ652235 (study PRJEB26925, sample SAMN05826906) | human gut metagenome | biome: ENVO:2100002; feature: ENVO:00000062; material: ENVO:00002003...
ATTTTTCGACAAGATAACAAAATGCAAAAAATATGCATGGTTATATATAGAAAAAGCATGAAAAATAAGAGTTTAGAATGAATTTTGATATAACGACATATATACAAAAAAAGATTTTAATAGACATAATATAGCATTTTTTTATTACAAATCTATAGAAAATGAACACTTGTATTTTGAAAGAATCGTATGTATAATCGGTTATGGTTGTTATGTTATGGGAGGAATTTGAAAATGATAAGTATTACAATTTGCTATAAAGATGCGGGATTAGATTTTGTAAATATGTATTTAGAAGAAATAATATATAGAAATTATAAAAGAGAAGAATTTCAAATTAATATTGTAGATAATAATATCGATTTATTAAGAAGTTGTGCTGAAGATGGTGAATGCAATATTTTACTGCTAGAAGGAAATTTAATTGATTTAAAAGGAGTAAATATATTAGATCTTATAAAAAAGTACAATGAAGATATAAAAATTATAGTTATGAATTTAGAAGATAATTGTGAGAATAAAGATATATATAATAACTTTACAGTATTAAATAAAGAGGAACTTAAATTAAAGTTAGAAAATACTTTTTTAAAAGCTATGCATGAAATTATTCAGGGAAGAATTGGTGTATATAGTTTTAAGACTGATATAGGACAAATGAATATTAATGTAGAGGATATTTTTTATTTAGAATCTGTAAATAAGAAAGTGTATTTAAAGACAGAAACTAATGTATTTAGAATAATTGGTGTACAATTCAATTCTATAGTTGAAAAATTTAGTAAAGATAATTTTATATTGATACATAGGTTATGTATAGTAAATAGTAAGAATATATTATCGTTTGATAAATCAGAAGTTATTTTGAAAAATAAAGAAAGACTAAAGGTAAGCAGAAGAAGAGAAAAGGAGATTAAAAAACATATATATTTATATAACAACATATAGTGATAAAGTTCGTCTAAGATGCTCAAAATTTATATTTTGGGCATCTTTTTTGTCTAAAGTTAACCGCTCGGGCTAAAAATTATCGTTAGGAAAGAAAAAGGCACCATTGGGGAGAAAAAAAACCATTCGGACAAAAAACGTGACAAGATATTTGCATATATTGTAAAATTTAAAGAGAAGATATTGTTATTTTTTGGGAGGAATAAAAATATGGATGTAATTGAACAAACTAATAGAACAATTTTATTTGAAGAGATCAATCCAGAAAAATTAGATTTAATATCAGTAATTGGGGGAACAGAAGGAATAAACAGTTTAAGTGATGAAAAAATAAAGGAAATCAATGATTTGTTCTTAGTAAAAAGTTTTGATGAATTTTTAGATAAGTTTGCGCCTGTTGTATATTCTTTTTACAATGCAAATAATCAAAAGGTCATATACACATTAGAAAAACCAGGGAACTTACCTGAGAACCTTATAACAGAGATACCAATAAATCAGTCAAATGATTTTTTGAAAATGCTATTCACATTGATAGACACAAAAAGAGCACAAGGAATTGCTAATGTGGATTTTAAATTTGAAAATTTACTAGATATGATATCTCCAAAAAAAGTGATGGATGATATAAAACAATCTAGAAAAGAAATTCAATATGTATATTCTAAATATGATGAGTTAGATGATGAAGATCCAAGTAAGCTAGATTTAGGCGATAAACTAAACACACTATTTGATAATGCAAGCGAAAATTATAATAATATAATGGCAATGCTCCCGCTTGCAATTGAAGATATAAAGACAAGATTACTTCTTGGACAAGATGAAAATCAAAATGGTGGAGAAGCTCTACAAATTGGAGTATTAAGTATGGGTGAAGATGGAGAACTTAAGGTTCTTGAAGCACCAAAGAGTGAAGAAACATCATTAGTGGCAATAGATGACAATAAGAATGCAGGATTAATTGAGGCATTTGAAGATGATTATGAGGCTGTAAATGACACAAAATCTGATTATGTAAAGAGCTTAGTTGTAAGAACATTTTGTCCGTTAGCATCTACAATGGTAAGCACAATAGATGTAGGGCGTGAAGTTCAAAACTATAATACATATCTTGAATTTTATAAAAATTCAAAAGATGATTTTATAAAAACAGTTAAACCTCTTATAGAAAAAATTGTTGGTGTAAAAATGTTTTTTGAACAATATAAGACAAAAAATAAAGGTATGAAACCAAGTTTGCTTGTAACAAACAATAAACTAAATAGATTGGTGAATAGTGCTAATTTACCAAGACTTGAAGCATATCTTAGCACTGTTAATGATAAAAATGATTTTGATAATGCCATTTGGTTTGGTATCGTCCCATCAATTGAGCTAGAATCACAAAGTAAAAATGGTGCTAAAAGAGAAAGATTCAAGGGAAATAAGAAAATTGAAAAAACTGAATCAAATAGTATGGAAGATTTATCATTACTACTAGATACAGTAAAAAAATATAGGGCACAAATATTCTTTAGCTTTGAGCCAAGAGAGGATACTACATTTAATCATGTTGCTACAGCAGGAATAGATAGGTTCATTGATAGATGTGCACCACTTATGAGACAAGATTATAGTGAGTTTGCAATTCCATGTGTGCCTAATTTTACTATAATACCAAAAGAAAAATCAGGGGTAATTCTTGATAGCAAAATGGTTATGGGTGAAGAAGGTAGTGCAGAATTATCAAAAGCAAAGGAAGACATCTTTAAATTATGGATAGAGGGAGTTTATATAGGTAGCTCATATATTGCAGCAGGAATAGTTGCGGCATATCAGTGCCCAGAATACCTTAGAGAGTATTATGAAAATGTATTTTATGATTATCCAGGCGTGAGATTTGATATTGAAGCGGCAGATAATTCATTAAGAGTTACATCAACTTTAGCTAAAGAAATATCAGGATTTACAAATGAAATCAAAAACTCAATAAATAGGAAAAACTTTGGATTTGTATTTTCATCAGAAAATGCTAAATTCCAAGGAAAAGATATAAAGCAAATTACTGTTTATAAGGCAAGAAGTCTTCAAGCAGCAGGAAATGATTTCGAATCAATGTATAAGACTTTAGTTACAACTTATATAGAGAGAATGCTAAGATTTTATACTAATGATTTTAAAGAAGATAATATAGTTAAATTCTTTAGTAATAATCCAAATAGTGTAAAGAGCAAATGGGTGTCAAATAAAGAATTTATTAATGCCATTATACAAGATGGTGATGATATAAATTTTGTTATAAATGATAAAAATGGTACATGCAATATAGATCTTGTATTTAATGGAAATATAAAGAACTTAGAAGTAGAGATCACTAGAAGTGAAGCTAGCTAATTTTAATAGATATTAAATATGTCTATTTTAATTATAAAAAATTTATAAGAGGGAGATGGCAAGATGGGATTCAGAGTAAAGGTTGAAGGTGCAGAAACAATTGATTTAAGTATCGAAAGTATTGAAACTGTAGAGTTCAAAACAGATACTCCAGATGATTCAAATGCTCGTTCAACAGATCAAGGAACAACATTAGTTGTTACAGGAAAAATTTTAACTCCAGTAGGTGGAGAAGCTGCTGATAGTACTATTAAATTGGCTCAATGGTCATTAGTACCAGCAGAAAAAGCTGACTGCTATAGAAGTATAAAGGTGGAGGTTATTGCAGCATCACAAGTTGTAAGACAAATGACATTACCAAATGCTTTCGTAGTGGATTATGAAGAGGACTTCGGTGATACTGAAGGAATCGGTACTTTTAAATTGACTGCAAAGCAAAAGAAGGACAAGACAGCACTTGTAAAATTTGAAGGTGGATTTGGAGAAGAATAGGAGGTATAAAAAATGGGATTTAGAGTAAAAATTGAAGGTGCAGAAACAATTGATTTAAGCATCGAAAGCGTTGAAACTGTAAAAGTTACTACAGATACTCCAAAAGACAGCAATGCTCGTTCAAAAGACGTTGGAAGTACAATAACTATAACTGGGAAAATATTAACAGCTGTGGATGGAGATCCATTTGATAGTACAAGACAAATGGGACTTTGGTCATTAGTACCAGCAGAAAAAGCAGATTGTTATAGAAAAATAACTGTTGAAGTTATTTCTGCTGATCAAATTATAAGAAAAATTACTTACCCTAATGCTTTTGTTGTAGATTACAAAGAAAACTTTGGTGATACTGAAGGAATTGGTACATTTACACTTGTAGCTAGACAAAAGAAAGACAAGCTAACTGCAGTGACAATCGAAGGTGGATATAGCGCTTAATGCAATCTGCATAAAAGCATGTATCATTTGGGGTTTTATGTATTAATTAATAACATAAAACCAGACTAAACTACTATGTAGCATATTAAACTCTTACCAGGGTAATATGCTGCATAGGCATTATTAGAAATTAATCACAATCAATTGAATAACCTTCAGTATCATTAGTAATAGTATACTAAAGAATTTAGAAAAAAGTAAAGATTTTATATATAAAACACTAATAATTATTAAGAGAAGCGAGTGGTAAGATGAAGGACTATTATAAGATTTTAGGGGTTTCTGAAACAGCTAATAAGGATGAACTTAAAAAAGCTTTTAGAGGCTTAGCTAAAAATTATCATCCCGATAGAAATAAAGAAAATGAAAATGCACTTAGAATGTTTCAAGAAGTTAATGAAGCATATGAAGTTCTTAGTAATGAATCTTCAAGAGAAGAATATGATGGAAAAAGAAATAGTAAGCAATTTAATCAAAAGAAAAATGAAAATAAGAAATCAGAAAATAGTAATAATAGTACTGAGAATTATGATAAAAGTGATGCAATAAATAATTTAAATCAATATTTTGAGAGCTTCTTTGGATTTAATGCAAAAAGTAATGATATTGATAAAAGTAAATTAAAAAAGAAAAATAACAACCCGATTGATACAAGTGATATTTTTGACAATTTTTTCAATATTAAAAAGTAATGGAGTGAGTTACTTTGGCGAATAATTATAAAAATAAACTAATGCTAAGCATTCAATTGATAAATGTATTTATAGGAATACTATTAACACTTATCTTCACAATAATTTATATAAATATAGAATCTAAAGAACTTAAAATAACACTTTTAAGTTTATTAGTCATATTTGGAATTATAATTTTTACTTATTTATATATAATCATGCATAAGAGAAATATTAAAGATAGTGACATAATAAATATGATTGAACTTATAAATGAGGAAAATGAAATCATAAAAAAATGGTCTATTGCTGATAAAGTATCATTTTTGATTGGGAAAAGTAATAGAGAAAATGATGTGCTTATAGATTTAAATTCATCTATTTATTCTCAATTCATTGAAGATAATCATGCTGTTTTAAATTATGCTTCAGGAAAATGGTATATTGAAGATTTATCAGTAGAAAGCAGAGTATGTATAGAAAAAAATGAAGACGGAAAAAAATATAGAGTTGTTAAGAATACTCCTTGCACTGTTAAAAAAGGAGATATTATTTTTATTTCTAAAGTTAAATTATTACTTAAATAGGGGGGAATATATATGGCATTAATCAGATGCAAAAATGGACATATGTTTAGTGAAAGACGTTATGGGTCTATATGCCCTTATTGCAACTTAGATACAAGTAAAAAGGAAAAGCAGGCCTCTTCTTTACCAAGTGAAGAAGAGGTTGAATTTGATTTACTTTACCAAGAAGTAGATCCAGTTTGTGGGTGGCTTGTATGTATAGATGGTTCTAGAGTAGGAAAAGATTACAAAATAAAAAGTGGAAAGAACTTTATAGGACGTTCAGATGACATGGACATACAACTAATAGGCGACAATTATGTAGCTCTTAGAAATCATGCAGTTGTTGTATATGACTCTAAAAAGAAAAATAGTGTGCTTTTACCAGGAGAGTCTACAGGAATTGCATATTTAAATAATGAACCTGTCTATATGCCAACAGAACTTACTGCTTATGATGTAATAGAGCTTGGGAAGAGTAAATTTTTATTTGTTCCATTTTGTGGAGAACATTTTGAATGGCAAGATAAAGAACAGAGGTAATTTATATGTTATTTATAGATGAACACGGTGTATATTTCATGCTACTTGCATTGTTTATAGTATTATCTATGTTATTAATACTAAAGCAGATATTATTTTATTTTTTAAAAAAAGAAAAACTGAGGATATTCACATATTCAAAAACTGGAGATGAAGAAATACAAGAGGATTATTTTGATATTGCTAAAAATAAAGATGCTACTTTAGTATCTATGTCAGATGGCCTTGGAAAAAATGAAGCAGGAAGAATATCAAGCATTGCTTCTGTAAAAACAATAGAAAAAATGTTCTTAGATGAATATAGCAATGAAAAAATAAACTATTTTTTTTACAAATCTTTTAATAAAGTTAATCATGAAATAATTAAAAGAGTGGAAAAAAATAAAGGCGGGACGAGTAACTTAAGCATAATTATTGATAAAGAAAATTTATACTATGCATCTTTAGGAAATGTAATGCTAGCACTTTTTAGAAAGAATGAACTTATAAAATTAAATGAGAGTCATTGCATTAATGAGGTTGCTAAAAGAGAATATTACAAGGGAAAAATTGAAAGAATAGAAGCACTTCAAGTTTTAAATAATAAAAAGATTTTGTATTATTTGGGACAAGAAAACTTTGACAATTCAAAAATAGAAATGGAGAATATTAAACTAGAAAAAAATGATTTGATTCTTATTATGAGTAAAGGAATTTATGAAAATATAAGATGGGTTAATCTTGAGAATATATTATCAGAAAATAAAAAGCATTTAGATATTGCTTTGAATGAAATTATATTAGAAACGGAAGAAAATAAGCATGGAAGAATTAATAAAAACGGTAGCATAGTAATAATGAAAGTACAAAAAATAAAGTAAGAATTACTTGAATTACTATATGAATAAAGATAAAATGCTCAGAATACAAGAATACAAGAATACAAGAATACAAGAATACAAGAATACAAGAATACAAGAATATGCTTATTTTATGAGGGGTAGATAGAATACTTTAATAATATATAAAGGAAACTCGACTCACATACGTTCGCTGAGTAAGCGATTCGCACCAAATACAAGATTTGGGCTCTCTGCTTAGGAATTTGCTTATTTTATGCGGTTTGAGTGAATTAGATAATATCATATAAATTAGGTTAGGGTGAGGGCAAATGAGAAAATTAAATTCAAAATTTAAGACAAGCTTTATAAGTGAAGAGGGAAGTTATCTTCAAAATAAAGATTATTTTGCATTCGTAGAGCTTGATAAAATGGCATGTTATGTAATAAGTGATGGAATCGATGAAGATACAGAAATAGAAACAGGCAAAATTGCAGTAACAGAATTTATAAGACTATTTACATTAAGACCTACAATGAATAAAGCCATAATAAAAAGATATCTAAATAAAGTAAATGATGAAATTTTAAATAGTGGAAGAAATGTAAGACTTAAGGCATCTATGACAATAGCTATAACAAATTATAGTAAAGTTAGATATGTTTCTATAGGAAACTCGAGATTTTATTTCTTTAAGGATGGATATTTAAAGGAAAAAAGTAAAGATTTATCTTTAACACAAGAAATGCTTGATGATTATATGATTCCACTAGATAAAGCAGCTAGGCATATAGAAAGAAATAATTTATCGTGTTATTTAGGTCAAAATAAAATAAGCTCACCATTTATTTCAAAAAAATTAAAACTTAATGATGGTGATGTATTTACATTACTTACAAAAGGTATATGGGAAAATTGTGATGAAAAAGAAATAGAAGATGCACTTGAAGGTGCAAAAGAGCCACAAGAAGTTGTTGATAGAGTTGAAGAAATGATTTTATCAAAGCAACTTAAAGAATTAGAAAACTATACTTTTGCAGTTACGTATGTAGAAAAGGCATACATAAATCCAAAGAGAAAAGCATTAATAAAGAAAATTATAATGGCAGCAATTCCAATACTTCTAGTTATAATAGTTGGATTGGTTGTATTTAACATAAAACAAAATAAGAAAAAAGAACAAATTATAAATATGAATAATTATGTACAAGAAGCAGAAGAGTACATAAAAAATGATCATATTGAAAAAGCAAATTCAAAATATGATGAAGCTTTAAAAATTGCTAGTAAATATAAGCTTAAAGATGACATAAAAGAAATAGATGCTGGATGTAAATATACAGAAATAATAATTGAAGGTGATAAAAAGCTAGAAGAAAAGAAATTTGAAGAAGCTTTAGATCAATATTTATTAGCTTTAGAAAAAGGTGAAGATATTGACGATATAGCAAAAAGCTATATTTTAAAGAAAATTGATATAGCAAAAACCTGCATCAGTGTATCTGATCTTTTAGAATTAGCTGATGCCCAATTAGAAGCAGGTAAAACCGCTGAAGCAGAAGCGAATTATCTAGAGGCAAAAAGACTTGCTAGTAATTATTATTTAAAAGATGAAAAGAAAGAAGCAATAGATAAACTCAAAGAAATATATGATACGCAAGGGGAAGAAGCTGCTGCAAAAAAGGAAGAAGAAAAACAAGCAAAGGAAGATGAGGAAAAGGCTAAGGATGAGGAAAAAGAATTACAAAAAGAGCAGGAAGATGCTTTAAATGAAGCTATAGATTTAAGAAAAAAAGGTGATGAAAATTATATTTCTGGAGATTATGTAAATGCAAAAATGTATTATGCTTTAGCTAAAGAGAGTTTTAAGAAAAATGAATACTATTCTTTAGCAAATGAGCTTGATGAAAAAATGGCTCTTATAGATAAAAGAATAGAGGGGCAAGCAGATCTCAAAAATGAGGCAGATGAGTATTTGAAGGAAGCCAATGCAAGAATTGTTAAGGATGATAAAGAATCAGCAAAGATCCTATATCTATTATCAAAGGATATATATACACAGCTTGGATTAGACGAAGAAGTTAAATTAATAGATGAAATGCTCCAAGGAATAGATAAGCAATTAGCAATTAATGGTGAGAAAAGCAGTGGTGAAAGTAATGAATAGGATATATGAAAAGTTAAATGATATACAGGAATTAGATGACAAGGTCATATTAAAGAAAATAATGATGAGTGTTTTTTCTTCCCTCGAGGAATATTCAAATGAAAAATATGCACAGCTAGAGGAAAGAGTCTTTGATGAAGTGGAATATGTAGAAGAAAAATATAACATATATTCAACAATCATTAGAAGAAATGAACTGGATATGACAGATGAAATATTTTTTCCAATGATTGAGAAGGACAAAGAAGAAAAGACATATGATATTAAAGACTTACTAGGAACTTTAAGAAACAATAAGACATATGAATTATTCAGTATATTTTTAAAATGTGATTATTGTATTTTTAAGAAATTTATAAATAGTAATTTGAAAATTAAAGGCACTATAACAACAAATAAAAGAGCACATGAAGCTTATTTTAAAGTGGTAGAAAATAGTGAATATAAACAGAAAATAAGTAACTTATATAAATCCTTTATAAATAACAATATTAGATGGAAAACAGTTAATATGCCATATGTTAATAAAATAGCAAAAGTAATGCTTGTTAGTTATGAAGGTGAATTTGAAAAAGATGAAAGTATTATGAAAATTGATATAGACTTTGAAGAATACAGTAAATATATAAAATACGATATGGTGCCAATATGGAATGTTAAAAATATAAAAATGAAATGCAACGGATTTCCAGTACCCTGCATAGATAAGATTAATTATGAACATAATATTTCTTTAGCTAAAGAAGGAAAAGATAGTGGGTATTTAGTTAATGCGAGTGATGAAGAAATAAATTATGTAACTTTTAAAGATGATTCTATTTTACTTACATCAAAAATATCAAACCCAGTAACATGGCGCATATATAAAATAGTTAATTATAAGGAAGATAAGATTAGAGCTTATGAATATGAGATTATGAATAACTATATGAACATAAATTTTTCAAATAAATTTTTATTTAATAATAGATATATGATAAAAAGTAAAAGTGAAATTGCAAGACTTATAGGATCATTTAAAATTTCTGAAAAATTAATATTTAAAGATGTAGTTGTTGAGGATTTACTTGAAGAAGAGAGCAGAGAAATATATGATGCAAATGATTTTATAATAGATGAAATAAGAGAAGATAATGTGAAAAAGGCATTGGTATTATATTTTGAGTCTAGAAATAAGGAAGATTATTTAAATAATGATATTTTAAGCTTTCTAGTAGGTGAAGTTCAATTTATTTATCCAGAGTATAAATGTGAAGGGCGATTAATATGAATTACATTTACGATATCTTTTTAAAAGCTGATGAACAAAATGTTAACAGGGAAAAGATTAGATTTAAGCAGGCAAAAGTATTCAGCCCATATATGGAAATAGCATTTGATGAGATTAATTTTACAGATATTCCAAGAGACAAACAAATAGAAATAAACTCGTTTTATAGATTTCAAGAAATATTTCAGGAGCTATTTGATAGTAATTTTGAAGAGAATATTGAACTTAGAAATACACTCTTTGATATATTGATTCATTATTTAGGAGAGATGGATTTAAAAAGTGGTCTTTCAAAAAATGAATTTTATAAAATGTTTCTATTAAAGGATATAAGGAAAAATGTATTTGGAAAAGACCTGAATACAAATATAGATTTTTTTAACAAAGAAGAAAAAGACATATTTTTAAATAGTTTAATAACCTTATATAAGACAGGAACATCCTTAGAATTATTCAATAAAGTGTTAGTTAAAATATTTAAATACAGCACAATATATTTGAGCAAAGATGAACCAAAGGATATTTACATTTACTTAAGTGAATATAAAAATGAGACTTTTGAAGGTAAGATAAATGCAATAGTAGATACATTTCTGCCTATAAATATGACTAGTTTTTTGTTTTGGGATAAACATTTTGGAATAATTGGCCAAGACAAAACTATGAATATTAATGAAATAATGATGGTTGAGTAGTTAAGGAGATGAGAGGATAATATGGGGTTATACACATATAAATTGCATAAAATAGAAGATGATATATCAAAAACTTATAAAGAAAAAGATTTGCTTCTTATGACCACTTTTCAATTGAGAGAAATATGCGCTAAAGAAAAGCTAGTTAAAAGCATAGTTAATCCTCTTGATAAGGAAGAACTTATAAAATTAATAATGAAATATAGAGGTGAAAAGGATAATCGCCTTGTTAATAATTATATTGAAGATGGATTAGATAACATAGAAAAATTTATTAAAGAAGTTTCAAAAAAAGAGGTTTCAAGTAATGTTACAGATTACTCAGGAAAAATAATAATATATGAAAACTTATCAATGGAAATCTATGATGATTATGAGCTAAAAATTGATGGAGAAATTGAAGAAGGAAATGTAATTTTAGCTGATAGTAATTTTAATATATGCACAATACTAAATATTAAAAAAATTAAAGAAAATAACAGCTATAAATATTTTTTAGTAAAAGGAAAAGATGTAGAAGCAAGAGAGGGAAAAAGTAAGTTTTACAATTTATTATTTTTTAAAGAAAAAGAATCAGAGCTTCTTTATGATATTTATGAAGGAGTAAATAGTGATATTGATAAAAAAATAGAATATTCTTCGGTTCCAGTCTTAAGATATGAATTAAAAAAATTAGAAGAGACAAGCATGCCTCTTGCAATAGATTTTGGTACATCAAACACTACAGCAGGAATTTACATAGATAAGGAAGTCTTTAATGGATTAAATGAAAATTTAATTAAAGAAAGAAAATATGAATTATATGAAGATGAGAAAGTAAAGCTTGTAAAGCTTGTAGATACAACAAAAAAAGATTATGTATTATCACCACTTATTCCAAGCATAGTAGGAGTTAAATATATAAATGAAAATGATGATGAAATAAAATATATTTTTGGATATGATGCAATGGCAGCATCAAAGAAAAGATATGTAGATGATAGTTTAACTGTTTTTTATGATATAAAAAGATGGATAAGTGATTTTGAAAAAAGTGAAAAAGTAATAGATATTCATGGAAAAACAACCTTTATAAAAAGAAAGCATATTATAAAAGCTTATTTAGAATATGTCATATCTTTAGCAACCCAAAGATTTAAATGTAAATTCAAAAATATTTACATTTCATGTCCTATAAAGCAAAAGTATAAATTCCATAAATTATTTAAAGAAATCTTAAGTGATTACAATGTAGAAAGTGAAAATATGTTAGAAGAAAGTGTCGGCGTACTTTATAACACTATAAGTGATTTAATTGATAGAAATAAGTATGTGCAGGGTGAAGAATATAAGGCACTTATTATAGATTGTGGTGGGGGAACGACGGATCTTTCAGGTGCTACATTTAATATAAAAAATAACAGGATTTCTTACAAAATAAATATAGAAACTTCTTATGAAAATGGTGATACAGATTTTGGAGGAAATAATATTACCTTTAGAATATTGCAGTTTTTAAAAATACTTATGGCAGATGCGTTAGTAAAAAAGAACTATGTAGAAATTAAGAAAGCACTTATTGATGAATTTAAAATAGATATTTTTAGAAGCATAGATAAACATGGAATAAAAGAACTTTATGAAACTTTGGACAATGAATATGAAAAAGCAGAAAACATAATTCCAACAAAGTTCAAATCATATGAAACTAGAAATAAAGAAGACTACTGTAAAGTTAGAAATAATTATTACTTTTTATTTAATTTAGCAGAAGAAGTTAAAAAAATATTTTTTGCAAGGCCTGAGCTTATAAAAATAAATTTAGTTCCAGAAGAGGTGAAAAATAATTCAGTTGAAACTGATGAAGAAAGTGAATTTATTATATTTGATAAATGGAAGCTTTCATATAAAGCAGAAGATTCATTGAGAATAGTAAAACAGGCACCAAGCTTAACAGTAACAACGTATGAAATTAACAGCCTTATTAAGGGTGATGTTTATGGAATTATAAAAAAATTCTTAGAAAAACTATATGAAAATGATGAACTTTATGATTATTCATTAATAAAACTTACTGGACAATCCTGCAAGGTAGATATATTTAAAGATGCATTAAAGGAGTTTATTCCAGGAAGAATTATTGAAATAAATAAAAGTAAAAAAGATTCAGAAGAAGATTATGACTTAAAGTTAAGCTGTCTTAAGGGTACATTAAAGTATTTACATTCTAAGAATTTTGGATATGCAGACATACAGATAAAAAATAAGACGTTAACACTTCCATATACTCTTACAGCATTTACACATAGTGGTGAAGAAATTACTCTTATAAAAAATAATGAGGTAAATAGAGGCTTTGTTTCTAGGTTTATTGATAGAATACTTTTAAAACTTTACTTAAAAGATAGTAATAATAATGTGAAATATGAATATGATTATAAATTTAATAATGATGAATTAGAAATTATAAATGCAAAAAATATTATAGAAAAATATCCTCATATAAAGCAATACGAAACAGATAATATTGAAAATAATGAAGTGAAATTCTTTGTGTGGGCAGAAAAAGAGCAGTGGGGATTTTATGTACTTGCAATACTTAGGCAAGATCATGAACTGTATATTGGAAAAGAAGAATTCTTTTACTTTGAAAATGATAAATGGGAGAAAAACTTTTTTGATGGAACAAACTGAGGCAATGTACAATTGACAATTTACAATTAACAATTAAGGAGGAAATCCTGATGGATTTCTTTGATTTTAGTATTTCATCTATTTTTCTTGGCAGAAAAATAATCCGATTAGAAGAGTAAAAAATAAAATTAGACAACATAAGGAGGATTCAGTGTTTAAGAATAAGTATCCATTATTTAAGGCAGGAAGACTTTTAAAAACAGAAATGCTTAATGAGCTTCGAGATTATCCAAGGAACTTTATTGATATAACTTTTAAATCATATTGTAATGGAATAATTTATGGCTGTGAAATAGATGTTAACGATGAAGTTTTAATAATAAAAAGAGGAATAATCAAACATAATGATGTTATTTATATTTTAGAAGAAGATAAAGAGGTTGAATATAAGTGTAATAACAAGCTCATGGTGCTTAAAATACGTTTTTTAGAACAAATAACAAATAAAGATTTTATAGAAAACACTACAGAAATTTATTTAGATGAAAATATAGAAATAAAAGAAGATGAAATAGAACTTTGCAGATTTTTTCTTAGGGAAGGTGCACATTTAAGAATTCATTATACTGGATTTGAAGATTTAAGCACAGAGTATGATACGGTAAATATTATTTATTCACTGCATTCAACTAATTATGAGGCTGGATTATCTCCAATAATTTTAAGATCATTTGGAAGTGAGATTTTAAGATGTAATTCAATTGAACCTTGGGATATAACATTTGGAACAATGTGCATTCAAGCTAAAGAGAGTATTGAGAAAGAAATAATAATGCATTATTTATACTACAAGTTAGAAATAGAAAATAGAAATTATTCTAATGAAGAAATTTATTTTTATCTTTTAGATATTTTAAAGAGAGAAAAAGAAGGCTTAGGAGGAAATAGCAGACAAGGGAGAGGACGTAAGAAGATATTGATTGATTAACACAAGGGAGGTAATAAAAGTTGGAAAAAGGAATGGATGAGAAAATTTTAGACTATATTAATGCAGCAGAAGAAAAAGAACTTAGAAAAGACATATGTTCAGGGCAAGTCAAAATTAATAAGAGTTTTTATGAATTTGAAGAAACAGAGTTTTTTGATGGATTATTTCAAATGTATATACCTAATACATTTGAAGATATGCCAATTGAAGCAAGAAAGCTTAAGTATCCATCAGAGAATAGACCAGAAATAATAAAAAGTAATAGTACTGGAGCCATTGCAATAACCTTAAAGCTTATTGATAGTCAGTTGAGTGATGAGTATGTAGAAAATTTAAAAGATATGATGAAGGCAATAACCCAAAGACTAAATCCAGCAAACATATATTTTGATGAAGGAGTACTAGAGGTAAATAAAAAGAAAATAGGGTATTTTGATTATAAAAGTTCAGCAATAGATGACTTTTTATATAATTTTGTATTTTTACTGGAATTTCAAGGAAAGACATTAATGGGAACTTTTAGCTGTAGCTATAGTGAACATAAACAATGGAAAGATGATGTTATAGTTCAAATGGTCAATACAATAAAAATATCTAATGAAGAATTAATAGATAATAAATAGTTAGGAGATGAGAAATTTATGAGTTTAGATTATGTGTATACACAAGGGGACATAATAGTTGAGCCATATGTATTTGAAAAAATATTAGATTTAAAACTAATAAGAGAAATAAATGAACATGCTAAGTTTTATATTAAAGGCATTATTTCAGATGAATTAAATGATGGGTATGTAGAAGAATCAGGAAATTCTCCAGTTATAAAAGTATCTATAAAAGATAATGAAGGAAATATAACTGAAGTTTTTAATGGTGGAGTTACTAATATATCAATAAATTCTTTTAATAATGTAAAAACATTAGAAGTTAGTGCTATGAGCAATACTTATTTAATGGATATAGAAAAGAAATGCAGAAGTTTTCAAGGGGACAACTTAGCTTATAGGGAAATCTTTAACAAAATAAATAGTATGTATGGAAATGTTCAAATGATAGATTATGTATCAGCAGGAAGAATAATAGATAAAATAGTTGTTCAATATAATGAAACAGATTGGGAATTCTTAAAGAGGCTGGTTTCACATTTTAATGTTCCAGTTATTCCAGAATGTATATTAGGTCGAGTTAAATATTCTATAGGAAAAGGTGGAGCAAGTGTACCATGCAATTTAACTGAGTTTAATTATTCAATAAATAAGGGATTAAGAGAATATAACCTTAAAGCCAGCAGTAGCAGCAATGTTCCACTAAATGATGTGGATTTTATAACTTATGAGGTCACTACTAATAGAATTTTAAAATTATTTAGTTCAGTAACCTTTAAGGAAAAAAGCTTAAGTGTATACAAGTGTGAGATAGCTTTAGTAAATGGAATACTTTCTAATAAGTATTATTTAAGAGATGATAATGGAACTATGGTTAAGAAGATATTCAATGAAAAAATATCTGGAGCATCATTAGATGGAAAAATAATAGATGTAACAAAGGATATAGTTAAGGTAGCACTTAAAATCGATGGATATTCAAATACAGTGGATAAAACAATATGGATACATTATTCAACAGTATTTTCATCACCAGATGGAACAGGATTGTACTGTATGCCTGAGATTGGAGATGCAATAAGATTATATTTTCCAGATACTATTGAAAGAAGCAGCTACGTTATAAATGCAGTTGATCTTAAGTCTACAAATTCACAAGCTAGGCAAGATCCAGCAGTAAAAAGTTTTTCAACAAAATATGGCAAGCAGATAATAATGAGGCCAGGAGCAATAGATATTTTATCAAGTGGAAATACAATGACTTTAAATGATAAGAATGGAATTACAGTAAATAGTGATAAATCAATATCAATGTCAGCTCCAAGTATAGGAATAAATGGAGGATATGTTTCAATCTCTGGTGGTGGAGGAGTAACATTAGCACAAAATGGCGCAAGTATTGTAATTAAAGATGATATTGTTATGAGTGGGTTTAAGATCAATACACAGTAAGTCAAAGGGCAGAAAAAATAAATTAAGCTATAAGATAAGAATGGAAGGAAAAATTTATGGATTATTTTTTATTAAAGCAAGATAAAAGATATTCAAATACTCCGCAAATCATAGATTTATTTAACAATATCAATACAAGAGATTTGAATTTATTAAGAGCAGATAATATTGAAGATAATAATTGTATTTATGTTAAATCAAGCGACAATATTGATTACTTAGATATTCTTGATACTCAGATATTTTTAATATCAAAAGAATTAAAGAAAATATTAGAAAAATATAATAGAAATATAATTTTTAAAATGCTTATATTAATTGATTATGAAAAGAAAGAGCAAAATGTTTATTATATACCTATATTTGAAGAAATTGAAGCTTTAAGTGAAAAAAGTGAATTTAATTTAAATAAAACAATTGTTAAAAAAATCGTGTTAGATGAAAAAAAGATAAAAAACAAAAAAATCTTCAAAATTAAAGAAAGTGATAAAACTTTAATAGTTGTAAGGCTAGATACAGCGGAAAGTCTATTAAGAAGAGATTTTAAAGGTATTGCTTTAGAAAGATTGGAAGCAGAAAAGTAAGGAGTGATTTTATGGGAGTTGAGTATGTAGTAAGAGGAGCTTTTATGCACTGCTCACTTGGAACACATGATAGGAAAATAAATTTACCTGTAAGTCATGGAAGCTATGTTAAAGGAGAGGCTATTTTAAATAAAAAAGATACAGCAACTGGTGCTAATATACCGTTTTTTGGAATATGTACAAAGACAGGAGAAATATGTGTTCCTAGTGTAACTGGAGATTGGCAGAATCCTAAAGAAGATACATTAGTTGAAGGACAAGCTGCTATCACAGAAGAATCAACTGCTTGCTGTTGTGAAGGCGGAATAATAACATTTGTAACAAGCGGACAAAAATAAGGGGAAATAAAAGGGAGGGGATTACAATAATTAAGGAAGCAATTCGAAAATTAAGTGTAGAATGTCCTTATGAAATACTAAAAATAGAAGATGCTAAGGTTACAAATAAACCAAACGAACATGGATATTTGTATCTTAAATGTTTGATAGATGACAGTATTAATTTTAGGTATTCTATAGAAGCTTCCACAAATGATAATGTAATTTTATATGAGATACAAGAAGATGAAAGTAAAGAAGTTAAAAGGGAAATAATATTTAATGGAATAATAGAAAATGTTAGAACAACTAATATTGATGGTATATATTATTTAGAAATAGAAGCATTAACAAGTAGTTCATTATTAGATATACAAGAAAAAAGCAGATCTTTTCAAGATGAGAATATGAGCTATGATGATTTAATTAATGAAATATTAAAAGATTATGCAGGTTTTGGATTTGGACAATGTATGAGTATGCCAATGAGAATTGAAAAGCCATTATTTCAATATAAAGAAACAGATTATGAGTTTTTAAAAAGGATAGTAAGCCAGTTGGGATTAGAGCTGATTTCTGATATAATAAACTTGACTAATATGTTTTATTTTGGAAAACCTACAGGAAAATCTTATATAGTAAATGATGATGTCAATTATAATGCCGTTAAGGATTTAGACAAGTATAATAAAATATCAGCATTGAATGGAAATCTTCATGATACAGATTATTTCTATTATGAAGTAAACTTAAGAGAAAGTATGAAAATTGGAGATTCTATAAAATTCAAAAATATAGATTTTTATATTAATCAATATAAAGCTGAATATATTAAAGGCGAATTGATATATAAGTATAGGTTTTGCAGAGAAAATGGCATATGGCAGGAAAAGATTTATAATGAGAAGCTAAACGGAATGTCTCTTGAAGGAACAGTACTAGAAACAACAGGAGAAATATTAAAGTTAAAACTAAATATTGATGAAAAACAGGATATAAACAAAGCTGCATGGTTTGTTTATGCACCACCAACAGGAAATATACTTTATTCAATGCCATTAGTTGGAGATAATGTAATGCTTTATTTCCAAAATGAATATGACAGACCTGTAGTAACTGGATGTGTAAGAAAAAATGGATCTACATTTGGAAGATGTGCAAATCCAGATAACAGATATTATGCAACAGAAAGTGGAAACTACTTAGATATGCTTCCAGGAGCCATAAACTTTTATAGAGGTGGCATGAATGTCTGCTTTAATGATGAGAGTGGAATAAGCCTAGGCAGTAATAATAATCTAAATATAGGTACTCAAGGCGGAATAAGTATGAGTGCTGGAAATGTATCTATTAGTGGAAGTAATAAACTTATTGTATCTAAAGGTAAAGGTGGGTTTATTTCACTTGAAGGTGAACTTTATAATGAAGCTACTGTTGTATATGAGAATGGAAGTTGTAGACAGCCCTTTTTCCCATTTAGTGATGATATTCCTGATTTAGGTGAACTTCTTGCACTTAGAGCAGAAATACAACTTAATAAGTTTAATCCAAATGGTAATGCTATAGCATCAGCTTTGGCAGGAAGTCAGGCAAAGTATATAACACAAACTTCTGAAAAAATCAATACTTGGACAGAAGAAGAAATCATGAAATTACAACCATATGATCCACTTAACGATTATAATGAAAATGTAGAGGTAAGGAAAAAAGCTACCAATGGACAGTGGTTTCCAGGTAAGGTGTTAGATAGTGAAGCATGCGGAGTTGATCCATTTCAAGCATATAATCAGGATGAGTTTTGGAAAGCAGATAAGATTCAACCACATGGTGAATATAAGGCTAGCTCGTTAAGGATTCCAACTTCAAACTATGGTCCAGTAAACTGCGATGTAGGAGTTGGAAATATTAAAGGAAGTTATGATTTTGTTATGCAGCTATATGATAGTGATGAAAAGAAAGTAAAACCTAATTTGCAATTAGGCCTTAATGGAGAAGTATCTGGTATTGATATAGATATGAATGGTAAAACTGATGATAAAAAAATTGGAGGGCAAGCAGATGGGAGCTATGATATAGGAAAAGGAGCACTTGGCGCAAATATAAATTTAGGTATTAATAAAAATGATAATATCCAGCTTTATGCTTCTGCAGAAGCATTAGTTGTAGCACATGAAATAGAAGCAAGTCAAGCTATAAGTATTTTGGGAATTAAAATAAAGTTAACTGAAAAAGGATATGTAGGAGGTGCTGGAGCTAAAGCTGCCATTGGTGTGAAAGATGGTAAATTTGAGTTTGAAATTGGTGGTTGTGATATAGTAGGAGGTGGCATTAAGTTAACAGTAGAATAAAATAATAAAATTATAGTTAGGAGAGGATGATAATGATAAAAGCATTATTAAAAAATAAATTATATATTAGTTGTATAGTATTTATGTATTTTTTCTTACTCACAAAAATAAATCATTCAAGGAATGTAACATTTATACAAAGTGATATTCC
>ENA-OXEC01000385-OXEC01000385.1-human-gut-metagenome-genome-assembly--contig:-NODE-385-length-19362-cov-19.7162_pt1 | contig 19362 bp, 9 predicted proteins | sample MGYA00249351_ERZ652235 | MGnify/ENA primary metagenome ERZ652235 (study PRJEB26925, sample SAMN05826906) | human gut metagenome | biome: ENVO:2100002; feature: ENVO:00000062; material: ENVO:00002003...
GATGTTAAATGCCGGAGTTCGACAAACGTCAAGGCATAACGGATGTTAAATGCCGGAGTTCGACAAACGTCAAGGCATAACGGATGTTAAATGCCGAAGTTCGGCAAACGCCAAGGCAAACGACGGCAGACTTTCCGAAGCTCGGCAAACGTCAAGGCAAACGAGGGGACAAAAAACAAGAAATCATTTTTAATCATTTAATCAAAAAAAAAGAATTTACTATGGCAAACGAAAACAAAGTGGCTCAGGTTGGCACCATTGACTTGCACAGCCTGACCAACGACGCTCACTTCATCTATATGAAGGACGTGGAGAATGTGATAGAAGAAGACGAGGCGGCAAAAACCGTGGCGAGAATACAAACCGCCGTGAAAGCCCTCAAGGAAGCCGTGAAGGAGGAAGACGAACGCCTCATCCTCTCCAAGAAAAGCCAATACACCGAACAGATTGCCGCCAAGGACCGCGAGCGCGACTCCATTTTCCGCGGCTACCGCACCGCCGTGAAGGGAATGCTGCGCATGCCCGTGGCGAAAATGGCCGAGGCGGCCGCCGACCTGTGGCAGCACCTCAAGGACTACAACATCGACCCCGATATGCAGCTCGAACGCGAAACCTCGCGGATGATGAACCTCGTGGCCGACCTCGACTACAAGTTGGCCCCACAGGTGCAGCTGCTCGGTCTGAAACCCTACGTCGACGCCCTCAGGGCAGCCAACGACACGGTGGAAGAACTGCTCGCCACCCGCACCGACGATCGCTCGCAGCAGATAGCCGGCGCGCTGCGCAAGGCACGCTTGGCAAGCGACGCGGCCTATCTGGACACCGTGCGCCTGATCAACGCCATGGCCGTGGTGGGCACCGAGAAGAGCCTCACGCCGCTCATCAACTACCTCAACGCCAACATCAAGCGCTACAAGGAGCAGGTGATGACGCGCGGCAAGAAAAAGGACGACGACCGACCCGAGAAGTACGGCGGCGACAACACGACGACCGCCCGCACGGCCGACACGCTTACGGCAGCGGACGAGAATTCATAAAACAAAACTTTTACTAAAATAATAAGCAAAATGAAAACAAAAAATTTAATCGAGAGGCTCAGCCTCTTCTTGCTTGCCCTCGTGCTGACGATGCCGACGTGGGCGCAGGGCAACAATGGCATGGAAGTAGTGAGCATCTCCTCGGCTGCCGACTGGAAAACGTTCTGCCAGCGCGTGAACGACAACGGCGAGCCCTTCCTCAACGCCAAGCTGACGCAGGACGTGGACCTCGGCGGGGAGATCGTGATGCTGGGCTCTGTGAGCTACCCGTACTCCGGCACGTTCGACGGCAACGGCCATACGCTGAAGTTCAACTGGAATGCGGGCGAAGATAACCAAATCGCCCCCTTCTATTATGTGGAGAACGCCACGATCAAGAACCTGCGCACCCAAGGGAAGATCACGACGAAGGGTGACGGCTTGTCCGGAATGGTTCGTGCAGCCTTGGGCACCACCACCCTCACGGGCTGCATCAGCGACGTGGACATCACGGGGGGCAGTGGTTCGGATGCATCCCGCGCCGCGGGCATGGTTCAAGCTGTAGCCCGCGATGCCTCGGTTCATATCACCGACTGCCTCGTCAAAGGCAGCATCACCGACAATGCGGATGAAAGCGAGAGATATATGGCCGGCTTTGTCTCTTATAATAATGGCACCTACACGCTGACTCGCTGCCTCTACGTCGGCAAGAACAACGCCCCCAACTACAGCTACACCTTCGGCACGGAACACGGCATCAGCGCCACCTTCACCGACTGCTACTACCTCAACACCTGCGGCAAAGCGCAGGGCGATAAGATCACCGAGGCGCAGCTCAGGAACGGCTACGTAGCCTATAAGTTGCAGAAGGGCATAGAGTCGCAGGTGTGGGGACAGACGCTCGGCACCGACACCATTCCGCAGCCTACCACCGACGCCAAGAAGCGGGTGTACGAGGTGAAGTTCACCTACAACGGCGAGGTGAAGGCAACGCGCTATGCCAACAGCGGAAAGACCGTCGAGCTGCCCACAGCAGAGGAACTCCTCGGCACGGGCTACAACCCTAAGATGACTTACACGCTCAACTTCGGCAACTTCACCGCCACCACGCCCGTAACGGAAGACAAGAGCGTGGACGTAACCGTGACTGGCACCTTCGACATCGCCACGGCCGCCGACTGGAAGGAGTTCTGCGCCCTCGTGAACGGCGGACAGACCACCCTCAACGCCAAGATGACCGCCGACGTCGACCTCGGCACCGACATCGCGAAGGTGGGAACTGCCAACAAGCCCTATGCCGGCACGTTCGACGGACAGAACCACGTGCTCACCGTCAACTGGGATGCCGGCTCGGTCAACAACATCGCCCCCTTCGGGAGAGTGAATGGCGCCACCATCAAGAACCTGCGCACCGAAGGCTCCATCCGGTCGGACGGTTACTACCTGTCGGGACTGATTGACGAAGCCTATGGCGGCAGCAACACCGTCGCGAACTGCGTCAGCGCGGTGAACATCACGAGCAGCTATACCAGCGACAGATGCGGGGCTGGAGGCTTGATTTCCTATATATTCCCCAGTGCCCGCGTTACCATCACCGACTGCCTCGTCAAGGGCAGTATCGACGCCACCACCGAGAAAGGGCAGAAAGGCATGGGCGGATTTGTATATAGCCAGAACGGCACCTGCACGCTGACCCGCTGCCTCTACGCCGGCACGAACAACGCGGACAACAGCAACAACAATTGTTACACCTTCGCCCCAACCAATACCTCCGGCGCCACCACCACCCTCAACAACTGTTACTACCTCAACCCCTGCGGCAAAGCGCAGGGCGAGCAGGTCACCAAGGCGCAGCTCGAGAGCGGCGAAGTGGCTTATCTGCTTCAGAACAAGCGCGACGACCAGGTCTGGGGTCAGGAGCTCGGCAAGGACAACGAGCCGCTGCTCACCACAGAAAAGGCGAAGCATGTGTATAAGGTAGACTTCAAATATATGGACGAGGTAAAAGCCACACGCTATGCCAACAGCGGCAAGGGCATCCATGGCGCGCTGCCCACGGCAGAGGAACTCCTCGGCACGGGCTACAACCCTAAGCTGACTTACGCGCTCAACTTCGGCGACTTCACCGCCGAAACGCTCGTAACGGAAGACAAGACCGTGCCCGTGAGCATGACCGTGGGCGGCACCTTCGAAATCGCCACCAAGGACGACTGGAAAGTGTTCTGCGCCCTCGTGGCCGGCGGACAGACCGGCATCAACGCCAAGATGACCGCCGATGTCGACCTCGGCACGGACATCGCGATGGTGGGAACTACCAATAACCTTTATGGCGGCACGTTCGACGGGCAGAACCACACGCTCACCGTCAACTGGGATGCCGGCTCGGCCAACGACGTCGCCCCCTTCAGAAGAGTGAGCGGCGCCACGATCAAAAACCTGCGCACCGAAGGAGCCATCCGGTCGGACAGCTACTATCTGGGCGGACTGATTGACGAAGCGATCGGCGAAAACACCGTCACGGGCTGCGTGAGCAATGTGAACCTTACGACCAGCTATGACTATTCCTCATGCGACGCGGCGGGCCTGATTTGCTATATATACACCACTGGCCGCGTTACCATCAGCGACTGCCTCGTCAAGGGCTCGATCAACGCCACCGGCAAGAAAGGCAGGAGAGGCATGGGCGGATTTGTATATGTTCAGAACGGCACCCTCGTGATGAACAACTGCCTCTACGCCGGCACGAACAACGCCAGCGGAGGCTATACCTTTGCCTCGGACTCTGACGACGAGGCCACCACCACCCTCAACAACTGCTACTACCTCAACCCCTGCGGCAAGGCACAGGGTGAGCGGATAGTCGAGAAGCAACTCAAGAGCGGCGAGGTGACAAAGAAGTTGCAAGGCGACCGTACCGACAAGTGCTACTGGGCACAGCAGTTGGGTGGAATGCCCGACTTCTACAACGCAGCCGACAAGAGCAAGGCGAACTACGTGTATTACGACGCGGCAAAGAAAGGCTGGGTGTGCGACGACTTCCGCCTCACCGACGGACAGTCTCTGCCCATCGGGCTCGACTTCACCGCCACGAAGGCTACCTACGACCGCACCCTCGCCGCCGGCAAGGCCACGCTCTGCCTGCCCTACGAGCTGCCCGTGCAGGGCTTCAGGGCCTACACCCTTGCCGACAGACAGGAAAGCCGCACCGCGGTACACTTCAAGGAGGTGAACGGCACGCTCGGGGCCTACAGGCCCTACCTGCTCGTGGCCGACGCCCCCGCACGGCTCGACGGCGAGAACCTGCAGGTGAAGGCCGACCGTAGCAGCATCGTCCTCTATTCCGGCGAATACGCCTTCAGTGGTGCGGTGCAAGAGGTGGTGAACAGGTGGCTAGCTTCCGATCACGCCTACATCCTGCAGGACGATGGTATGTTCCACAAGGTAACGACGGAGTATCCCGAAGCCACCGTTCCTGCTTATCGCGCCTATATCACTTGTCCGAAGACGTTAGGCACCAAGCAGTTCTCTGTCATCCTCGACGGCGAGACCACCGGCATCGGCGACGTGACGAACGAGGCGACCGACGGAAAGAATGGTCCGGTATATGACCTGCAGGGTCGCCGCGTGGCCGACCGCTTAGACGACGCACGCCACCAGCTGCCCGCAGGCGTCTACATCGTAGGAGGACGGAAGGTAGTCGTGAAATAATGTCTCTCTTCTTATCGGGGGGAGCGTCCACCAAGAAGAGACGCGCTCCCCGATAGCACATAACTAATAAATTATAAACAAAAAATATGAAAAAGTATATTAAACCGACCATGAAGGTCAAGCCTCTTGAAATGGAAAACTGCATCCTCGCCGGCTCCATCAGTGTGGGCATCAGTGAAGACCCCGCCACGGGACCTGCACTCTCGAAAGGTAATAACTTCTTTGGCGACGACGAGGAAGCAAGCGAGGGCAACCGCGGCAATGCTCCGTACTCGGTATGGGGCGAGTAACGTTCCCGCCTGCATTCGTCGGGGGCGCGTCCGCCAATCGGTGCGCGCTCCCCGATAAACCATCATTTGACAAGCAAAATGAGGACAACCACAAGAGAATAAAAAACATGATGATGAATATATTTACTTCAACCAATTATTAACATATTAAATTATCAAATGATTAAATTAAAATGAAACAGAAACTTCTTTTCTTATTGGCGCTGGCCTTCGTCAGCATCAGCGCCATGGGGCAAGTTACGTTCACGGCCATCGGCGGCTCCGATTTCGACGACGGCGAAGGCTCGAAGATGGCGTGTGACGGAAACATCAACACCAAATGGTGCAAGCGAGGCAACGACGACGTAGACAACTGCTACTTGGTGGTGAAGGCCAGCGAGGCCACCTACATCGAAGGCTTCAGCATGACCACGGGCAACGACAGTGAAACCTACCGCGGGCGCGCTCCAAGGGATTACACCATCTTCGGTAGCGATAACAACACCGACTGGGACGTCATTTATCACCAGCAGGACGACAACCTTATTGAGGACGAGAACTTCAAAACCTACACGGTGTATTGCAACAGCAAGAAGATGTACAAGTACTTCAAGCTATGGATCAAGGCATCGCACAACACAAAGGGCAAAAAGGGCAATGACGGCAGAGTGTTTCAGATTTCCGAGTTCGTCCTGTTGCCGGCTACACAAGGGATGACCTTGATGTCGGGCGATGCCAAGGCCATGGATGGCGAGACCGGACAGAAGTGGGAGGGCAACGTTCCCCGGAGCGTTGTGGTGAAAGCCAGCTTAAAATGCTTTCTGAAAGGCTACCAGTTCACTACCGGCAACGACAATGCTGAACACAAAGGCCGCAATCCGAAGGACTGGAAAGTGGAAGGTTCCAACGACCAGACCAACTGGACCGTGCTGGACACCGAGACCGGCAACACGGTGATGGAGGACAAGAACTGCTATCCCTACTTCTTCGAGGTAACATCGGCGAGCGTCGGTTACCAGTACTTTCGCTTCACCGTCAGCGGCGCGGCGGACGGCACGTATTTCCAGATAAGCGAGCTGGCCCTGAAAGCTGAAGTGGCTCATGAGCACAACTACGTAGATGGCTACTGCACGATTTGCCATCGCCCCGACCCCGCTTACATGACGGTCAATACCGAGGGATTCTATGAGTTAGGCACAGCCGCCCAGATGAAATGGTGGAGCGCGATGGTTGCGGACGGCCATGCCAACATCAACGCCAAGCTGACCGCCGACCTCGAACTCGACAAAAACTTCGTGCTGGTGGGCACAGAAAAACATAAGTATGCCGGCACGTTCGACGGCCAGGGCCACACGCTCACCGTCAACATCGTGGGCACCGGGCAGGGTACTGCCCCCTTCCACCGCACGAATGGCGCCACCATCCGCAACCTTACCATCGCGGGCACCATAACCGCGCCGGCCAATACGGACAATTACCACACGGCCGGCTTGGTGGGCTTCTGTGAAAACACAACCCTCCAGCGTTGCGTCGTGAAAGCCGCCATACATATTGGAAAGAGGTACGACCAGTACTCGGGCGGTTTGATAGGCCATATTTTATCGGGCAATACCACCATCGAAGACTGCGCCTTCATCGGTTCCATCAGAGGCGACGATGGCTACATTTCCAACATCGCCGGTCTCGTAGCCTGGGGCGATGACGGCACGCTGACTATCCGCAACAGCTACGTGAATGCCACCTACACCTACGTGTCGGGACTCAACGCTATCCTGTGCCGGGACAAAGGTTCGCAGAACAACCTGAGCCACGTGTATTATTCCGAGAGGTCTAAAGGCATTGCTCAGGATAATAACATGAACGGCAACTTGGGCGAGCAGATCACCAACGAGCAGGTGAAGAACGGCTTTTTGGCCTATCACTTGCAGGCCGGCCGCACCGACCAAGTCTGGGGACAGACGATCGGAACGGACGATGAGCCACTGTTCACCAGTGACGCCGCGAAGCACGTGTATCAGGTAACCTTCGCCTACAACGACAAGAAGGCCTTCCGCTACGCCAACTACGGCAATCCCATCGCCGGCGGCCTGCCCATAGCACGAGACATCCTCGGCGCAAGCTACAACCCCTACAATTCTTATACGCTCACCTTTGCCGATGGCTTCGACGCTACGACCACCGTAACGGCAGACCGCACGGTGAAGGTGCAAATGGCCATCGTCGAGAATGGCTATTTCGCCGTCTCCTCGAAGGCCGACTGGAAGGAGCTCTGCGACTTGGTGAACGGCGGCGAGACCGGCCTCAACGCCAAGCTGACAAAGGACGTAGACCTCGGCACGGACATCGTGATACTGGGAACAGTCCACCAGCAATATTCCGGCACGTTCGACGGACAGGACCATACGCTCTCGTTCAACTGGGATGCCGACAGAGGTAGCTACATTGCCCCCTTCCGGAATGTGAACAACGCCACGATCCAAAACCTGCGCACCAAAGGGAGGATCATGACGGGCGGTGACTATTTGTCCGGATTGGTTATGGAGGCCAATGGCACCACTACCATCTCCCGTTGCGTCACCGACGTGGACATTACGGGAGGCCACCATTCCATTCCACCCTATATAGCGGGCATGGTTACAAATGTAGAGAATGGTGCCTCGGTTATCATCACCGACTGCCTCGTCAAAGGCAGCATCACCGACGCCTCGTGGTTTGCGGGTAAAAGAATCAGCGGGTTTGTAGGTGGCTACAAGGGCACCCGCACGATAACCAACTGCCTCTACTTAGGCACGAGCAAGTACGGAGAGTACTACACCTTCACCTTCGACAACAACGCCACCCTCAACAACTGCTACTACCTCAACGCCTGCGGCAAGCCACAGGGCACGCAGATCACCGAGGCGCAGCTGAAGAACGGCGAGGTGGCCCGTCTGCTGCAGGCCGGCCGCAGCGACCAGTTCTGGCCACAGCTGCTCGGCAGCATCACGGGCATCAACGACGTGACGGTCGACAGGGTAGGCGCAAGGAGCACGGCGGTGTATGACCTGCAAGGGCGCCGCGTGGCCGACCGCTTAGACGACGCCACACGCAACTCGTTGCCCGCCGGCGTGTATATCGTGGGTGGCCGCAAGATGGTCGTGAAGTAACGCCTTCCATCGGGAGCGCGCCCGCCCACCGCACGGCCGCTCCCGAAACCCCGCAACCCTATATATATATAATAAGGTGGAAACGACAACCGACAGCAGCCTTTCCCGAGTGCAAGAAGACGTCCCGTCAAATGGCGGCAGCCTTTCCGGCCTCTCAAAAAACATTCCTACAAACGCCGACAGCCTTGCCGGGGTTCGGCAAACGTCAAGGTATAACGGATGTTAAATGCAGGGGTTCGGCAAACGTCAAGGTATAACGGATGTTAAATGCAGGGGTTCGGCAAACGTCAAGGTATAACGGATGTTAAATGCAGGGGTTCGGCAAACGTCAAGGTATAACGGATGTTAAATGCAGGGGTTCGGCAAACGTCAAGGTATAACGGATGTTAAATGCAGGGGTTCGGCAAACGTCCCGGCAAATGACGGCAGCCTTGCCGAAGTCCGGCAAACGTCTCGGCAAATGACGGCAGCCTTGCCGAAGCCCGGCAAACGTCCCGGCAAACGGCGGCAACCGTTCTCACATTAAAAATTTCAAACTTTAAACATCAAACATCAAATTTCAAACTTCACATTTCAAACTTCAAACTCTAAAGCCTATGGTATAATTCCAAATTTCAATCTCAACGAATCATTTCAAATTCAATTTGAATGATTCATTTCAAATTTCAAACTATTAATTTCAAATTTTAATTTTAATTCAACATGAAACATTCAATTACACTTCAGAGGCTCTGCCTCATTCTCTTCACCCTGCTGCTGACGGCGCCGGCGTGGAGCAAATTATACACAACTACAGCTCGCAACCGAAACCTAGGAGAAGCGGAAGGCACACGCACATTTGATAATGGCATTCTTACCGTCAAATGGAGCAACTGCAAGACCGGGCCGGCATTGCTTCCGGCCAACCGCAACTGGGAGATGGCATATAATTCTACCGTTACCATCACTTGCAAGGAAGGCTGGCGCGTGCGTGCTTTCTATGTCGACAAACAGCTGAAGAATGCTGAGTATCTCTACTGCTCGTCAGACAAAACCTATTGGAGTAAGGGGGGGACAATAGCAAACACCGACGCGCCCCAACAAAGCATTACGATAACCGCGGGGAACTATGTGGAGTTTGCGGAGTACACCATAGATTATGTGCAAGTGCGTCCGCTCTCTTTCAAGAAATCAAGCTACACCGTTGGCGTGGACCAGGTACTCGACACGCCGCTTGACCAAATGATAGACAACCCTTCGGGAAGCAGCATCACGTGGAGCATAGGTAACACGAATGTGGCTGAAATTCAAAATGGGAAAGTAAAAGGAAAGGGAGTAGGCCAGACCACCCTCACCGCTAAGGTGGCAGCCGACGAAGATCATGCTCTCACTGAAGCTACGGCAACTATTAACGTGGTGCGCGACATTCACCCCTCTCTGGCGCAAACGGCCATCACGATGAAAGCATGGGAAAATCCGCAGATACCCAAACTGAATGGAATGCCCAATGACTACGACGGTCAGATAACGTATGAGAGCAGCGACAACGGTGTGGCAGTGGTCGAAGGAGGCAGACTGAAGTTCGGCGGCTCGGGCTACGGACGGTCGGCCACCATCACCGTTAAGATCCCGCAAACCCGCAAGTACAAAGGTGCGACGCTCAAATTTACTGTCAGCGTAGAAAACGAGATGCGCATCGCATCGAGGGAAGACTGGAAGAAGTTCTGCGACCTCGTGAACAGCGGAAAGGCCTCCCTCAACATCAAGCTGATGAAGGACATCGACCTCGGCACGGACATCACGATGGCAGGCGGTGGCAAAAGCTACTCCGGCACGTTCGACGGGCAGGGGCACGCGCTGAAGATCAACTGGAATAGCGGCGATAGAAAATGGATAGCTCCTTTCCAAACTGTGGACGGCGCCACGATCAAGAACCTGCGCACCGAAGGAGAGATCAATTCGAACACCCTCTTTTTGTCAGGATTGATTTACGACGCCTATGGCAACACCACCATCTCGGGCTGCGTCAGCGCAGTGAACATCACGAGCAGCTATAACGAAGGCGGATGCAACGTTGCGGGCATTATTGAATGTGTAAGAAAAGATGCCAAGGTTACCATCACCGACTGCATCGTCAAGGGCAAGTTCAACGCCACGACGGAGAAAGGCAGGGGATATATGGGCGGATTTGTATGTAACCAGTATGGCACCTGCACCCTGACCAACTGCCTCTACGCCGGCACGAACAACTGCTCCATGGGCTACACTTTCTGCACGAACTATTTCTCCGGCACCACCCTCAACAACTGCTACTACCTCAACCCGTGCGGTGATGAGCAGGGCACGAAGGTAACCACCGAGCAGCTAAGGAACGGCTTTGTGGCCTATCAGTTGCAGAACAAGCGCGCCGGAAACGTGTGGGGACAGTTCATCCAAGTCGATGAGCAGCCCCTGCTCACGACCGAAGCCGCGAAGCATGTATATCAGGTATCCTTCACCTACAAGGGCCGGGTAAAGGCCACACGCTACGCCAACAGCGGCAAGCCCATCTTGGCTCCTTTGCCCACCGTGCAGGATCTCTTAGGCTCGGAATACGACTCCAAGAAAACGTACACGCTCACTTACGACGGCGGCTTCCAGCCTTACACCCTCATCAATGGCGACCGCACCGTGGCTGTAACCGTAACCACGCCTACGGGCATCGACGGCGTAACGAACGACGCGGCCGGCGTGAACAGTCCGGTATATGACCTGCAGGGTTGTCGCGTGGCCGACCGCTTCGACGACGCCACACGCCAGCAGCTGCCCGCCGGCGTCTACATCGTGGGCGGCCGCAAGGTCATCGTGAAATAATGTCTCTCTTCTTATCGGGGGGAGCGCCCGCCCACGGGCGCTCCCCCGATATCCCGCAACCCTATATATATAAAAGATGAAAACGACAAACGCCGACATCAAGCGCTACAAGGAGCAGGTGATGACGCGAACGAAGAAAGATGAATCGGAAGATTTGGAATGATTTGGAAGATTTATTCGCCTGAAGGCTCATCAACTCGTCTCGGCGAAGCCGACTGAAAAAGAGTGTGCCTCACGTTACAAATCGGGACAAATCGGACAAATAATTATTTTCTAATTTTTTAATTTCAAAATGCAATGTTTAATTTCAAACTCAATGTTTAATTATTTAAATTTCAATTTAAGATGAAACATTCAATTACAATTCAGAGGCTCTGCCTCTTTCTATTAGTCTTCTTGCTGGCCGCGCCGGCGTGGAGCAAATCCTACACAACTATAGCTCGCTACCGAAGCCGAGGCGAAGTAGAGGGAACACGCACATTCGATCATGGCATTGTTACCGTCACGTGGAGCGACTGCAAGACCGGGCCGGCATTGACGGCTGCCAACCGCAACTGGGTGATGAAAAAAGGTTCTTCCGTTACCATCAGGTGTAAGGATGGCTGGCGTGTGCGCGCTTTTAGCATCCGCGAACAGCTGGAGAACCCAACCTACATCAACTGCGTGGATGACAATCGCTATAAGAAAAAGTATTATGAATTCAGTGACGAAACTCATGAAAAATCACTAAATATCAGCTGCTGGGACGCGCCCAGCCAAGACATTAGGATAGAAGCGCTAAAAGACGTGGAGTTCGCGGTGTACGAGATAGATTATGTAAAGGCCGTCAGCGTGGGATTTAAGCATTCACAGTATAATGTATACTCCATGTCGGGTTGGATAACGCCCGAAATCATCTCCAATGGGCACACCGGCAATGTCCGGTACTCTCTGGAGAATAATGGCACTATCGCGAAAGTCCTCGATGGGGGTAAGTTACATATTATGCGCCCCGGAAAGGGAGTCTTCACCGTCACTTACCTTGCCAATGGCACATATGCCAAATCGGAGGGTAGCACTACTATCAACGTGATGCGCGACAAGGTAACCTTCAGTAAGAAAAATGAGGTCAACCTGATTTCCTGCGGCGATGATTACGGCATATTCGAGTTGTTCAACCATAACACGAGCAGTCACAGAGATTACAATACGGACAATGGGGGATTCAGCGTTACCAGCAGCAATTCCAATGTCGTCAATTTTGACGGCAGGGTCAAGTGCGGCAGTAAGGCTGGCGAGGTGACCATCACCATCAAACAGGCGAAGAACGATTACTACGAGGCGGCAAACTACTCGCAAACCTTCTACGTGATACGCAGGGACCGCAACGGCGCGATGCTCATCAAGGACGCCGACGAGTGGAAGCTGTTCTGTAAACTCGTCAACGAAAAGGGCATGACCAATCTCAACGCCCGCCTTGACGGCGACGTCAACCTCGGAGGGGACATTGTGATGGTGGGAACCAACGCTAACAAGTACGCCGGCACGTTCAATGGACAGGAATACGCGCTGAAGATCAACTGGAATAGCGGCAACGAAACCGACATAGCCCCGTTCAAGAGTGTGAACGGTGCCACTATCAAGAACCTACGCACCGAAGGGACTATCAAATCGAGCAGTCGCTTTCTGGCAGGGTTGATTGACGAGGTATACGGCGATAACAACACCATCTCGGGCTGCGTCAGCAATGTGAACATCACGAGCACCTATGCCGACAACAGATGTGCGGCAGGAGGCTTGATTTCATATATAAGCAGCAACACCCAAGTCACCATCACCGACTGCCTCGTCAAGGGTGAAATCAACGGCACCGGTGCAGGCCGAAAAGGCATGGGCGGATTTGTATATGCTAATAACGGCACCTGCAAGCTGACCAACTGCCTCTACGCCGGCACGAACAACGGCAGCAACGAATATAGCTACACCTTCGCCGCCAACGCCACCATCAACAACTGCTACTACCTCAACCCCTGCGGTGAGGCACAAGGCACGCCGGTAACTGCCGAGCAGCTGCGGAACGGCTACGTAGCCTATAAGCTGCAGGCCGGCAGGAAATACACGATTTGGGGACAAGACCTCGACAGCGACGCGCAGCCGATGCCTACCACCGTTCCCTTGAAGATAGTGTATGAAGTGAAGTTCAGCTACAAAGGACAGGTGAGAACCACCCGCTACGCCAACCGCGGCAAGGGTATCTACGGCACGCTGCCCACGGCGAAGGAGATGTTGGGCAGCAACTTCAACCCTCAAGAGACTTATAAATTCACTTTCTCAGGCAAATTCACGACTTCCACCCCCATCACAGCCGACCGCACCGTGATTGTAACCATACTCATAAATAACTGTTACATGATAGGTTCGAAGGAAGAATGGAAAGAGTTCTGCGAACTCGTGAAGGACGGACAGAATAATCTCGATGCCAAGATGACGGCCGACATCAACCTCGGCACGGACATCGCGATGGTGGGCAATAAAGAGTACAGCTATGCCATCGTCGGTTTCGGCAACCCCTACACTGGCACCTTCGACGGGCAGGGGCATACGCTCAATGTCAGCTGGTATCCAAAAGATGAGCTTGTCTACTGGGTGGCCCCCTTCCAAAGGGTGAACAACGCCACCATCAAGAACCTGTGCGTTACAGGAAACATAAATTCTGAAATGGATAGAGGTATCTTTGGCGGATTGATTAGCAATGCGAACGGCAATACCACTATCACCAACTGCATCACCGATATGCGTCTAACGATTAAAGATGGCGATGCTGGCGGCATGGTTGGCGAGACAGCAGGTAGTCTTACCATGACCAAATGCGTTACTAATGGCGTGATCACAGTTGACAACAAGGGATATGGCGCCGGCATGGTTTGCAGTGGATTTGACGCCTCGATTACCATGACCGACTGCCTCGTCAAAGTATTTTTCCGCCCGTCTGACTGGGCCCGAACAGAGATGTCCGGGTTTATATTTGATCTTTCTTATACGAAAGAGCCTACAACAAAACCAGTTACGCTGAACAACTGCCTCTACCTCGGTTGGGGCAATGTAAGCCAAATGGGCGGAAGCTTAAGAACCTTTGCTTCCGAGAAGTACACCACCCTGAACAACTGCTACCACCTCAACAAATGCGGCGAAACGCCACAGGGCACGCAGGTAACCGAGAAGCAGCTCAAGAGCGGCGAGATAACCAAGCTCCTGCAGAACAACCGCACCGACGTTTGCCATTGGGCACAGGTGCTGGGCGAAATGCCCAACCTCTACCACGCGCCCGACAAGAGCAGGACCAACTACGTTTACTACGACGAGGCGAACAGCCGCTGGACGTGCGAAGACTTCCGCCTCACCGACGGCACACCACTGCCCATCGGGCTCGACTTCCTTGCCGTCAAGGCTACCTACGAGCGCCCCTTCAGCAGCAAGAACAACGCCACGGTGTGCCTGCCTTACGAGCTGCCTCGTAACGGAAGTTTCACAGCCTACAACCTCTCGGCCGGCAGCAACACCTCAATCAGTTTCAAGGAAACGAAAGATAAGCTCGAGGCATACCGCCCGTATTACATCACTGCCGGCGGCACGCCACAGCTCGACGGCACGAACCTGCAGGTGAAAGCCTACAATGCCGACGCCATGACGACGTCCACCACCACGGGCCACAGCTTCACGGGCACGGTGGACGGCGTGGACAACGCCAAGGCAGCCGCCGCCAACGCCTACATCCTGCAGGACGACGGCCTCTTCCACAAGGTGACGACCGAGCACCCCGGCGCCACCGTTCCTGCTTATCGCGCCTATATCACTTGTCCGAAGACGTTAGGCGCCAAGCAGCTCTCTGTTGTCCTCGACGGCGAGACCACCGGCATCGGCGACGTGACGAACGAAGCGAACGACGGGAAGAACGGTCCGGTATATGACCTGCAGGGCCGTCGCGTGGCCGACCGCTTAGACGACGCACGCCACCAGCTACCCGCAGGAGTTTATATCGTCGGAGGACGGAAGGTCATCGTGAAATAAAATCTCTTGTCATCAAGGGGGAGCGCCCGCCGTAGGGCGAGATTCATCACGTTCCGAGATCTCTCAGAGAAACGGGGGCGCTCCCGATAACCAACCAATTTTAAATATTCAAATTAACTTTTTAAACATTCAAGCAAAATGAAAAAGTATATCAAACCGGAAATTAATGTGGTTCCCATCGTATTAGAAAACGCTATCCTCGCCGGCTCCACCAGCGTGGGCATCGGCGAGGGTCCCGCAACGGGACCAGCACTGTCGAAAGGTAACAACTTCTTTGACGGCGAGGAGGACGACGATGACTATGACGCCCCGAGCCGCCGCCCGTCATCGCTGTGGAACGATTAACCCTGTCTTTTCATCGGGGGTGCGGCGCGCAACAAGTGCCGCGCTCCCGATGTTCGGGAAACGTCTGAACAAATAAATACAGATGAAAAAAGGATTTGTAGGATTTGGAAAGATTTGTATGATTTATTCGCCTGACGGCTCATCAACTCGTCTCGGCGTAGCCGACTGAAAGAGTGTACCTATGGGCTCATCAACTCGTCTCGGCAAGGCCGACCCATATATTAAGTATATATAAAATGAAAAACGTAAAATGCTGAGAGCCTTGCCGAAGTTCGGAAAACACCAAAACATAACGGATGTTAAATGCCGAAGTTCGGAAAACGTCAAGGCGTAACGGATGTTAAATGCCGAAGTTCGGAAAATGTCAAGGCGTAACGGATGTTAAATGCCGAAGTTCGGAAAACGTCAAGGTATAACAGATGTTAAATGCCGAGACTCGGCAGACGTCCCGACAAACGACGGCAGACTTTCCGAAGCTCGGCAAACGGCTCGGCAAACGGGCTACTCCTTATTTAAGTGAGCAAGAGCCGGGTCGGCCTTGATGCGTTCCTTCTCCGATTCCACAAGTGAGATAATCTCTTGTTTGACACGTTTATAGTTGGCTTCGATAGTCTCTTTGAGATTGTCGGAGCCATCTTCGTTTGTAAAGTCCGCGATTATAGGGATTGGTTGATAGGCTTTCATTTCTGCCGATACCTTGGCACTATCAACAACTATCTCTGCATGGAAAATCTTTTGGTCGATGCGCTCATCGAAGTTGTCGGACACTGCCCCCACGAACATACCTTGCGTGAGGTTGGAAATCTTGCTTGCCGGAATAAGACTGTCCATTTGAGTGGAGATTGATGTTGATTTGTCGTTACGGTTGATGGTCATGGACTGCCGTTGCTGCAAGACCTTTCCAAATCGCTCAGAAAGTGTCTTGGCGGTTTCTCCCACGACTTGACCACTGAACACGTTGCCCACGGTATTTTGTATCACTTTACTTTCTTTGTCCCCATAATCGCGAGTGAGCTGTGAGAAGTCCTGGAAGCCCAAACACACCGCTACCTTATTGCTCCGTGCAGTAGCAATGAGGTTGTCCAAGCCTCGGAAATAGATAGTCGGCAACTCGTCGATAATCACAGAACTTTTGAGCTGTTTCTTCTTGTTGATAAGTTTTACGATACGGCTGTTATACAGTCCCAATGCCGCTGAATAGATGTTCTGGCGGTCGGGATTATTGCCAACTACAAGCACTTTCGGCTCATTAGGGTTATTGATGTCGAGCGAGAAATCATCGCCTGTCATCACCCAATAAAGTGCAGGAGAAATCATACGTGATAGAGGTATCTTGGCACTGGCTATCTGCCCCTGCAACTGATCCTGTGCTCCGCCCTCCCAAGCGTCCATGAAGGGAGAAAGGTAGTTGGCAAGCTCATCGTAGGAGGTGAGTATCGGGAAAATCTGTGCATAGGGGCGGTTCAGGAACTCTATGGCGTGCGGAAAAGTGCAATACTTCCCATTCTCATAGATTTTCAGAAACCAGATGATGGCTGCCAACAGAATGATTGGCGACTCCACAAAGAAATCTCCCTGTTTCTGTATCCACGAGCGGTTGAGATTGAGCATAATCGTATAGGCACTCTCGTAGGCATCTGATATATCCGTCATAAAGGCTGGATTGATGGGATTGCACCGATGTGACCTGCGTGGGTCGTCAAAGTTTATCACATAAAACTGCGGCTTTACCTTGTAGGCATCCAAGTGATGAAGCAGGTGATTATAGGCAATCTCTGAAAGGTCGGGAAACTTGTAATCATAGATATACATGGCAAAGCCTTTCCGAATCTGTTGCTTGATATAGTTGTTCACAATGGCGTAGGATTTACCCGACCCCGGAGTACCCAGCACCATCGAGGCACGAAATGGATTGACCACGTTAATCCAACCTTTGTTCCACTTCTTCTTATAGTAAAAACGTGTAGGCAGATTGACAGAATACTCATTCTCCATCAGTCGGGTTTCCTGCATGAAGCTTTCATTTTCCGTGTTGAACACATCGTCCATCAGGTTGTTTTTGAGCAATCGACTCATCCACACACCACCCATCAGTAGACAAATATAGCCAACGGAAAGCGTAAAGATATAGAGCGAGGCTGCACTGACCTTGCCGATGGGCAATGCTAAGAGCCACCAGTTGAGAAAGAAAAAAACGAAGCCGGAGAAAAGCACCGCCCAAATCTTCGGCCATGTAATTTTCTCTTCCTTCACGCCTTTTGTTCCCAAACATGAAAGAGCAAGAAATACCACACAAAAAAGTTTCGTCCAAAGGATGGAAGAAAACAATCCCGTGGTGCGCTGGAAGTTCATCAATATCTTGTCGATGATACCGAGCGTGAAGTGCCACTCGTGAAACGCTTCGTAGCAGAACCAATAACAGTTGATAAGGAGGAATATCACCGATATACCTCGCATAAAGTCCATGACTTTACCTAATGCCCTTAAATCATCTTCTTGTGCCATAATTGAATAAAAAATTGTATCCGTCCTTATGTCTAAAATTATCTTATAAGACAATTTTCGGGCGGTGGTTTACATTGTTGTTAGAATATTTTTTGATTGCTGTTTAAACGAGAGAATTACCGCTTTCTTCGTCTAATATTTACCTTGCTTTGCTTGCGGAGTTTACGCTGCCATGCCGCCTCCTTCCAATCATCGTTGCCTGTAGATAGGAAAGAACCATCTGCCATACTTTCGATAAGTTCATCGACAAAGTTGTCGCTTTCCTCCGTATTTGGCTGCGAGGGTTGAACGATTGCCGATTGTTCCAAACGGACAGACGGACTGCCATACAATGTTTCGTCCAAGAATGGGTTATGGGCAGGATTGGAGAAGTAGCCATTGAATATATTGGCGGCATATCCTTTGCCTAATCGGGAGCCATTGAGCGCAATGCCCTCTTTATCGTCAATAAAGGTAATGCCATAGATACGACCGATTTCATTCTTTCGGATTGTCACACGCAACCCCTGTTCCTCCAGTCTTTGTCGGAGTTTTTCTTCTGTATCAGGAGAAGTACGCATAACTCCCAAAACCTTCCTTCTAATGGTTGGTATCAGTGGTTTGACGGCTAGTTTCGATTTCTGCATCCTGTTCTGCACAGCAGTATAGCCCACACCACGGCCGATGTCCGAGGCATGGATGGGTGTGCCTGCCTTGTTGCCCTTGCCATCAGTCGGAACATAGACAAGCCCATCATATTTCTTCCCACGAAACTCCGTCTTGACTTCTTCCACGGCAAGATTATATTTAGTCAGAATGGCATTCAGTTCGCCCAAGGAACAGAAGCGATAATGCTTCAGCACCATGCGGACAACATTTGCCACCTGTTCCTTGATATTCCCTTTGTTGGTGTCTATCTTGGGCGTTTCTTTCATCGCCTTGTCAGTAACCTTTGAACTTGGAATGAGACCAAATTTCCTTTCCAAGGCATCGGTAATCTTCTTGCTCCGCCGTTTCTCAAACTTATCGCTTATTTTTCGTCCCTTGCTGTTCACCCGAAGCGACACGATGTGGATATGCTCACGGGCGATGTCATTATGCTTGAACACGATATAAGGCTGGTTGCCATAACCCAGTGCCTCCATATACTCCTTGGCAATCTGTGTGAGTGTTTCATCGGATAGTATCTCGTCCGGGTGAGGATTGAGGGAGCAATGGAAAACCGTCTTTTTTGTTCGGCATTTCTCAGGGATAAGTGCTTGCATATCGGCAAACACCTCTGCCATCGTATAACGTTCCTCTTTGTTTTGATACAAGCCTTGGGCAAGAAGAACGCTTGCTTCTCCTTTCTCAACCTTTTTGAAGTTGTAGCCGAGTGCCCCTCCAAGGTTCTCCGTACTTGAAATCTTCGCTATCATCTTTTGCGGTAGTCTATAGTTAAACGGATAGCCTGCTCCTGCAAGGCAATGATTTGAGCCGACAATTTCTCCAACTTCTCAAGCATAATCTGTGCAG
>ENA-OXEC01000392-OXEC01000392.1-human-gut-metagenome-genome-assembly--contig:-NODE-392-length-19135-cov-83.0849_pt1 | contig 19135 bp, 16 predicted proteins | sample MGYA00249351_ERZ652235 | MGnify/ENA primary metagenome ERZ652235 (study PRJEB26925, sample SAMN05826906) | human gut metagenome | biome: ENVO:2100002; feature: ENVO:00000062; material: ENVO:00002003...
TGCAGGCGGCGGCAAGGCGTAGGGCAAAAGTGGTCTTGCCCTCGCCGGGATTGCCCTGCACAATGGTTACTTTCCCAAAGGGAATATACGGCTCCCATAGCCATTCGACGGTCTGTGTGTCAACCTCGCTCATGCGGATAATCTCAACGGTTTCTTCCTGGGTTGGCTCTTTCAAGCCGTAGACTGCTTCCCGCAAAAACTTTCCGTCTGTGATTTCCGCCCGGTGCTGCAACACCTCGTTCCAATCCTTGAAAAGAGGGATAAGCCGGTGGACGGCGCAGCCCTCCGGCATGAGCTTCACAAGGCGGCTGCAAGCGTCGTTTCCGGCTTCGTCGCTGTCAAGGCAGAGGTAAACGGTCTTGATGTTGGGGCGGTCAGAGAGAAAGCGCATAAGGGCTTTATCTCCCACGCCGCCCAATGACAGATAGCTTTGCTTTTGCCAGTCCTTTTTGAACAGGCAGAGAAAAGATAACAGGTCAACGGGGGCTTCAAAGACAAACAATCTTTCGCCCTCGCCACGGTAGCAGAAGTTAAAGGCTTTGTCGCTGCCTTTCACATCAAGCCGGAAGCTCCCGGCTGTGCCGCGTTGGTGGGCGTAGCGTGGTACTCCGTCCTCGTCCCGTCCTACGAATACGGCGTTATGGTGGGCGGCTTCCTCGTAAATATCCCCGGTGGAAAAGAAAAAGCCCGACACATCTTCATCAATGCGGCGGGCGGCTGTGAGGTAGTTCCTCGCTGTTCTGTTGTCGCTGTTTGGGGGCGGTAGCCGGAAGTCGGATAGGGACGCAGGGCAAGGTCTGTCCAGCGGCGGTGCAGCTCCCTTTTCTCCTGTGAGAAGTTCCACGGCTTCGGTGAAGCTCTTGCCGAAAAACTCCATGACAAAATCAACGGGGCCGCCGCCTTTGCTCTGGCTGTGGCGATACCACTTGTTGCCCCGGACGGTCAAGCTGTCGTGCCGTTTCCAGCGGTATTCCTGTCCGGCGCGGGTAAGCTGCTCGCCCTGCGATTTCAGAAATGAAACAAGGTCGGCTTGGTTGGCCCGGTCTATCTGTTCTTGGGTGTAATACATAAAAGTTCAACTCCTTTCAGCGGTCTATATCATGCCGCTTGGTGCGGTTCTGTGTCTGTTCCGGTTGGTCGGCGCGGAGTGCAATATCCACGCATTTGCGGATTTTTTGAAGCTCGGCAACCTCGGCGCGGGTCTCTTTCAGCGTGTCATATTCCGCTTCCCGCTGTGCTTTGAGGGCGGTATATTCTTTCTCCCACGCGGAGATCGGCAGGGTTTTCACACCCTCCGGCAAATGGGCATGGAGATAGCGGTTTGCCGCGTCCCATAGGGTAAGCTCGGCGCGGCGGGCTTCCGCAAACTTCTCCTGTTTTCCTTTCCAGCGGATTTGCCGATACTCGTCCTGTATGGGCTTGTAGGTTTGATAATTTCTGCCGTACTCCATGAGTTTTTGCAGTTCTTTCATGCGTTCCTCGGCGGTTTTCATTCCCTCCCGGATTGAATAGGCTTTATCGCTGACAGAGGAAAGGGTAGCGTCCAGTTCATCAAGATTAGAGATACCATGCTCGGAGAGATGGTTGACCGCTGCCGCTATGGTTTTCAGTTCGTCGGCTGCGTGTTGGTGCTGCCAACTTTGCGAATACTTCCGGCTCTTTTCTCTCTGAACGCTCAAATACTTCATCAACAGATTTGCAAGGTTGGGAGATTGTTGCGGCTGTTCCGGGGCGGTTTCCCGCGCTTTGAACAGGCCGGCAATCCATTCTTTGAGCTTCCCAATCTGCGCCCGGATTTCCCGGATAAGGCGGTTTGTCTTTTGAATATTGCGGTTCAGTTCGCCTTTCTCGGTGGCGATACCTTTCTTCTCCATCTGGCAAGCCGCCACGCCCATGTGGACGGCGGGTATCTCGTCAATTCCTCTCTCGGCGTTGCTGCGGTGGTCGATACGCTCCGGGCTTCCGTTCCTCTCCAAAAAGTCGTTGGTATAGTCAGCCCACGCCTTGCGCCACAAGAGGGTGTTGTCCTTGTCGTTCCAGCCTGTAAGGTCAACCTTGTGCGTCTTATATCTGCCGCTTGGCAAGCGGATACGCTCGCCGTTTTCGTCAAGGTCATATTCCTTTTTGGATTTCGCCGCCCATGCGCCGCGCTCGTTAAAGGGACGCATGGTAAGCATAATATGACAATGGGGATTGCCTTTGTCGGTGTCGTGAATGGCATAATCCACACACATTCCTCTGGAAACAAATTGAGAGGAACAGTATTCCCGGACAAGCCGGATCTGTTCCTCTCTGGATAATTCTATGGGGAGCGCTGCGTCAATCTCTCTGGCAAGCTGGGCGTTCCCGGCTTTCTCGTAAAGCTCCACGCTGTTCCATAAGGTAGAACGGTCAGAGAAAGAGGGCGGGGCATGGGGCGGCAGTAGGATTTCGGTATGGACAACGCCGCCTTTGCGGGTGTAGTCATGGGTCATTCCGTCCCATTCGTTTGTCAGCTTTTCGCCGCTTCGGTAGGCGGCTGCGGCAACGGCTGATTTGCCTTTTCCTCGGCTCACAATGCCGATGTTCCAATGATAAATGGCTATGGGTATCACCTCCCGGATAGGATAATAAAACCCGCAAAAATGGTACAGACGCCAACGGCGGGTGTACTGTTTTTGTGGGTGTGCAGGGATAGCCGCGTAAGCGGCGCAAGGGGTGCAGCCCCTTGTTGCGGCAAAGCCGCCATATCGTAGCGCGGGGAAAGTTCCCTGTGCGGAGATAAGCCCTCGGCAGAGCGCACACGCCCGTAAGGGTGTATAAGTGCGCCCTTAGTTCCTAAGGGATTTTCAGCTTGTCGTTTCCTCGGCTCGTTTTTTCAGATATTCCCGTACCGGCTCACTCGTCAAGGCAAGCCGGAGAAGTGCTGTGGCTTCCTCGTCGGTCATGTTCTTTGCTTCCGGCACAATGCTTTCAAAGACCGCGCCCCGGACGATAAGGCGGTGGCTGCGCGTTCTGCGTTCCTCTTTGGATAGCTTTTGACGCAACATCTTTTCCCGGTTCTCAAACTGCCGGATTTTCTTCTTTCCGTCCTCAATCTCGGCTTGCAGCTCCTCGCAGGTTTTCTCTCTTGGCTTTGTCATAGTTGGTCGCTCCTTTCTTGATTTGGGAAAAAGAAAAGCGCAACCGATTTTTGTCGATTGCGCTTTGTGAATAGTGTTGCACCACTTTGTCTTAACTATATCTCGATTGCAGCGAATAGGAATTGCCATCTTTTGTCATTAAAAATCCGATAGGGCTTGCTTGATAGAGAATGTCAATCCACTCCCCATTACTCGGTCCGACAGGGCTTAATATTCCCTCGTATTTATAGGAAACGGAGATTTCCACAAGCCATGTGTCAGGGGAGATTTCTTCCTCCCTCAAGGAATAAATTGCAGCAGTTTCCGCATCAATCTGACTTGTCGGCATAACAGATACAGAAAGGTTTTTATATTCCGTTACCTTAAAGGTTCTTTCCTCGCTGTCTGTTTTCAAGTCCTCCATGAACAATACCGCAAGTTTCTGTGCAGCTTCTTCTGGTGAAAGCAAGCCCGGTTGTCTGGAATCCACTACGCCAGCATCTGTATACCAATATAGGGTTGTGTTTTCGATGGTCGTTGAGTAAGAACGGATAATTGCATATGCAGCAGCACACAGCAGCAAGAGAGCTGCGATAAGTGCAGCAATTAAAAAACCTTTTTTAATATGCCCGTGTGTGCCAGTTTTGCTCATATGGTTGCATGTTATTGCTTCTGTGATATATTTATCTTCCAACTTGTTCATTGCTTCGGAAAAATTCTTAGAGTTCATACAAACACCTCCCTCTCCGCTAAATACTCTTTCATTTTCTGACGGATACGGGTCAGCCGGACGGAGATATTTTTCTCCGAAAGTCCTACAAACTCGGCTATGTCTTTATAGCTGTCGGCAAACCAATAGCGGCGCATGAAGATAACGCGGTTTTCGGCAGTCAGCGTATCCAAAAAATCCCCAATGATACGGGCCAGCTCTCTGGCTTCGATCTCTGCTTCTACTGTGTTAGGGGCTGCTATGCAGGCTTCAATTTCCTCCATAGCAATCGCGTAATGGCTGCTTCGTTTTGCTGCTTCCTTTCTCCAATAGATTTTGAGCGAAATGTTCCGAACGATTTTGCAAACATAGGTCAGCAGAGGGTTAGGCTTCGCTGGGGGAATGGCGTTCCATGCACCCAAATAAGCGTCATTTACACATTCCTCCGCGTCCCGCCGACTCCCTACGATATGGTAGGAAAGATTGTGGCAGTCTTTTCCGTATTTTGTATCCAGTTCCCGTATGCCTTGTTCTGAACGCGCGAAAAACAATTCAATGATATTTTCATCTGTTATCATCACATCGCCTCCTTTCCGCCTTCACCTATATACTACGGTTTTAGCTGCAAATACTACATCAAATCTCAAACTTTTTCAAAAAAATTATACCACATCTTTTTGAATAGTGCGTGTCAAATTGCCAGAGTGTTTTTTCGCCGCTTCGCTGGCGGCTCTCCGGCGTTCCTCGCTGTATGGGGCGGTCAGACGGAAAGAGAAACGCCCCTTGCGGATTTCAAACTCCATGCAGCCCGTGTCCGGGTCTGCGTCGATCTGGCGGCACTGGTCGGGGTGAGCTACGGCGTAGGCGGTCAGCCTGTTCTTGAGGTCGGTGTTGTGGGTACGGATATGGATAATCGGGTTTTTCTCGTCAAACCAAATATCGGTGGTCTTTTCCTGCTTCGTAAGCCCTGTTCTCATAAACTCTCCTTTCTGCGCCCCTGTTACGCAATAGGGGCATTTTTCGGGTGTTTTTCCCGGCTTTTGACTTGGGGAAAATGAGGATTTTCAAATAGAAACCGCCCGGACAGGGAATGGTTCGTCGGGGCGGCTGTTATCGCAAGATTTCTGTTTTTTCCGGCTCTTGACCGTCAGACGCGGATAAACGCGAGCTGTCGGCAAGCACCAGTTTGAGCAGCTTGTCGCGGAATGTTTCTGTGCTGCTGTGATTGAAAAATAACTCCGCAACAATGGTCTGCCCGTTCCTCTGGGTCGTGATGATACTGTCGGGGGTCTGTTCTGCCATAGGCGGCTCCTTTCTTTGGGCGTAAAAGAGGGATTTCCCGTAGTTCGGAAAATCCCTCTTGGTTGACGGTTATTCTGTTTTACTGTGTGGGCTGTGCGGCGGCTGCCTGTGCCTTTCTCCTTGCCCGGTATTCCCGCGCTTTCATGCGGTCATACTCCCGCTGCTTTTCAAGATTTCTCGCCCGGTATTCCCTTGAATAGTTGCGGTGGTAGGCGCGGCTCTTTTCCTTTTTGGCTTCTTCGATTTCCTCCCGCATTTGCCGGATTTCCTGCTCGGTCGGTTCTGCAAGCTGTGTCACTTCATTCTCAAACTTGCCGATATAATTGAAATATATGCTGATGTGCTGGATTGCGTATCTCGCCCTTTTCTGGTCGCGCTCATGCACTTCAATCCTGCTGATAAACTCGTTGAGAATGGCGGGGGCCAGGTCGGTAAAGGCGGCATGGCGTTCCGTCAGCTTCAAAAACTTCTGCGCCCGTCCTCCCGCGTTCTCATAAGCGGATAGTTGGTCTTGTAGCTTGGCAAGCTCCGCTTTCAGCGTGTAGTATTCTTCCGAATACTTCTGCGACATCTGCTCATAACGGTCTTGCGGGATCGTGCCGAGGGCGTTGTCCTCATAGAGCTTATTCAGCACCTTGTCAATCTGTTCAAGGCGCGTCATGATTTGCGGAATACGCTTCTGCTGCTTTTTGCTCTGGTCGGTCTGCTGCATGGCAAGGTTCTTTTTCACTAAGGCTTCAAACTCCGCCCGGTTGCTGATAGAATAGTCCTCGATTTTCTTCAGCACTTCCGCGATGGTCTGCATGAGCAAGTCCGCGTCCATGATGTGCGGGGAATGGCATTTGGGGTTCTTGGCTTTCCCCTTGTGGTACTCGCTGCAATAGGCAACATGGCGCTTGCCGCCGTTCCGGTAATCTATGCGAATGTGCATTTTTGCGCCGCAGTCCTTACAGAAAAGTAAGCCGGACAGAGGGTGGATTTCCCCGTCCCCGTTGGGGCGTTTGACGGGTGCGTTTTCCAAAATCCGCTGTACGGTTTCAAAATCGCTGCGGCTGATAATCGGCTCATGCACATTTTCTGTGATGTGCCACTGGCTCCGGTCTACATAGTGGTTATGTTTATCCCGGAAATGCTTTGTAGTCTTGAAGTTGACTACATCGCCGCAATACTCCTGCCGTGTGAGGATATTGGTCAAGGTGGCTTTGTTCCACTTGCAGCGGTTATCCTCGTTGAGCGTCTTATTTTTACAGGTTCCCCGCCCTCGGTCTTTCATATAGAAAGTGGGGGTAGGGATTTGCTCCTGTGTCAGATATACGGCGATTTGGTTTCGGTTTCTCCCGCCGATAAACAGACGGAAAATCAAACGGACAACCTCGGCAGCTTCCTCGTCGATTATCCAAAAATCCTTGTTGTCCGGGTCTTTGACATAGCCGTAAGGGGCTTCGGTGACAATCGGCTTTCCACTCATGCCTTTGGTCTTAATGCCCGTTTTCACTTTCTTGCTGATGTCCTTTGCGTACCACTCCGACATGATGTTGATAAAGGGCGCAAACTCCAATGTGTCGGGCTTCTCGCTGTCTATCCCGTTGTTGACCGCGATAGCCAAGCGGGTCATTGTAGATAAGGTAGTCTAGTTCCGACCTCTGCGCCATGGTCACATTTAACGCATCCTCGACCCCGGTGCAATCGATGGAAATTTTTCTTCCATCCCGGAGTAGCAGCTCCACACACCCGGTATCCATATTAAACTTGCAAACGCTTTCATCATACTTCATATTCGTGTCCTCCTGAAATCATGTTGTAGCTTATGTCGGTCAATCTATGATTTCGGATTTCATCTTCCACGGACACCAGCATTGAATTTTCCGAAGAAAACAAATAATCCGAACCCATCTCCTATCGGAAACAAGTTCGGATTATTTTTGTTTGGTCCGAGTGGCGAGAATCGAACTCACGGCCTCTTGAACCCCATTCAAGCGCGCTACCAAAACTGCGCTACACCCGGATATTTGTTGTGGCTCATCGCTCACAGCTCCATTAGTATACCCGTTGCAGGCCGTTTTGTCAAGCACTTTTTGCAATTTTCTTCAATTTTTTCTGGATTTTTCGCTCATGCTTCGGAAGCATTCGATGTTGCGTCCATTTCTCCGCCTGACGCAGCCAGTGCCACCGCAAAGACGCTGTGTGCGCCTGCATCCAAGAGGGCCTGCGCACAGGCTGCGGCTGTCGCGCCGGTAGTGATGACGTCATCCACCAGCAGCACCCGCTTTCCTTCCACAAGCTCCGGCTCCTGCGCACGAAACGCGCCTGCCACATTCACCAGACGTTCCTCCAGCGAAAGCCCGGCCTGATGGCGTCCAGCCCGGGCGCGGCAGAGCGCCTTCGGCAGCAGCGGAAGCCCCAGTGCATGAGACAGCGGCTGGGCCATCCGTTCCGGCACGTTGTAGCCGCGCCGGCGGCTGCTGGCAGGCACCGGGATGATGCAGTCATACCCGACTGCAGCGCCCGCCACAGGGCCGGGCACCGGCTCGGCAAAGTGCATCTCGACCTTTGCGCCGAACAGCCGGGCTGTCATCTCCAGGCCCAGCTCCACCGCCGTCCAGCTCTCCCCTTCGTATTTGGCGCGGAGGATAGCGTTCCGGACGACGCCCTCATACCGGTAGGGCGCGGCGGCCCCTTCCAGCCTGCCCAGATAGTGGCTGGCCCGGGCCAGACGCATAGTCGGGCTGCGGCGCAGCTCCTCCAGACGGGGCATACACGCCTCACAGCGCAGCAGCGTCCCCAATACCTCGCGGCAGTAGGGACACCGCCGCGGGAGAAGCAGTTGGCGCACCTGACGGCCCAGCCGCGCGGGGCGGCTGTAATAGCCAGGCATCAATCCTTCTTGACCGCGACGATGATGCGCACCTTCTTGCCGGCGGCGCAGCCGAAGTTGTCGTACCAGCCGGTGAGGTAGTAGTCATCGGAGTTCACCGAGGTGAGCTTGGTGTAGTAATACTGGCCCTTGTACCACAGATAGACCTGCGCGTCGTCGGCCATCTCAAACCGCTCCCCGTTGGAGGAGAGGACGCTGGCTGCACCCACCTTGTCGATCTTCATGGGCATCAGCTGTACCATGTTGCGGACTGAGCCGGTGGTCTCCTGACAGACCGCAATGCCGCCTGCCAGCACCGGATACTTGATGGGGGTGCTCAGGCTGACCTGCTGGCCGCCGACATAGCCGATGTAGGTCGCGCCGCTGCCGATGAAGTTGAAGATCTGACTGAAGGGCGTGCCCGTGATCTGGGCGATCTGCTGGAAGCCGAGGCTCAGCAGGGCACCGGTATTGCTGGTGAGGCGCTGCCACGCCGTGCTGAGGATGTCGCCGGAGATGACGCCCCAGAGGATCTCGGTAGTGGTGGGCACCATGATGCTCTTCACCTGACTGACGACCGCATCGGTGTCGATGGTGCCGTCGCCCGGCTCAGCCTTGATGGCGCTGAGGAGGGTGCTGTAGTTGGTAGCGACATTTTTCACGTCGTCCAGCACACCGTAATACCACAGGTCACCGGTAACGTCGTTCAGGATGAGCTTATCGATCTGGCCCTGCGGATTGGTGGTGTAGTAGCGGACATCGGAAGCATCTAACTTTACCCCCGATAGGCGGCTGGGACGAACCGTCCCAGCCACACCCCCTGTACTCGTATCCAGTATCTGCACGTCGTCTGCAAGGGCCATATCGCCCAGTGCGGTGGCGTTCTCGTTCACGACGCCATTGACGGAGCACTCCGAAATCTTCTCCACGCTCTCGCCGTCGGCGTTGACCTTCACCTCCACCAGCCAGCCGGTGGGAAAGTTCAGGCTTTTGTCCACATTCACGGTGCGGGCGATGCCATCCGTGCACATGACCTTGACGGTCTGGAGCACATCAGCGCTGTTGTCCTCGTCGATGAGGTTGCGGGAAGCCGACTGCACCACGCCGTAAAAGACCTCATCGGCCTCCTCGCCGGTGACGATGCCTGCGGCCACATTGTTCATACCCAGCAGCAGCGTCACGATCTGGCCCACACCGCCGCCGTTGAGGGAAGACACCTGCGAAGCGATGGCCGTGCTGCCCAGCATATAGGAGGTGCCTGCCACCGTGATGGACGTGGGCGCACTGGCCGAGGGCGACACCTCGGTGATGCGGCCTGCGGCGCGGCGGGTGTAGACCCACAGGGTCTTGAGGCTCTCGCTGTAGTAATAGACGTCGTACTTGTTCAGCTCGGCAGAGTCGGACACCTTATCGTTGCGGTAGACGCTGGCGGGCACGAAGGGCAGCACCGTGCTCTCCGAGGCGACAAAGGGACCCTGCAGGCTGCTGAGCAGGACGGTGGAGCCGTCCACCTGACCGTCGCTCACCGTAAAGCCCAGCGTCGTGCCGTAGGCCGAGCCGCTGGCGTTGTTGGCGGTGAGGGCGTTGTAGAGCAGGATGGCGCAGTCCTCGTAGTTCATCGCCTCGCACTGACGGCGGTCAAGACCGCTGCGCAGGCCGATCTCGCTGGCCTTGTTGAGCTGGGCGTTAGGGAACGCGCCGCTCAGGTCGGTCATCTTATAGCCCATCAGCTTGAGGACGGCAGTGCAGGCTTCTTCCAGCGTGACGGCGTTATCCGGGCGGAAGCTGCCGTCGGTGTAGCCGTTCATCCAGCCCTGCTGCACCGCGATGCGGACATAGGGTGCCCATGCCGAGGTGCCGGGCAGGTCGGTGTAAAGGGTGCCCACGGCCCCCTGAGAGGAGACGCTCTCCCGGAAGGTGGAGTAGGATGTGAGCATCTTGGCGAATGCGCCGCGGGTCACGGCTGCGTTCAGAGCGCCGGACTGGTCCGCATCCATAGCACCCAGCGTGATGGCAAACTGGACGGCGGTGTTATTGCCCGCAGCCGACGCCGGCGCAGCCAGCATCGACACCGCGATGCTGAGCGCCAGCAGAAATGCGAGAAGACGTTTTTTCATGGTGGTTACTCCTTGTAGAAATCAGCGCGAAGCCTCTCCCTTTGAGAGAGGTGGCGAGCGAATGCGAGACGGAGAGGGCAAGCCGCCTGACCAAGGCAAGCATCCTTGCCCTCTCAGTCACCTTCGGTGACAGCTCTCCCAAAGGGAGAGCCTTCCGCATTCCGGGGAGATCAATCATACCGCAGCGCGTCGATGGGGTTGAGCCGCGCTGCACGCTTTGCGGGCAGATAGCCGAACAGCACACCGATGAACACCGAGATGCCGAAGGCCGCCGCGATGGAGTTGAAGGACGGGCTGACCGTGACGTCCATGCCGTCGGTGAACATGGGAAGCACCTGATTGGCGATGGCCGACACGATATAGCCGAGGATGATGCCCAGCGTGCCGCCGAGGGCCGAAGTGGTGGCTGCCTCGGTGACGAACTGGGCCAGAATGGTCCTTTCCTTCGCTCCCATTGCCTTGCGGATGCCGATCTCGCGGGTGCGCTCGGTGACAGACACCAGCATGATGTTCATGATGCCGATGCCGCCCACCAGCAGCGAGATGCTGGCGATGCCGGTGAGGATGACGATGACCATGTTGATCATCTTGTTCATCTCTTCCAGCCACTCGCTGGCGCTGTAGACATAGTAGGCACTGTCGCTCTTGAAGATGTCATACAGCCCCTGCTCCACCGCAGCCTTGGCCTCGTTGGCCTGACTCTCGTCCACCATGATGGCGGAGTAGGAGTCCGGCGAGCTTTCGTTGGAAAGGCGCATGGCCGTGGTGTAGGGCAGGTAGACGGCATCGTCGTCGCTGCCCTCCTGCTGGTCGGGATTGGAGATCTTGGCCTTCAGCACGCCCACGATGCGGAACTTATACGCGCCGAGCTTGATGGTCTGGCCCACCGCATTGCCGCCGTAGGCCGTACGGTTGATGTAATCGCCGATGACGCAGATCTGCTTGTTGTCTGCGATGTCCATATACTGGATGTTCCGGCCCTTGGCGAGGGTGTAGCCCTTCGACTCGATGTAGTTCTCATCCACGCCGTACACCGTACCGTAACGGTAGCGCGTCGTGCCCACCTTGGGGGTGTTGTCGCTGAAATCCAGCTCCGGTGAGATGGAGGAAAGCAGTTCGGGGTTCTTTTTGACGATGTTGTACAGATCATCCACCGTCGCAGTGCGGGAGCCATAGCCCCATATCTGGATGGAGAGGGTGCTGGTGCCCATTGCGGAAAAGCTGTCCCGCATACTTCTGGTCATGCCGTTGCCCAGACCGACGATGACGATGACCGCCATAACGCCGATGATGATGCCCAGCATGGTCAGGAAGGTGCGCAGCTTATTGCTCCAGACGTTTTGCAGCGCCTGGCGGAAAGTCTCAAGGATCATTTGGTTGCCTCCTGTGCCGGTTCGGCGGACATGGTGGGCTGCACGATGGCCTCGGGCGCGTGGGCGTCGCCGTCATACACCACCTGTCCGTCCTCCAGACGGATGATTCGCTCCGCCTGCACGGCGATGGAATTGTCGTGGGTGATGAGCACCACGGTATGGCCCTCTTTATGGAGCTGCTGAAGCATCCCGATGACTTCGCGGCCGGTGTGGGAGTCCAGAGCACCGGTCGGCTCGTCGGCAAGGATGACCGCCGGGTTGCGCACCAGAGCACGGGCGATGGAAACGCGCTGCTGCTGGCCGCCGGAGAGCTGGTTGGGCAGGTTCTTGAGCTTGTCACCCAGTCCCACCTTTTCCAGCACATCCTTGGCCAGCTTGTGGCGCTCGGCGCGGGAGATGTTGGCGTAGACCAGCGGCACCTCCACGTTTTCCAGAAGGTTCAGCCGGGGCAGAAGGTTGTACTGCTGGAAGATGAAGCCCAGCATCTCGTTGCGGACATCCGCCAGCTCGTCCCGGTTCATCTTGCCCACGTCCCGGCCATTGAGCCGGTAGACGCCGTGGGTAGGCACATCCAGACAGCCGATGATGTTCATGCAGGTGGACTTGCCCGAGCCGGACTGGCCCACGATGGCCACGAACTCCCCCTTCTCGATCTTCATCGAGATGTGGTCGGCAGCTTTCACCAGCGTGTCGCCCATCTGATAATACTTACACACCTGATCAAATTCGATAAGAGCGCTCATGGGCCACCTCCTTACCAGATACTGTCGCTGTCGCTGTAATAGTCATCCGACACAGAGCTGGTATCGTAGGCCACCGTGTCGTCCTCCTGCAGACCGCTCTTGATCTGGGTGTAGCTGTCGTCGCTGACGCCGGTCTCGACCTTGACGTAGACATAGCCCTCCGGAGCGTCCATGTCCTCCACAGCGTTGGCGGCGCTGGGCGATTTTTTCGTCACCAGCACATAGCCGCCGCGGATGACAGCGGCGTTGGGCACAACGAGGGCGTTGCTGGCCTCTGCCACGACGATCTCTGCGTTGGCGTTCATGCCGGGGCGCAGGCCGTCGGTCTCATCGATGCGGATGGTGATGGGGTAAGTGGTGGTGCCGCCGCTGGAGCTGCCCTTCATGGACACGCGGGTCACGGTGCCCACATAGGTCTTGTCGGTGACGGCGTCAGCGGTCAGCTGGACCTTCTGGCCCACGGAGAGGGAGCTGATCTGCAGCTCGTCCACGTTGATGACCATTTCCAGATAGTTCAGGTCATAGATGACGCAGAGGGTGCTGCCGGAGGTAAGGGCCTCGCCCTGCTGTGCGTCCTTCTCAATGATGGTGCCGCTGATGGGCGAGGTGATGATGTAGTTGGACATGGTATCCTGCTGGTTCTGCATCGAGATCTCGGCGCTGCGCAGGGTCTCAGAAGCAGACTGGATGGATTCGGTCAGGTCGTCGCCCGACAGCTCGATGAGGATGTCGCCCTTGGTGACGTCGTCGCCCTCCTGCACATTGATGGAGGAGACCGTGCCGGCAGCGGGAGCGGTCAGGGTGCGCTCTGCCTGATAGGCAAAGGTCGCGGAGGCGATGGAGCTGACACCGTTGACGTTGGCAGTCGCTGCCTGTGCGGTGGTCAGACCGCCTGCATTGTTGACGCGGATGGTGACGGTGCGCACCAGCAGGTTTCCGGTGCTCAGCTCATCGGTGCCGGTGACGGCGGTGATGGTGCCCTTCAGGCTCTCGAAGGTGCCGTCCAGCACCACGTCGGCGCTCTGCCCCACCGAGAAGTTGGCGGCGTCGGCTGCAGGGAACTGCAGGCTCAGCATCATCTTGGAGCTGTCGCGGATGACCGCCACCTCCTGACCGCTGCTCACCTCGTCGCCCTTGGCGACCTTGAGGCTGCTGACGGTGCCGTCCACCTCAGCGTGGACGAACTGGCGGTCTACGGTCTTGTCGTAGCTGCGCTGGGCCTGCTGCAGGGCGATGCTGGCCTTTTCCAGATTAGTGGAAGCGTCCGAGCTGTCGATGGTGTAGAGCACATCGCCCTCCCCCACCTTGTCGCCCTCCTCAATATTGCTGGTGAGGATCTTGCCGTCCACCAGCGACTTGACGGTATAGGTATTGGCCGGGTTCAGGGTTCCGGTGCCGCTCAGGGAGTTGGAGACATCCTGACGGGTGGGGGTCGTCTCGGTGTAGGTCACATCACGGCTCGCAGCGCCCCTGCTGCCGCCGCCCACGACCAGCACGACGACCACCACCAGCACGACAGCCAGCGGGGCAAGCCATTTCCAGTTTTTCTTGGCGAATGCGGCTGCGCCGGACGAGGTCTTTGCCTCCGACGCCTCCCCAGCGGACTGGTTTGCTGCATCCTTTTTCTTTTTCCAGATCATGCTTTTCCTCCTATGGTAGGCAAACGGGCATACGATCCCCTTTGCACAAAAAATCTGTTATTGGTAGTGTATCGCATTTTGCCGAAATACACAAGCGTCCAAATTTCATTTCACCCATTATTTACAAAATATCCGGTCATTTTTGCGCAAAAAAAGGCACCCGCAAGGCTCTTTGCAGAGTCTTGCGGGTGTCTTCATTCCTTTTGACCGGTCAGGATGCTGTGTCGGCCTCGCTCTGCGGGGCCAGCTGCACATACACCCCGGCAGGGACACAAGCCGCCCATGCGCCCTCCTCGCTCAGCCAGCCAAACTGCTCACAGACATGGTCCGGACACTGGCTGTCCTGAAACGCAACCGCGCCGTCTTTCACCTGTAGATGGACGACATAGCCGCCCACCTCGTACAGGTAATCGTAGTCCTTGTCCAGTGGCAGCACCTCGGTGATGCCGTCGCCGAAATCCACGACTGCTTCCAGCGGCTCGGCCTTGCTGCGGGGACGCAGCAGCCAGAACAGCAGGGCTGCGGCCGCCAGAACGACGGCGGCGAAGAGGAGGTTCGCCTTCCAGCTCAGGCGCTTTCCGCCTTTGGCCGGTTCAGGCTGCTTGCGGATGCTCATGCAGCGTAGTCGCTGGCAGCAGCACCGGCGATGCGGCCAAAGACGGTAAAGTCGGCCACAGCGTTGCCGCCCAGACGGTTTGCACCGTGGACGCCGCCAGTCACCTCACCGGCTGCGAACAGGCCCGGGATGACCTCGCCGTTCTCGTTCAGCACCTCGGTGTTGGGGTTGATCTTCAGACCGCCCATGGTGTGGTGGACGCCGGCAGTGACCTTGATGGCATAGTAGGGAGCGGTGTTCAGGGGGTTGGCGAAGCTGGTGCGGCCAAAGTCGGGGTCGTTCTTTGCCTCCACATAGCCGTTCCAGTTGTTCATGGTCTCAGCGAGAGCAGCCTCATCGACGCCCATGGCCTTGGCCAGCTCCTCGTAGGTAGCACCGGTGACGGTGTAGCCCTTCTTGATGTAGCCCTGAATGACGCTGGAGTTGTCGGTCATTGCCTGATCGACGACCAGCCAGCTGTAGCTTCCGGTCTGAGCGATCTCAGCAGCAGAGACGACGTCGCGGGTGCCGACCTCGTCGATGAAGCGCTTGCCCTCGGCGTTGATGAGGACCGCGCCGTCGCCGCGCAGACCCTCGGTGATGAGGGCAGCGGTGTTGGCCTCAACGGTGGGGTGGATCTGGATTTGGTCCATGTCCACGGTAGCAGCGCCGATGGCCTCTGCCATCTCGATGCCCTGACCCTGGATGCCGGAGGCGTTGGTGGTCATGAAGCCCTTCAGCTCAGGCTTGTACTTGACGACCATATCGAGGTTTGCGCCGAAGCCGCCGGTGGTCAGCACCACAGCCTTGGCGTTCACAGTGACAGTCTCGCCGGTAGAACCGGTGGCCTTGACGCCCACGGCAGCGCCGTTGGCATCGGTCAGGATCTCGTTGGCAGTGGTGTTCAGCAGGATCTGAACGCCAGCCTTCTTACAGTTCTCCTCCAGCAGGGGGATCATGTAGGAACCGACGGAGACGACCTTGCCCTCGTCGTTCACAGGGCGATGGATGCGCTTGACGGATGCGCCGCCGAAGCTGGAGACGTTGTGCAGGGTGATGCCGTGCTCGTCCAGCCAGTCGATGGCGTCAGCAGAGTTTGCGCACAGAGTCTCGACCAGAGCAGGGTCGTTGATGCCCTTGCCGCCGATCATGGTATCCAGCTCCATCAGCTCGACCGAGTCGAAGTAGCCGGTGGGGTTGGCCTGATAGGCAGCCCACTGCTCGGAGACGGTCTTGGCCAGAGCGGTGATGGTCTCGTTGTCGGCATACTTTTCGGCAGCGGTCTTCAGGGTCTTTTCGACACCGGCAGACTCGCCGAACTCGTTCTCATCCTGATACACGGTCTTGCCGGCGTTCATGCCGCCGGTAGCGCGGACGGAGTTGCCGCCCACCATAGGCTGGCTCTCGAGGATGACGACGCTCTTGCCTTCACCGGCAGCGGTGATGGCAGCGGTCATGCCTGCGCCGCCTGCACCCACGATGACAACGTCAGCGTCAACGGTGGAGTCCTCGGCCTTGGTCTCGTCGGCCTTGACCTCGATCTTATAGTCGTCAGCGTTCAGGCCGGCGGCAGTCAGAGCAGCGGCTGCTGCCTCCTTGATGGCGTCAGAGGTGATGGTCGCGGTGGACACGCCGTCCACGGCGATGCTGCCGGTCTCAGCGATCTGAGCGGGCAGCTGCTCCAGTGCCAGCGTACCGATGCCGGGGGTCTCATCCTTGCCCTCAGCGATGCAGTCGGTGATCTTGCCGTCTTCCAGCGTCAGGGTAACGGTAACGTCGCCGCCCATGCCCTTGGCAGTGCCGGTGAAATCGCCGGACACCCCTGCGGAGGTAGACTTCGTGCCGCAGCCATAGCCGAACAGGCTGACTGCGATGACAGCCGCCATCGCCAGTGCAGACACGCTCTTCTTGATCTGAGCTTTCTTCATGTTTTTCCTTCCTTGTTTGCTTCGTGGTTTGTTGGTGTGAACATATATCAGCATAAAAAGGGGGCTGCCCTATTACAAGCAGCCCCCTCTGCCGAACTTAGAAAGTGGTTCAGGCGTTGGCCTGTGCAGCAGCGACAGCGCAGGCGACGGTAGCGCCGACCATCGGGTTGTTGCCCATGCCGATGAGGCCCATCATCTCGACGTGTGCAGGCACAGAAGAAGAACCTGCGAACTGAGCATCGCCGTGGACGCGGCCCAGCGAGTCGGTCAGGCCGTAGCTGGCGGGGCCGGCTGCGACGTTATCGGGGTGCAGGGTACGGCCCGTGCCGCCGCCGGAAGCGACGGAGAAGTACTTCTTGCCGTTCTCGTTGGCCCACTTCTTATAGGTGCCGGCGACCAGATGCTGGAAGCGGACGGGGTTGGTGGAGTTGCCGGTGATGGAGCACTGGACGTCCTCCTTCTTCATGATGGCAACGCCCTCCATGACATCGTTTGCGCCGTAGCACTTGACGGCTGCGCGCTCACCCTCGGAGAAGGGGATCTCCTTGACGACCTTCAGGGTCTGGGTGGGGATGTCGTACTCGGTCTGCACATAGGTAAAGCCGTTGATGCGGGAGATGATGTAAGCGGCATCCTTGCCCAGACCGTTCAGGATGACGCGCAGGGGGGTCTTGCGGACCTTGTTTGCGGTGCGGGCGATGCCGATGGCACCCTCAGCAGCGGCGAAGGACTCGTGGCCTGCGAGGAAAGCGAAGCAGGTGGTATCCTCGCTCAGCAGACGAGCGCCCAGATTGCCGTGGCCCAGACCGACCTGACGCTGCTCAGCGACAGAGCCGGGGATAGTGAAAGCTTCCAGACCTTCACCGATGGCGGCTGCACACTCGGCAGCATCGGTCAGGCCGCGCTTGACAGCGATGGCGGTGCCCAGAGTGTAGGCCCAGACAGCGTTATCAAAGCAGATGGGCTGCACACCGCGGACGATCTTATCGCAGTCGATGCCCTTAGCGAGGAGCATCTCGTTGCAGGCGTCCAGAGACTCGAGGCCGTTGGCCTTCAGGCATGCCTCGATCTTCGGCATGCGGCGATCCATAGATTCAAAAGTTGCCATGAGTTGTTCCTCCTCTCTTATTCCTCACGCGGGTCGATGTACTTGACAGCGCCCTGCTCCTTGCTGAAGCGGCCGTAGGTACCCACGTTCTTCTCGTAAGCCTCGTTGGGGGTCTTGCCGTGACGGATGTCCTCCATCATCTTGCCCAGCTTGACGAACTGATAGCCGATGACCTCATCGTTGGAATCGAGAGCCAGCTTATTGATATAGCCCTCGGTCAGCTCCAGATAGCGGACGCCCTTCTCCTTGGTGGAGAAGATGGTACCGGTCATAGAGCGCAGGCCCTTGCCCAGGTCGTCCAGACCTGCGCCGATGGGCAGACCGTCCTCAGAGAAAGCAGTCTGGCTGCGGCCGTAGACGATCTGGAGGAACAGCTCGCGCATTGCCACGTTGATGGCGTCGCAGACGAGGTCGGTGTTCAGAGCTTCCAGAATGGTCTTGCCGGGCAGGATCTCGCCTGCCATAGCAGCGGAGTGGGTCATGCCGGAGCAGCCGATGGTCTCCACCAGAGCTTCCTCGATGACGCCGTTCTTGATGTTCAGAGACAGCTTGCAGGTACCCTGCTGAGGTGCACACCAGCCCACACCGTGGGTGTAGCCGCTGATGTCCTTGATCTCATAGGCCTTGACCCATGCGCCCTCCTCGGGGATGGGAGCCGGACCATGCTTAGGACCTTTGGTGATCGGGCACATATTCTGTACTTGCTGCGAATAGGTCATAATCATACTCTCCTTTTGACAAATTGATGTCACACGGCCGGGGCTTCTCTCCCCTGCCGCCTTGCATTGACCGGGCTGCGCCGCTCTCTTTTCAGCGCTCCTCCCGGTACTACCACGCACAGTTTTATTATAGAGGACGACGGCGCAATTTGCAAGCTATTTCTGACAAATTTTTCGCAATCTTTTTGTTATTTTCGTTTTTCCTCGAAAGAGCGTTTCTCAGTTCGGCTTCTTCGGGCGCTCTGGCCGCACCGGCGTGACGGCCCAGATACAGGCAAAGCCTGCCGCCGCACCCGCGATGGCGAGGACGTGCCTCCCCGGCCCGAAGCCCCAGAAATTGGCGATAAACGGGAACAAAAGGCTTCCCACGCTCTGTCCCAGCGCCAGAAAGCCATAGTCCACTCCGGCGTGGGGCAGGCCGAACAGGTCGGTGGAGAGGGCGGGCAGCACTGCCGCCAGCGCCGAGTAGCAGAAGGTCAGCCCTGCGTACACCCCTACGACGGCCCATCCACGGGCTGACCAGAACACCACCGAAAGCCCCAGCGACGCGCCGAAGAGGATGAGGTCGGTCGGCCGCCGACCAATTTTGTCGCTGAGCAGGGGCATCAGCAGCCGCCCGGCCGCGCTGCCCACGCTGCCCAGCACCACGGCCCAGAGGGCGGCGCTCTCGTCCAGTCCCCGCTCCATGCCCAGCTTCAGGATGATGGGGCTGAACAGCAGCACTGCCGGGGTGGAAAAGCAGACCGCTCCGGCGCAGAGCCAGTACTGGTGTGTGCCCAGCATCTGCCGGGGCGAGAGGTCAAGGGACGGTGCGGCGTTCCCCTTTCCCTGTCCGGCGGGCCGGGGCTTCTCCGGCGGCGGGTCGGTGAGGAGGGCGCTCCCCGCAAGGCAGACCGGAAGGGTCAGCGCCCCCAGCGCCCAGAACGCCCCCCGTATCCCCTGCACC
>ENA-OXEC01000393-OXEC01000393.1-human-gut-metagenome-genome-assembly--contig:-NODE-393-length-19133-cov-31.8773_pt1 | contig 19133 bp, 24 predicted proteins | sample MGYA00249351_ERZ652235 | MGnify/ENA primary metagenome ERZ652235 (study PRJEB26925, sample SAMN05826906) | human gut metagenome | biome: ENVO:2100002; feature: ENVO:00000062; material: ENVO:00002003...
CAGAGTAAATACTTATTTTAAATTTTCTCATATAATTTAGATTTTTTTATTATATTAATCAATATATTCTTATTTATGTATAAATATCCTCATTTTTATATTATATAATATTTTTCTGTAGAAAAACATAACTTAATAATAAAAACTATATCATTCTCATAATATGATATAGTTTTTATTATTTATATTATTTTATTATACCTGCATCTTGTAACATCCATTCTATATATATCCCATATCCAGTATCAGGTTTATTAACCAATACATGTGTTACTGCTCCAATCAATTTTCCATTTTGAATTATTGGACTGCCACTCATTCCTTGAACTATTCCACCTGTTTTTCCTAGTAATTTTTCATCTGTAATTTTTATTACCATACTTTTTGAGTCAGGCGCATTTTGGTCCATTAATTTTTCTATCTCAATATCATATTCTTGAGGTCCATTTTCATCTATTGTTGTAACAATTTTAGCTTTTCCTATAGTTATTTCATTTTTAAATCCCACAGGTATCAATGTACACTTTTGATTTAATGTATTATTATTTTCTATCTTCCCATATATCCCACTTTGAGTGTTTTTTTCTATATTTCCACAAGGATTATCTTCATTTACAAATACTCCTCGTAACTCTCCTGGAGAACCTTTTTCTCCTTTTCTTACGCTTATTATAGACGAATCTAATATATCACCTTTTTTTATTAAAAATGGTTCATTAGTATCGCAATCTGTAATAGGATGACCTAATGCTCCAAATTTACTACTTAAAGGATCATAAAATGTCATTGTTCCTACACCAGCTGTTGAATCACGCACCCATAAACCTATTTTATAATCTTCATCATCTTCTTTTTTACATTGTATTGTTTTAATTAAATTTTGATTGTGTCTTAAAATATCCATCTTTAATAATCCATTATCAGATTCTTTAATTATTTTTAATAAATCTGTAGCATTATATACTTCTATGTCATTTATCTTTAGAATTATATCCCCAATTTCTAAGCCTCCTAATTTTCCTGGACTTTCTTCTCTATTATTATTTATTTCTATTTCACTATATCCAACAACTATAACACCATCGCTACTGACTCTTACACCAATTGGAATACCTCCGAGGCTAACTTTAAGATTATCTACCTTTTGAACCTCAATTGATTTTAAAGGAATCATTCCTAGTAACTTTATTTCATATTTATTATCACCATTTTCATCTTTAGCTATTGTATTTCCAAGTGGTGCAAGTGAAGATACAGAAATATTATTAGTATATATTTTGTCTGGTAGATTTATAACTGTTACAGTGGGTACTAAAATTAGAATTAGGATTAGAGTTATTATAAAACCTATTATTCTATTTAAATTTTTCTTCATTTTTTCTCTCCTCCTTTGCTTCTTGATTTTAATTTTCCCACTAGACATGTCTCTTATCCTATAAGAAGTATGTTATTAGATACAAAAAATTTACGTCATACTAAAATTTAATAATAATGTTTATGAATTTTTAGCCAAAAAAATAAAACCACATCGTCATATGGTTTTATTTTTACCAAAATACATCACTATATGTATTAATTTATTTATTTATTTTTTATTTCAATTTTTTTTAAATCACTAAGCTTAATCATTTCTCTTACATTATTCAATGTAGCTTCTGTGACCTCATCTCCTGAAAGCATCTTACTTATTTCTATTTCTTTTTCTTCCTTTAATAGCACTTTAATTTCAGTAAATGTTTTATTATTATTTACTTTTTTCATTACAAAGTAATGATAATCTGATAATACAGCAATTTGTGGAAGATGAGTTATACATATTATTTGATGTGTATTAGATAATTGATACATTTTTTCACCAACTCTTTGTGCAACTGCTCCACTTATTCCAGTATCAATTTCATCGAAAATTAATGTTGGAATTTTATCCTTTTCCGCAAAAACACATTTAAGAGCCAGCATTATCCTTGAAAGTTCTCCACCTGAAAGGACTTTTTCAAGTGGCATAAGCGGTTCTCCAGGGTTTGTTGAGATAAAAAATGTAACTTCATCAAAACCGCGTTCATTAAAATTATCTTTTATTTCAACCCTTATTTCCATCCTAGATTTTTCCAAGCCTACAAATTTCAATTCACTTAATATATTTTCTTGCAATTCTTTAGCCTTTTTACTTCTTATTTCATGAAGTTTTAATGAAATCTCCTTCATCTTATTTATTATTATAAGTTCTTTTTCCTTTAATTCTTTTATTATCTTCTCTGAATTAATTATTTCATCATATTCCCTTTTTATCTTTTCATGATATTCAAGAATCTCTGGAATACTCGGCGCATATTTTTTCTTATATTGATTAATTTCATATATTCTGCTATTAACTTTTTCTAACGCATCATTATCAAATACAATCTCTTCAGCCATATCACGTATCTCACGAGAACATTCTTCTAGTGTATAAAACGCACCTTCAATTGATTCCTTATTACTTTTAATTTTCTCAAAATGATTTTCTATACTTGAAAGTTCATGTAAAACTTTTGAAAGAGAATTTATAACTGTAAATTCTTCATTATTATTAAGCAAATTATGAGCCGAAAGCAAAGCATTATTTATCTTTTCTGCGTTTGCTAATATATTATATTCTTCTTTTAAATTTTCCTCTTCATTTTCTTTTAATTTTGCTTTTTCTATATCTTCAATTTGAAATTTTAAATAGTCTAATAATTTTTCCCTGTCTTCATTACCTTCAATTCTTTTTATTTTATCTTGAACTTCTAAGAGCTTTTCTTTTTCAAATGTAAATTTTTTAATTATATCATATATTGATTCACCAATAAAATCATCTAATTGAACTATATGTGTTGCTCTTTGAAGCAAATCTGCATTTTGATGTTGTCCATGTATATCTAATAGTTTACATCCAAGCTTTCTAAGTTGTGATGTAATAAAGCTTTTTCCATTTATTTTTATAAGATTTTTACCATTTTGATGACTTTCGCGACTTACAATAACAATATCATCATATTCTATATCCAGTTCTTCTAATATCTTTTTTATACTATCATTTTCTATCGTAAACAAAGCTTCAACATAGGTTCTTTCTTTGCCAGTTCTAATTAGACTCTTAGAAAATTTTCCTCCAAGAACAAAATCTATAGCATCTATCATAATAGACTTACCTGCGCCAGTTTCACCTGAAAGAATATTAAAACCTTCGCTAAAATCAATTGTCATTTCTTCTATCAATGCAAAATTTTTAATGTTTAACTGAATTAGCATTTAACCCCACCTTTAGATTTACAATGATATTCTACTTCTTATTCTAGATGCTAATTGTTCAGCACCTTCAAGAGTTCTTACCATGATAAAAATAGTATTATCTCCTGCAACAGTTCCAGCAATATCCGCATTTTCAAGCTGATCTATTGCTTCTGCTGTTATTGGACCTGATCCTGTTATTGTTTTTACAATAATCATTTTATCTATATTCTCTACAGAAAGAACAGTGTTTGATAAAATATTACTTAATCTATCTATAATATTTTTTTGCTCTCCTGAAGAAACAACATACTTAGATTTTCCACTAGCTGATTGCATTTTTATAAGTTTTAAATTTTTAATATCTCTAGAAACTGTTGCTTGTGTTATATCAAATCCTTCTTCTTTTAGTGCCTCTGCTAATTCTTCTTGAGTTTCAATTTCTCTAGTTCCTATTATTTCTAATATTTTCGCATGTCTTTTTGATTTCAAATTTCATCACCATCACATTCTTTAGAGTTATTTAAAATCTTGCTTCTCAAAACTTTAAAGTAATCATAGTCGTCAAATAAAAGTAATTTAACTTTCTTTTCATATTTACTTATTTTAACCGAATTTTTTTGATTCACCTCAATAGCTTTTTGACCATCTACTGTTAAAAATATTTTTTCTTCTCCATTTTCTGCATATATTTCAATTATACTATCACCTTTTAATACAATTGTCTGCATACTTTTTGTATGAGGACATATAGGAGTTATGGTTATTAGTTCTAAATCTGGATAAATAAAAGGACCTCCTGCAGAAAATGAGTATGCTGTAGAGCCTGTAGGCGTTGCAATTATAAGTCCATCACCTTTAAATGTTGAATACAAATTGCCATCAACATATATCTTAAATTTAACCATTCTTGATAATGTTCCTCTTGCTAAAACTATATCATTTAAAGCTTTAAATTTTTCTACTTTGGAATCACACATTATATGTGCACTTAAAAGCATCCTGTCTACTATCCTATAGCTTCCTTCTTCAAGTTTTGTAAGTGCTTTATCTATATCTGATATATCCACACTTGATAAAAACCCCAAATTTCCAATATTTATTCCAAGAATTGCACCTTTAAAATCTTCTTTTAAATTTCTTGCAATTCCAAGGAGTGTTCCATCGCCTCCAAGAACTACAAGTAAATCAATGTTGCTTATTTCCTGCTTATCTATATCAAAACAATTAAAAATATGTATGTTATCTAAATTAAACTTCTCTCTAAGCTTATCAACTACCATATTGAGTATTGTACTATCCTTATCTTTTGAAGGATTTATTGCAATTCCTATATTTTTCATAGCCCCTCCACAGAAATTAGATTTCTATATGTGATGCTTCTACCACACTTTCTACATCTTCTCTTTTAAACTCACTTATCTTCGCTTTATCTTTTGTAAAATAAACAAGGTATTCTCTATTTCCTTCCGGTCCTTTAATTGGTGAATAATTTACACCTAAAACATTTAAATCTTGTTCTAGTAAATAATCAACTATTCCATATACAACTTCTTTATGTGTTTCTTTTTCACGTACAACACCTTTTTTCCCGACCTTTTCACGCCCTGCTTCAAATTGTGGTTTTATAAGTGCCACAACTTCTCCGCTTTCCTTTAATAAATTCAATGTTGCAGGCATTATTTTTTTAAGTGATATAAATGATACATCAATAGATGCAAAATCTAAAAGTTCCCCAATATCATCAGGAGTAACATATCTTATATTAGTTCTTTCCATGCAAACAACTCTCTCATCAGTTCTAAGTTTCCATGCGAACTGTCCATATCCTACATCAACTGAAAAAACCTTACATGCACCATTTTGAAGCATACAATCCGTAAAACCACCTGTTGATGCTCCTATATCCATACAGACTTTATTCTCTAAAGATATATCATATTCATTCATTGCTTTTTCAAGTTTAAGGCCACCCCTGCTAACATATTTTAAAGTATCTCCTCTATATTCTATGTTAGCATCACTATTTACCTTTTCACCTGCTTTATCTACTTTTTGTCCATCTACATATACTTTTCCTTCCATTATACAAGCTTTTGCTTTTTCCCTGGAAGAAATTATATTTTTTTCTACTAAAAGTACATCAAGTCTTTCTTTTTTTCCAGCCATATTTATCTCCTTTAATCATAAAGTGCTAAAATCTCTTTGCTTATATTCTCAAAATCTAATTTATGCATTTTGTATAATATATCTAAATTACCCTGATGTACAAAATCTTCATATCCAAGACATTTTACCTTTTTATTAAAATTAGTCTTGCTTAAATAATCAGTTATTGCACTACCTAATCCACCTTGAAGCATGTTGTCTTCTATTATTAATATATTATATTCCTTTTGAGCAATTCTATCTAGCATTTCTTCATCTATGGGTTTAATAAATGTAGCATTTATTAGATCTACATTTACACCTTTTTCATATAGCATATCTGAAGCTTTTTTAGCATGTTGAAGCATTCTTCCACCTGCAATAACACAAACCTTATTTCCCTTAGAAATTAACTCCCACCTACCTTCTTTAATATCTTTTAGTGGTTCTAAAGTATTTATAAGATCTCCACCTCTTGGATATCTTATAGCAACAGGTTTATTCAAACTTAATGCGTATTTTAATAACATATGGACTTCGCCTAAACACTTTGGTTGAATTATTGTCATATTAGGTATTGTAGAAAGAAATGAAACATCCATTATTCCCTGATGAGTTTCACCATCTTCTCCAACTATTCCTGCTCTGTCTATTGCAAAAACTACCGGTAGATTTTGAAGACATACATCATGTATTATTTGATCATATGCTCTTTGCAAAAATGTAGAATAAATAGCAACAATAGGTTTTAAACCATTGCTAGCCATTCCAGCAGCCATAGTTACTGCATGTTCTTCTGCTATTCCAACATCAAATATTCTATTTTTAAATTTTTTTGCATAACAACTAAGTCCTGTTCCTTCTGGCATAGCTGCAGTAATAGCTACGATTTTTTTATTTTCTTCACTTAACTTTATAAGTGCAGTTCCAAATGCTTTCGAATAACTATTTTTCTGAGAAGCTATCATTTCTCCACTATCTAGATTAAATGGACCTACTCCATGATATTTTATTGGACTTTCTTCAGCTAAAGCATACCCTTTTCCTTTTTGGGTTATTGTATGTATTATTACTGGTCCTTCAACCTCTTTTGCTTTACATAAAACATCAGCCATAGTACTTATATCATGACCATCAATTGGGCCTATATACTTTACTCCCATATTTTCAAACAACATTGATGGTACAACTAGCTGTTTTATGCTATCTTTAACTTTAGATATTTTTCCAGCAATATTCTTTCCTATTTCACTATGTTCAAGAGAAGCATTTATGTCTGTCTTTAATTTATTGTACTTAGGTGCCATCCTTATATTATTCAGATATTTTGAAAGCCCTCCTACATTTTTAGAAATAGACATTTGATTATCATTTAATATTATTATGAGTTTAGTTTTATTAAATCCGACATCATTGAGTGCCTCAAGAGCCATACCACCAGTCAGTGCGCCATCTCCAATAACAGCTATAACATTGTAATCTTCATTATTTAAATCTCTTGCACGTGCAATTCCAAGGGCTGCTGAAATTGAAGTGCTACTATGTCCAGTATTAAAAAAATCATACTTACTTTCATTTCTTTTTGGGAAACCACTCATCCCATCATATTGCCTTAACTTTTTAAATCCTTCTTTTCTACCTGTTAGAATTTTATATACATAACTTTGATGCCCAACATCAAAAATTACTTTATCCTTTTTAAAATCAAATGCCTTAAACATACTTAATGTAAGTTCTACAACGCCTAAATTAGATGCCAAGTGTCCACCTGTTTTTGAAACACTGTCTATTAAGAATTCCCTAATTTCCTCACTTAGAGTCACGTATTCTTTATCATTAAGTTTTTTCAGATCTTCTGGGAAACTTAACTTATCTAATAACTTCATAATACCATTTCCTTTATTATTTTTCTCTATCTAACAATTTTTTTGTTAAGTTAATGAGGCAACTTGTATCAACACTTAAATCTTTAAGTATACTTATACACTCCTCTGTTAAATCTTTGCATAATTCTTCACATTTTTCAAGTCCATATACTGTAATAAAATTAGTTTTATTATTTTCTTCATCAGCATGAACATTTTTCCCTAGTATATTAGTGTTTCCCACAACGTCTAAAATATCATCTTTTATTTGAAAAACTAATCCTAATTTTTCTCCATATTTATTTAATAATTTCAAATCATTTTCAGGCGCATCTGCAAGTGTTGCACCTCCTAATATTGAAGATTTTATTAAAGCCCCGGTCTTATTTAAATGCATATATTCAAGTTCATCTTTAGAAATCTTTTTTCCTTCAGAAATAACATCAACAACCTGCCCACCAATCATACCTTCTGCACCTGCTGCTTTTGCAATTTCATAAGATGCTTTTAACGCATTCTTAGAATGCTCTAATGAATATTTCATCATAATAATCATAGCTTCATTTAACAAGCTATCTCCAGCAAGAACTGCGATATTTTCTCCAAAAACCTTGTGATTTGTTGGTTTTCCACGTCTTAAATCATCATTATCCATGCAAGGAAGATCATCATGTATTAATGAGTATGTATGTATCATTTCTATAGCTGCTGCCATTTCAATTACACTCTTATATTCTTCTTTATATATGTAATAAGACAACATAAGTAAAAGAGGTCTTATCCTTTTTCCTCCGATATTTAGACTATAGCTTGAAGCATCATATATAATTTTATTATAGGTGCCCTTTTCTTTGAAATAATTTTCTAAATATATATTAATTTCATCTATTAAAGCATTAATCTCTATCACTATCTTTAAACTCCATTTCTTTTTCTTCTTTTATTACAGAAATTTTGCCTTCATATGAATCTAGTGTCTTGTAAATTTTATTTACAAGTTTAACGCCTTCTTCATATGATTTCATAGCATCTTCAAGATTATATGTATCCCTTTCTAAGTTTTCAAGTATAACTTGAAGTTTATTCATCATTTCTTCATAGCTTTCCTTTTTAGCCATAATTAAAACTCCTTATCTGATGGCATAAATTTACCTTCTATCTTTCCATCCTTAAAAGTAATCTTTAATTTTTTTTCTTCTTTTAATTGTTCTTTACTTTTTATTAAGGTATCATCATCTTCTATTATAGCATATCCTCTAGAAAGTACATTTACAGGATTATGAGCTATTAATAAACTATTTAAACTTTCTAACCTTTGTTTCTCTGTATTTAACTTTGTTTTCAATGCAAAATCCAGTCTATCTTTAAGTTTATCAACTTCTAAATAGCAATTTTCTATCTTTGATAAAGGAGAATGTATTTTTAAAATCCTTTCCATAGAAATAATCTCGTTTTTGCAATTTTTAATTTTATTATAAATTGTATCATCTAAATATAATGATATTCTCTCGATTTCCTGTTTTATATCATTTTCAAGTGGCACAGCAATCTCTGCACCTTGAGATGGTGTTGCCGCCCTAACATCACTTACGAAATCACATATAGTAAAATCCACTTCATGTCCCACAGCTGAAATTATTGGAAGGTTAGAATTATAGACTGCTTCTGCTAAAGCTTCTTCGTTGAAATTCCAAAGTTCTTCTATTGAGCCGCCACCACGGCCTACTATTAGTAAGTCAACATTATTCTTTTCATTAAAATATTGTATTCCTTCAATTATTTCTTTATAAGCTCCTATCCCTTGAACCTTTGCTGGATATAAAACTATATCCACCATACCATTTCTTCTCTTAATAACATTAATTATATCTCTTATGGCAGCTCCTGTAGGTGAAGTTACAACACCTATACGTCTTGGATATTTAGGAAGTTCTTTTTTATTATAAAATTCAAAGTATCCTTTTGATTCAAGCTTCTTTTTAAGCTTTTCAAATTTAATAAAGAGATCGCCAATGCCTTCCTTATTTATTTCTTCGCAATAAATCTGCATGCTTCCTGTAGCAGGATAAATAGAAGCTTTTCCTTTAACTACAATTTGCATGCCTTCTTCTAAATCAACATCTAAATACATTGCCTTGCTTTTAAACATAACACAATTTATTTTACTGCTTTCGTCTTTAAGCGAAAAATAAATATGACCGCTGCTATGAAATTTTAAATTAGAAATCTCCCCTTTTACAGAGAGATTGCCTAAAATAAAATCATTATCTATAACTCGTTTAATATAATTGCTTACTTCTGTTACAGTTAAAGTTTTAATATTCATGTTTTTTTAACGCCTCACATGCATTATTTATTAAAAGTGTAGTAGTTAACGCCCCAACTCCACCTGGAACTGGTGTTAAAAGACTACACTTATCTATTACTTTATCAAAATCAACATCACCAGTTATTTTTCCTTCAAACCTTGAAGTTCCAACATCTATTACTATTGCATTACTATTTACATAGCTTTCATCTATAAATTTAGGTTTACCTATAGCAACCACTAATATATCTGCTGCCTTACATACTTCTTTTAAATTTTTAGTTTTTGAATGACATATAGTAACTGTTGCATTTTCATTAAGTAATAATTGAGCCACTGGCTTACCTACTATATTACTTCTTCCAAGAACAACAACATTTTTCCCTGTTATATCCACATTTAAGCTCTTTATTAATGTAACTACACTATTAGGAGTACACGGTAAAAAATTTGGTTCTCCCATGTATAGTTTTCCCTGACTTTCAAAAGTCAAACAGTCTATATCCTTTTCTACACTTATTTCTTTTATTATTTTCTTCTCATCAAAGTTACTTGGAAGAGGTAACTGTAGAATAATCCCTTGAATATTATTATCCATGTTTAGTTTATGTATTTCTTTGATTACTTCTTCATCAGAAGCATCTTCATTTATCTTTATTTTTAAAAATTCTACACCTAGAGATGTTGCCACCTTTTCTTGCGCTTCCATATAATAAATGGATCCACCATCGTTACCAACTAATATTGAAGCAATTTTAGGTATTTTTAAATTTTTTTCTCTTCTTTCATTCACAAATTCCTTTATGCTTTCTTTTAGCTTAAATGCAACTTCTTTTCCATTTATAATTTGCCCCATCTTTAACTCTCCCTCTTCTTTAACTTAGTTTTTATTTTTAATTTTATCTAAAACCCCATTAACAAATGATACACTTTTTTCATCAGAATATTTTCTTGTTATTTCTAATGCTTCATTTATAGCCACATTTGTTGGTATCTCCTCATCAAATAATAATTCATATGCAGCTAATCTTAAAATACTTAAATTAACTTTTGATATTCTATTCATTTTCCAATTATGTAAATTTTCTTCTATAGCTTTGTCAATGTCTTCTTTCTTCCCTTCAACACCATATATTATCTTTCTAAGATAATCTAAATCTATATCTTTTATATTACCTTCATAATTTTCAGTGAAATTTTCTATTGCATCACCCGCATTATCCTTAGTTAAAGTCATGCTAAATAATATTTCCATTGATTTTTCTCTTGATAATTTTCTATTCATGTAATCCTCCTAAATATGTATCATACTGTTTGCACATTATAATTATACACACTTTTATGTTCTTTTAAACCATTAAGCATGGAAACACCCTCTGAAAGTTTCAGAGGGTGAAAATAAATTTTAGACTGTTTCACTTTCTTCTTTTTTAGGTAAGTAAATGTTTTGAACAAAAATATTTACAGATTCCACCTGTAATCCAGTCATAGCTTCTACTGTCTTTTTAACATTTTCTTGAACTTGAGAAACTAAATCCATAATCTTTTTCCCATACTCAACAGCAACATTCATATCAATAATTGCTTTATCCTCAACTAATGTTACTTTAGTTGCTTTTGCAGTACCTTTTTTACCTTTAAATATGTTTGTTATGTTTCCTGCTACTCCATTTTGAGCATCTATAACTCCTTCAATTTCCTGGGCTGCTATTCCTGCAATAACACTTACTACCTCGTCAGAAATCTTAACAACTCCAATATTTTCATTTTTATTGAAATCTTCCATGCAATTTGGCCTCCTTAGTTTTGTAATAACAAAACATGCTAATCTTGTGTTTATTATATCAAATATGAATTAACATTACAAACATATTATTTTTGAACTTCTATTATAACATCCTTAATATTTGATACATTTTGTACAATTTCTTGAATATCTACACTGTCTTTTTGTTCTATTGGTTTAGAACTTTTTATTATTACTGTTGCCTTGCTATCTTCAAGCATACATAAAGCATCTTCATATCCTTTATTTTTAATTCCTAGTTCTATTCTACCTTCATTCTCTCTGACCATAGTCTTTTTAGTTAATTTTTTAGTTGCATCATCTTTATTCTCTTGTGATGTGTTTTCATCAGAAATTATTGCCTTTAAACTTTGTATTGTTGATGAATCTTGCTGTTCTCTTAAACTTCTTGATTCATAAAAATAATTTGTTTGATTTAGAGCTTCTGCATCCTCACTGTTTTCCACATTTTGAATATTTTCTGATGATAGTACCTGACTTAAATCTGTTGGATCATTTAACCCTCCATTATTAAGCTTTGCAGCTAACATACCTACACATAATATTAATGTTAGCAAAGTAAAGATAATCCCACATTGTTTTTTTGTCATAATAAATTCCTCCCATCCTTTTTCCTTTATCATTATATGCTATTTCTTCATACTATATACGTTAACCTTATCTAAACTTAAGTCATATAATTTAGAAATAGCTTGCTCAATATCATACTTTGTTTTACTATTTTCAGCTCCTTCTGCAACCGCTATTACACCTATTACTTTAGGTTTATACGTTGTCAATATAAATGGCTCATTATCCCCATCTTTAGTTGTCATAACTACTTTACTTCCATCTGTATTTTGATTATTTACTCGTGTTCCGCCAGATGTATCGCTTTCTTCAGTCTTAGATATTTGAGTGCTTTTATCATACGCTGGCACCTTTTGTTCACCACTTTCAAATGTTATCATAACATCTACATCTCCAACGCCTTCAATCTTCTTAAGTATATTTTTCAAATTATTTTTTTGATTTTCTTCATAATCTTCTTCAGTGTTTTTAACTTGCTCTACTTCATTTTGGTTGTTTTTATAGTTTCCAGAATACATATTAGTAATAGAGTTATCCTTAGATGGTAATAATACATTTAAAGCAACTAACATAAAGCCCATAATAAGGCATATTACTATTAATGTATTAAAGCCCTTTTGTTCTAATAATTTTTTTAGTTCTTTCTTAAATTTATCCATATGCCACCCTCCTTACCCTTCTAATTCATATATTTCTATCTTCTCTTTTGATATTTTAAGTTCATCAGAGATAAAATTTACTACCTCTTCATGCGCATCACTGTCCTCTCTTTTATTATCTCTTTCAATTCCAATTTCAATCTTTTTTACTTTATTATCTTTTATTCCTATTTTTAATTTTTTAATATCATATGACATAGAATCAAAATCAACATCACATTCAACTTCGCTTTTAAAGCTCATATCATTAAACTTATCTTTAAGTAATTTATCACAGTTTTTATTAAAATTTTCTATAAAAGTATTTTTTATTACTTCATTATCATTTTTTTTATTATTAAACACATTTATATCCTCTTTATATACTTCTTCATTTGAAATAGACCTTTCGTATTTAGAAAGCGTACTTAAAATGTTTTCTTCTCCATTGGATATAAAATTTAATATTGGATTTAATATAACAGTTATTAATATTAATCCTAAAATAAATTTAATATATTTTTTCATTTTATTATCCGGAGCTATTATTTCTATTGCACCTATAAATACAAGCATGCTTGTAAGTGTTGTAACTAAACCTTTTAAACTTTCTATAAATGTCACTTTATCTATCCTCCAATAATATATTTTCCTGAGGATGCCATAATAGCAATAAGAACAAAAAACATTAAACTTACTGTAAGAACACATGATGTTATAAGCGTCATTGATTTTCCAGCTGCTTCTAAGGACTTTGTTATTCTTGAATCGCTTATAGGCTCAATTAAAGCTCCACAAAGCTTATATATAAAAGTCATTAAAACCAATTTTGTTATAGGATATAACATTATTAGAATTATTATTAACAGTCCAATTGAACTTATTGCATTTTTTATAATTAAGGAATATCCAGCAACTGATGATATTGCATCAGAAAAAGCTTTTCCAACAATTGGAATAAAATTATCTACAGCAAATTTTGCAGTTTTTAATGTAACCGCATCTAATGTGCTTGATGTTATTCCCCTTATGGTTAAAATACCTATGAATATTGTTACTATGGCACCTTGAAACCACACTATGCATTGTTTTAATAAGCTACATAGATTCCCTATTTTATGTTCTTTAGATAAATTGTTTGCAAATTCTAACACAAATTGCATAAGAATCATTGGAATTATAACATCTGCATAAAGCTTTGGTATGAATACTACACATACAAGAATAATTGGATCTAAAGTTGCTACCTGCATCGCTCCACCTGTAAGACCAATCATTGTAACTAATATGGGAAGCAGTGCTGACATAAAATCTGAAATATTATGAATTACATCTTTTGCAACTGAAATTGACACTATAAAACTTTTAGATAAAATCATTATTATAATCGCATAACATGCATAAAAAGCTACTTCTGAAATACTTTCACTTGCAAATGACTCTTGTAAATTTTTAATAAGCGAACATAATACTGCAATAATAACTATTGAAAAACATAATTTTAATACTGTTCTTACTTCTTTAAACAAAACACTTAAAAATGCTTTTGCAAGAACTTCAAATGAAATAGTTCCATGTCCTTCTTTTATATAGGTTTGAATATAATCAATTGGATCTAAATCCTGCATTATTTCAACATCTGTTTTCATCTTATTTATATATTCATATAAAGACTCTATTTCACTTTGTGCCTTTCCGCCTATATCTTCTATTTGTGTTTCTGCCTGCTTATCTTTGTTATTATCTTCTGTTACCTCTCCATATACCTCGCGTATATAACCTCCGCCAAATGGCGGAAATAAACCAACTGTAATTATAATTAGTAAAAATACTGTTACTCTTTTTATCATCTCCATAGCAAACACCTACATTATTTGTAATATTGAATTTAATACAGCCATAAGTATTGGAACAGCTAAAAGCAAAATCATGATTTTTCCTGAAAAATCAATTTGTGCTGCTAAAGAATCAGCATTTGCATCTTTACATAACGCACTGGAAAATGACGCCAAATATGCTATCCCTAAAATTTTTAGTACAATACCTATATACACACTATCAATATTAGCCTTTTCTGCAACAGTTCTAACAAAATTTATAATTTCCTTAAGCGGCTCTATCATAACAACTAAAATCAAAGCTCCAGCTGTAAGAAATATAATTGGATTTAATTCACTTTTACTATGTTTTAATAAAAGAGTTATAAATAAAGCTACAAACGCCAGACAAATTACTTTTATTATCAGCATAATAATCACCTACATAACAAACATAGTTTTAACTGTATTAAATAAATCTCCTATTATTGAAACTATCATAAGTAATATAATAACAATCCCAGCAATATTTGTTATCGCTGCTATTTCGCCCTTTCCACTACTTGTGAGTACTTTATCTAATACTACAAGTAGTATTCCTGCTCCACCAATTTTAAAAAGTATACTAAAATCCTGCATTTAAACTCTCCCCTCCATAGAAATTCTTATTTTATATTAAAAATATAACTATCATAGCCCCTAAACACATACCTATATACCTATATAATTTTATGTTTTTCTTAGCAGCCTCATTTGCATCTTCTAAATGTATCTTTAATTCTTCTATTGTCATATTAAATAATGCTTCCTGCCCATATACTCCTGAATTTCCAAGCGACCGTAAAAAATCTCTCATTAGCTTCAAGTCATATTCTTCTAAATTAAATTCATTTCTTACATTTTTATATGATTCACTAGTTGCATCATATATGCTATCAATATCTCCTTCTGCAAGTCTATTTTTAGTATCATTTATTAAACTGCATATTGGCTCATCAGTTTTTCTATCTAAATTTCCTAATGCCTCTGTAAGTGGTGTAGCACATTGCAATACATCATTCTTTAAAAGCACCAAGGTCTTCAATATTTCCTTAAGCTGATTTTGCCTTTTTCTAAATGTCTCACCATACATGAATCCTATATAGGAAGTTATAACAAATATTCCAATTGAAAGTGCTAATTTAAACATTCTTTCTCACCTCCATTTAAGGAATATATATTTTCGATGGTTCCTACTCCCTCTCTATTACTAAGAACAATTACCCTTTCAATAACATTATTATTTAATAAGCCCGAGAGTACACGTCTTTTATATAAATCTTCTATTGTAAATCCATGTATTGTAGTTATTATATTTACGCCTGAATTAAAAGCTGCAGTAAGCGCCTCAACATCCCCCGTTGTTCCAATCTCATCGCAAATTAATACATCTGGTGATAAACTTCTTATTGCCATAAGAAGCCCTTCCCTCTTTAAACAATTATCCAAGACATCAGTCCTAACTCCCAGATCATTTTGAGGTATCCCCATAAAACATGCTGCTATCTCACTTCTTTCATCTATAACAACTACTTTTTTCCCATCAAATTTTTCTTTAACTATTCTAAGATTATTTATTCCATCTGATATGTTTCTGGCTATATCTCTTAAGATAGTTGTTTTACCGCATTTGGGTGGAGAAATAATAATTGTATTGTAGACTCTATTATTAGAAGTTATAAATTTCATTATTTTATCTGAAGCTCCTATAATCTGCCTTGATATTCTTATATTTACTGATGAAATATTGCGTATGGTTTTTACATAGCCATTTTCCATAACACATTCACCAGCTAATCCTATTCTATGTCCTCCTCTTATTGTTATAAAACCTTGCCGTATATCTTCCTCATATGCATATAATGAAAACCCAACTATTTTCTGAACTAAATTTTTCATTTCTTCCTTAGTTACTATATAGCCTGTATTACTTTCTCCAAATTTTGAATAAATTAATATTGGTTTATTTATTTTAATTCTTATTTCATAAATTTCTTCATATAAAATTCTATCTTTTAATCTATCACATAATTTATTTGGCAATACAGCTAATACTTCTTCAACATTATTCAAATTTACTTACTGCCTCCTCTCCTGTTCTCATACTTAATTAATATTTATGAAAGCATAAAAATATTACTTAAATATAAAAAAAATATGTAAATTAAAATCACTTAATTTTTAACATGTCAGTCACCATATATATTTATATTATTTTTAAAATATAAAAAGCCGTTATAAATACCTTAAGTACTTATAACGGCTTCCTACAAAAATTTATTTTATATTTTTATTACAATAAGGACATGGAATCTCACTATTATTTTCTAATGCAGATTGTTCAATAAAGATTGGGTTATTACAATGAATACAATTTATCTCTGTATATTGATCTTCTATATCATTTAGTTCATCAATTGAAACTTCTTCAAAAAGCTCCTCTTGAATGTTACTTAAATCTGAATCCATAAATCTTATATTTTCATCAAGTGACTCTTGATTTACAGTTAACTCTTCAATTTTTTCATTCATATTATCTAATATAGAAGTAATTCTTGTAAAATATTCTTTGTATTGATTATTTACCAAAGTATTTAAAGAATCTTTTAATTCTTCTAGTTCTTTCTTTATCTTTTCCATGCATCCCACTTCCTTTTTATAGAAATTTCTATTCTTATAAAATTAAAGTTGTTAAGCTTATGCTTAACAACTTTTGTAATAACTAAACTCTTTCCATGTATTCACCAGTTCTAGTATCTATTCTTATTGTATCACCTTCGTTAACAAACATAGGAACATTTACTATTGCACCTGTTTCAACAGTAGCTGGTTTTAATGCATTAGTTGTAGTGTTTCCTTTAACTCCTGGTTCTGAATGAGTAATTTGTAATTCAACAAAGTTTGGTGCTTCTACTGAGAAAGCTTCACCTTTGTAGAATTTAATTGTTGCAAACATATTTTCTTTTAAGAATTTTATTGCATCTTCAACTTTTTCAAAATTTAAAGGAATTTGTTCATAAGTTTCTTGATCCATGAAGTAATATAATTCACCATCTGAATAAAGATATTGCATTTCTTTTCTTTCAATTACAACGTCTTGTAATTTTTCAGTTGGGTTGAAAGTTCTATCTACTACTCCTCCTGAAATTACGTTTCTAAGTTTAGTTCTTACAAATGCTGCCCCTTTACCTGGTTTTACGTGTAAGAAATCTTGAACTGTAAACACTTGTCCATCGAATTCAAAAGTAGTCCCTTTTCTTAAGTCACTTGCTGATATCATTAATATATACCTCCAAATTTATAAAATCGTTACATACTAAAATTAACAACTATATGTTAATAATTTACTTAATAACTGACATAACAAAATTATTTTATCAAACTCCTCAAATAATTGCAATATTTGTTGCTCCTATTACTTAAATTATTTTAATATATTAAGTATATATCATTTCTAAAACAATATAACTTTCATTATTATCATTATATATATCATAATTTGTTATTTTATATGCTTTCAATTTATTTAATTCTTTTATTAGTTGATCTTTATCTCCATTTATTCGTAATTGTATTTTCCATTTTTCATCTATATGTTCTGCATTTATAATTTGTTTTTCAGTTAATACATTTAACTCTTCATATATATCATACAATGATTTTTCTTCTTTATATTCTTCTTTAATAATATTCTTCCCATTAGTATTAAAATTATTAATATATAATATTATCATTTGTAACATTAACAATATACAAAAAATTGTTAACCAAAAGCTTTTTAACATTCTATTCATTTAACTTTACTCCAACTTTATAATTTTCTTCTTCAGACATTATATAAGTTATATCGATTTTTTCTTGCAATTTTAAATTATAAAAATCATCTAAATTATTAAGGGTTATCTCACCTTCATTTTGATTAATTTTTGCCTTTAATATACAATTTATAAATATATTATTTATCCATGTTTCTATTTCATCTATACTATAACTTTGAGTATAACTATAATCTATTGGGCTATAATTCTCTAAAGTTTTATCTTGCTTTTCTTGAATATATTCTATAGTATTTGGTATTAACATTAAATTTAAAATAAAAACCAGACATATTAATCGTCTAAATTCTTCCAAATTTTGTTTTTCTTTTTTCTTATAAAAATTTTCAGGTATGAAATTTTTATTTCTTGTTAATTTTCTCATATATCCCCTTTACTATATCAAAACTTATAATATTAATATGATTTTTAATTTCTGCTATCTCATGTAAAATATTATTATCAATATATAATTTCGAGTACTCCTCATTAATTTCAATGTTTTTTAATATTTCTTCTTCATTTGTTACTATAAAAGATTGCTTTATTATATTATTTTCAATATTTAAATAATAGTAATAATTATTTATTTTCACCAAAACCCGAATTTCCTTATCTTTTATTTTAAATTTATTTCTTAATACTGACATAATTAAAAATTGTATTGGTGTTACTTCCAGCTCTTTTACATAATCAATTAAATTATCAATTCTTTTTCCACCTTTAATATAGTAAATATATAATAAATTACTTTTAGAATCGTATATATAATGATATAAAACATCTCCATTTTGAGGAATATTCTTTTTTATATTTTCATCAACAAAATTACTGATTTTATTTTTTCTTATTTTTATATCAAACTTTATAATAT
>ENA-OXEC01000394-OXEC01000394.1-human-gut-metagenome-genome-assembly--contig:-NODE-394-length-19128-cov-28.5648_pt1 | contig 19128 bp, 37 predicted proteins | sample MGYA00249351_ERZ652235 | MGnify/ENA primary metagenome ERZ652235 (study PRJEB26925, sample SAMN05826906) | human gut metagenome | biome: ENVO:2100002; feature: ENVO:00000062; material: ENVO:00002003...
AAATACGGCACTTGGCAATGAAGCACTTGGCACTAAAGATATAAAAAGCCCCCGCTACCTCATATAAGATAGCGGGGGCTTTGATCATTTAGAAATAGAAGTCTCTCCACCTATTTCTAAGCGGATAACCATTATTTATCCATTCAAACCAACAAATGAACTTGCTTCACGATTTAGTCCAACCGAAAATCCTCCAGAACAATTACCCGCAGAATCGATAAACATAATAATACAAGTAGAGTATTCGTCATCATCTAAAGCAATGCCAATGGAATATGCGGCGGCTTCTAATTCAGTCTCGTAATCGTTCATGCTTTGACCATCAAGCAACGGCACAGTTATTTGGACAATATCATCAGATATTGCTACACATGTTGCGTCCTCAGAAAACATCGAGGCCGTTGCTTGATACATCATAAGTGGAACATTTTCCATGACATCATCTGTTTTTCCGTCTATGTATTCTTGCAACATATCCGTTGCTTCGCTCAAACTGCTTTTTAACCGTTCGTTTTCTGCGACCAGTTCATCATATTCCTCCTGCGAAACTCCACCAGAGCACCCAGCCAATCCAACAACCATAAATCCAGTCAAAACGAAAGAGATTAGCTTTTTCATCTTATTCCCCTCCTCCCCCAAATCTTACCACAACTTGGGGGAGGAGGCAATCAAAATCTCCGCTATCTCATATGAAGTTGGCAAGGTGCAAACTAGGGCTTACCGGAACTTTTTCTCAGCAGCCCTCGCCCAATTCTTAAAGAACAGGGTGGCTTTCAAACGCTCGTTTTTAACTTCCTGCTCGGTTGGTACTTCTTTTTTCTTGCCTAGTGGGTACGGTTCCGTTCGGTATGGAACTGGTTTTGTCCCCTTTTTGGCAAAATCTCGGAATATTGGAGATGCGTCACAAAGGGCTTCGTAGTTATAAAGGCCATGTATCCAGAGCATCATGTTTTCCCGCTCAAGCCTTTGCTTATCAGCTTGGCGGTATGCCTCTACCATCCATACATCACCATACCAATACTGTTCCCAAGTCATGCCGATGGACAGATAGTAGGGGCACTCCGCCTCAAATAGTTCCGTATAAGACCGTGGGCTATTTACAGCTCCACAGTCACCTCTGCGTTTTTTGCCGCATCCTCGTCAGTTGCAATCAGGTGGGTAAGGGCTGCCTGATTGTAGAGCTGAACCAGACGTTCCAGAAGAGCACTTGTCATCCCGCCCATACCATCCAGCAGGGCATCAGTCTGAGACCGGGCTACATTCTTGTGATTTTTTCGGAAAGCATAGTAGAACAGCTCCGGGATTCTAGTCACCGGGAACACTGTCAGCTCGTCCGCCTTAAAGCCACGATTCTCGGCAAATTTAACGCTTTCTCTGCTAAAATCAAGTTCATACGCCGTCTCGGTCTTATTGTCAATGACGCGAACGGGCATCACTCTATCCTGAATGCTCACGACATTATCACTCATATGGTATTTCCTCCTCAAACTTCAACGTTTTTCTTGGTAGAAGATCTCAGACTCATGCTTTCCAGATCAGTAGGCTTTGCTGCCCACTGAGGCGCACCGGTCGGGGTGATGTAGAGAGTTGTTTCCAGAACAGCAGAGACCTCCATAGCGGGCATACCCATCGGGGAGGGCTGACCCGTGAAATACAGTGCCTTGGTCAGCCCAGGAATCACGATACAGAACCAAGTAGCCTTATTTTCGGCGGCCGCCGTATCATAGGCATCGACAACGCCCTCCCACTCGGTCATAGATGCCTCGGTCAGGTTAGCCGTAAAGGACAGCGCGCCGCCGATGTCCTTCAAGCCTGGGACATAGGTCTTCCACTCTGTCTCTTCCAAGGTCGTTGTTTCCAGGTTGTCGGGCTCAGGGTTCAACTCAGGAATGCTTTTTATTTCGGAGATTTTTTCGTACCCAGTAGTCGGGCGAGTGCCAGCGGTGGCTTCTGCGGCGTACAACAGGGTGACGCCCGCTGTGCTAAGTTGGATTCCTGCCATAAAAATAGTACCTCCTAATTTTTTAGGGAGGCACTTGGCACAGAGGCACTCGGCACTGTCAGCCCTTTTAGTTTGTGTAGATTCTAAAATCCTTGTCCGCTACGCCCTCATACCGGGCGACAATGCGGTAAATAGTGGCATCCTGCAAATTGGACACCGGATTGCACATGGTACGAGTGAATCCCATCTTGGAAAACTCATTGTCGATGGTTTCAATGATATCCTTTGCCTCGGACTTCTTGTACCCTACACTGTTCGTGTAGACGTTTACCTCGTACATCAGCGACACGGCGTTTTCCAAATCTGGTGCCGCTGTTCTCATTTTTTGAAGCACACTGTTGTCGCTTTCAACGATGGTGACGGCCGGAAATTTTGCGGGGCTGTCTACATATTCGCCAGACACAAAAATTCCTTCATAGGACGCTCGAAGCGCTCCTGCAATTTGACTGAAAAGGAACGATTCAATGTCTATGATACCGACCGCCTCCTCAAATCCCCTTCATAGAAAATGGTTTCGACATCTCGATACCCAAACACGTGATATCTTTTCCATGCTCTTTTGAACGGGAAATTAAATATTCTGCACCACTCAGACAAACATTTTTCTTGCCCATTTATTTTGATTCTGATGTTTGTCGTTTTGTTTTGCGCTTGTAACGCATACGGAATAATAGTGCAGTTTTCAGGAGAATATCCCTTATTTACATCGATTCGTTCAATAGTCAATCCGGGTCTCCACCCGTTTTTTACTGCCCATCCGATAAACACCTGGGAGTCCATCCATTCTTCGCACAAGGTTATTCCTCGTTCTCCGTAAGAATAGAACCGTTGCGACTTTGGGTTTGAACACCTGTTCTTCATGTTCCACCAAGAGTTATAAATTTTCTTGTAATCTGTTTCGCTTAATCCAAACGGGTTCTTTCTCCACTGCACAAAATCCCAACCTTATCTCAAAACCGCTTTGGCAACTGTCAAGAGACTGTCTCTCATGGCCCTGTCCGCATTATAGAATGGCATATGCGGCTTATTGCCGTAGGAGTGCCCCCACCCCTGACCATTTTTGTCTCTTCTTATAACAAGCCTTGGATCATCTGTCGGGAACCACCAGCCATTAGGATCATCCCAATGCCCGTTCCCCGGATATGTTCCTTGGCCAAACCCAAAATCATCATCCCATGGATGCCCACCACCATAGCGTACGCCAGCGCCAAACTCAAAGAACAATATTGCTTGCGATTCGGCGTATAGGACATACCGCCCTTCGCCTTTTTTCTCCAGTGTCAAACTTTCAATCGTCTCACCAGAAAACACATGTCCCTGCATGACGCTGTAGGCGACAGAGTAGCCAATCTCGCTAAGCTGCTTTGCGATTTCCTCGCCAGCCCCCTCAACCTTCTTCTGATACGCCTTGACTTCCTTCAACGCTTGGTTGATCGAGTCCGTGCTCAGCTTCAGTTTGATTTTTGGCACTTAGCATCGCCGCCTCAATCTCTGCTTTTCTATCAAACAATTTTTGTTCCGCTTCGTACTCAGATACAGAAACCTTTTTGATAGCGTATTGAATACTATTCTTCCATGGAGCTTTCCGCTTCACAATGTAGTTATACGGGCCGTCAGTATCGGCCCCATCTACCCACAAAACGGAATCCTCGTCAATTTGGCAGGCCGTGTCTGCGGTGGTTGCCGTCCGATCGTAATCTTCCAAAGAGCCAAACTGCTCCACTTCGGAATTTCCCTTGTTTGGGGAGACACACAGCATAGCGGATTTCAATGCGCTGTAGATGGGGATATAGCTTCCGGTCGGATTCCCGTATTCATCAATTATTTCCTCTTGGCCCTTGTATAGCTTGTAGAATACCGGCTGCTGGTTGCGGAGTAGGCTGCGCATCATTTCACCCTCCCCGCAAGCGGCGTCACCTCAGAAAGCAACTGCTCGGAAATCCAAGAAGACTCCCACGTTCGGCTGATTGAGTTTTCTGTGTGCCCGATCTGTCCCTCAGCTCCGGTCTTGTTATAAAGGTCTAACGCCACCCGGAACTGCAAATCCAGATACCGGCTCTCCAGTTCCTCCGGCCATTCCTGGAACGGATACCGTCTCGCCATGATCGCCGCTTTTGCGCTCTCCAGGCAGTCCTCCAGGATGGCCTCGTCCGGCTCATTCGTGCGGAGCTTCAGCCTCTCCAGATTGTCCATTGTCCTCCCTCCTCGGCCTGCCCGGCTTTTTAGGTGCGGCGGAAGGAGGCGTCGGTCCATCCAACACCGTCCCGTGCCGCTTCATCATATCCGCGTCGTCGGCCTTGATAGAAAACTGGACACCAGCCTCATAAAACCGGCCTCCATAGCACACGCGGTAGTTAGGAATAAACTTCATGCCGCCTCCCACTTTTTAACTCTCGAATGTAGCTCCAGAAAAGTTGAACTTAACAACACTCTGTCCGTCCACAAGGACTTCAAAAGTATCAGTCTTCGTAACCCGGAAAATAATATCCGGGTCAAATGCAATGTCCTGCTTGGTCGGAGACCCGTTTTTTTTGAAGGTCATCTTGGTCCCGGTCTTGGTCAAGTGGAACGGGAAGTAATAACCTTCCTGCTCGTCAGGCTCGGAACTGAACTCGGTATATCCTGTCACATGATGGAATGTACCGACCACAGATCCATCAGCCTTGACCGCCAGGTCATCTCCTACCAGCTCGGACACCTGCTTCCCCAATAGGGTCTGACTGCCGGGGAAAAGGCTTAGAGTGTCAGACCCGATCATTCCCCCAGGACGTTGAGCACCGCCACCTCGTCCATGCGCTCGAAGGAGGGCAGGACAATCTCAGAAGCAAAGATGTTTGTATTAACCGGTTGTTCCTGAATAACTCTGGTGATAGCAACGCCGGTATTCACAATGGAAACCTCGGCGCTTGCCTTCCCGCGCAAGTCCGCCTCTTCAGGTGTAGTGCCATACCAAGTGCCACCAAGATTCCCATCAGGGATCATGCAGACATAGCCGTTTGGCACAAACGCATGGGCTACCTTGCTCTCGTCCCGGTACTGCTTGTCGTAAATGGCAATCCGCAGACCAGAAGTAGACTCCACAACCGCCTTTACTTCGGCGTCTGTCAGATAGCCAAGAGACAGGCCATTAGTGGTCAAGTAACGATTCTTTACTGCATCCGCCTTGGAAAGCAGATTGAACGTGTAAGAGTTCATAATGGCGACCGTCAGTTCAGTTCCAGTCTTAGATCGGATAGCGTCTTTGACTGTCTTGAACGCCGCAAAGGGGTCAGCCGTAGAGGGCTTGTCCCAAGTTGCAGTATCAGTCAGTGCGGTGTAGTTGGAGGTCTTCCAAGAACCGTCTGTATCATACTTGTACGTGTAATTCACACCGTTTGCTTTAATGGCAATACCAACGTCTCCACACTCGGGGAACAGGAGCTGCATAATCATCCGCTCGGGCACGACATTTGCACCGTCAACCAGATCTCGGGTATCGTCAAATACACGAGCAATCACTTCGGCAGCGTAGGGGTCGGTAGACTCCTGCACCCGCAACATCTCCTGCCGGTCCTTCTCTTTGATCTTGTATCCCTCACGGAAGAAAGGCATCTCGGTCTCCAGCTTCTCAAATCCAATCCGATCACGGAAGGTGGCCTTCGCGTCAAATGCGGAGGGCATCAGAGAGACAGGTAGCCCACGGGAGCCTTTCAGCCAGGACAGATCAAGACCGGCCTTCTTGCGGGCAGGGAACAAGGTAGCGCCCAGATAAGGAATCTGATTGGAGGCAACCTCAGTCCAGTTGGCTGCAATCGCAGCGGGAGTAAAAACTTCTCTCAAATCCATTATGTACGCCTCCTTACTCGTTCACGCCAATTTTGTCACGCAGAATGATACCGGGCACAGCAAAAGTATCATCCAGCGTAATGCTCGCATGGGACTCGACTTTCTTCTTGTCCACAACTCCCTGTACCAGCAGAGCGCCATTGGGATTCTCGGTCGGGTCCACATCATACAGCAACATACCCACAGCGGTAGCATAAGAGGTAGCGGCCACCTTCTTGCCCGCAGCGGTCATGGGCATACCGGCAGGGACAGCAGCGGCTTCCGTGACACAAATGGGGATCGCCACAAAATCGTCAGCGGCCAGAATCTCAATGGTGCCGCCAACAGAAGTCTTGGTAAACTTCATCTGTTTCTCTCCTTTTCATCAAAAATAGTGTTTCATACCTTCGTTTGCATTTTTGAGGGCGTCCGCACGCTGCTTTCCCAACTTCTTGGCAAACTCAACGGCCTCGTCCTTCTCCTCACTTCCACCACCAGCACCGGAAGGCTTAGGGTCCTGCTTCACCAAATCAGCCCGTAGCTTCTTCTCATAGGCGGCGTTGGCCTTTTGCTGATTGGCAAAGACTCGCTCCATATCGCCATCAAACAAGGCCTCCGCCGTTTCCCTGGCTAACTTCTCGTCATAACCAGGCATGGTGATGTAGCGGGCGGTATGCTCGGCAATGGTGAACTTCCGCAGCAGTTCGGTGTACTTGTCCTCCAGCGCTTTTCGGTCAGCGTCAGCCTGAGCTTTGGCGGCTTCGTCATTGGTCATCTTGGATTTGAGCTGCTTTTTCAGTTCCGCCGCCTCTGTCGCATACTTGTCTGCGGTGTCTTTGGATACATACAGGGACAAATCTACCTTCTCGGGAACTTCTGCTTTCAGAAGGGCCTCTACCTTCTGCTCCGCAGTCATACTGTCAAAGCCCTCAATCGTACTGGTGTCAATGGTAGGCATACAAAATCTCCTCTGCGCTTATAGTCATCTCCGACTTATTCTTGCGTTTGATTATCCTCACTTCTCTGTGAGCCTGCGATATTTGATACCGCCCCTTCTCTGGGGCCATATTCAACGGTTATTGCCCGTTTGGATTTTCAAATGGGTATTGGGCAAATAAGCCTTTGCTATCAAGAAATCTTATTTTATATGGAAGAACTTCATCTACGGTTCCGTCCTCGTACTCTATAATTGCAGCCGTTTGCTTTATTCCATGTTCTAAAAGGCTTTCCCATCTGTGAAACATTGCCTTTTTCCCGTCCACAACGCAAGGCCGATATTCTGAGTTTGTAATTGTCAGAGTTCCATCAAGGCTTGCCATATTCTTTCCTCCCATATTCAAACGGCTGGGCCGCCTAAATTCACTTTTTCTCCGCCGGTGTATACCAGCACCGGCAACCGGGGTGGGGCTTGGGCGGTATGCTACGGATGGAATATATATTCCCATCACGCTCCTTACAAGTGGAACACTCCCGTCCGTCATTCATGGTGTTCCATTTCACATATCGCACACCGCTATCCCGGAACGCTTTCAACGTGGATTGGTCTGTGACTTCCACCGCATACCATTCCGTCATCTGCGCCCAGTAGGAAAGGCCACGGCGGAACTCTGTGACCTTTGCGGTAGTAGAGTTAATAGCCTCCGCTGTGCGGTCACGCTTGCGCTCCCATTCGTGGGAATACTGGTATTTTGTCACAGCGTTGTACGCCGCCAGCAGAGCCAGCAACCACGCTAAATCAGGCGGTTCCTCTCCGTGCGGTTCGGCCTCCTGATACCGCTCTTGTGCCAGTTCAAGAAAGACATCTTGGTTGCCCTTACGCAGTTGGCCATACAATTCGCGGGTAACTTCCAACACATTGAGTTCATCAAAGCCATGCCTCGCCGCTTCATCTTTGGCATCCTCAAACCGCTTGACCGACCTCCTGTTCAAAAGGTCGATGGCTTTGTCGGTAAGGTCATAGTAGCCGCTCATTCAGCATCACCGCCGCCGTCCTGCGAATTTGCCAGATTGTTCCCGTTGGCCCGTTCCGCCGCCAGTTCATCCCGCAGGCTGCGCTCCATCTTGCGCTGCTGTTCCTCGTACCAATCCATACTCACACGGTACGCAGACTCGGGGTCGCTGAATAGCCCGCTGTACTGGAACGCCAACTTCGGATGAATCTTGCTGTTGTTCAGCATTTCCGCCAGCACTTGCGCCTTGGACTGGATGTTGGACAGGTTCTTGCGGGTAAATTCCGGCTTTATGTCGGACAGTTGCAAGCCCAAATCTCCAGTTTCCCGGCAGATATACAACACCAGCCGCAGAAATTCCCGTTCCGATCTCTCCCATGTCTTTTCTGTGTCCTTGGCCCGGCTCTCAGCGGCAGACCATCCATCTCGGTAAATGACCGCCTGCCCAGTGTCGCTGGTAGAGGAACCTCCGTTCCGGTTCGGCATCCCGCAGATGGTCAGGTATGCGTCCTCCAAATCGTCCACAATGGTCTGCGTGTTGGTCTGGTTCAGTTCAGAGGCGATGCGGTATACTTTGGCCTCCATACCAGCCTGAACGCTCTTGATAGTAATTGCCATCCCGCCCTTTGCCAGTTCCTTATATTGACCGTCCTCTAACTCACAGTTTTGGAACACATCAAAGGCGTTGACGAAATCCTGAATACTGTCAAGCCGGTTGGATTCAATCATGTTGATTGCGTTCAGGATTGGGATGACCGGCTCAAACGCACCCATGCGGGCGTCATTGTTCACATACTCCACAATAGGGATGTAGGGGATGGTACGGCCCTCCTGCTTAGTGATCTGACCGTTCTGCACCTCGAAATACCATTCTGGGGTGTACACGCAGAAGTAGGGCTGTCCCTCATCATCTACCTGTTCCAGCACACCAGCGACCTTTTTCTGCCCTACTCCGCTATGGTAGATGCAAAACGCCGCTCTTGGGTCAAGGGTATATATGGATGCCGGGGACCCGTCTTCTTCTCCGACTTCGTCAGTGAGGACCATGCGGACCGCAACACCGCAGATGTGCATCCAATCTGCCAGCTCTTTGTCGAGAGTGTCTTTGCTCTCGGCTCGCATATATTCATTCAATGTATTCACATTAGAAGAAATATCATCTTCTCCGCCGTTGGACACATAACGGATTGGGCCATCCAGAAGGTAAGCAGACTTGAATACCACGATTTCGTTCGCCCGGTTAATCATCACCTTGTTGTTGATCTCCGGGCGGACGATTTTATCTTTCAGCCGGATGTCCTGTTTGCCTCTGTAATAGTCATACAAATAGGACATTTCCGCACTGTTGATGCGATGCACGGCCAGTGCCTTGCCCAGCACCTCCACCACATTTTCCGGGGTAACTTTCTTTTTGGCGGTGTAAATTTTTCTACGCCCAGTCAGCCCATTGACCGGCCACTCGGATATAGCTCGAACAGTATTGTTTTCAGTCACTCTGTCACCTCCAGACAAACAAAAAAGTGCCAAGAACAGACCCGTATAAGGTCTACTCTCGGCACTCGGCACGCTTCGTCCAGGCATTGCCCGGAGGCACTTGGCACTAAACTATATATTCTCAGGCGCTTTTATCGCCTTTTAACTCAATCTTGATGTTTTTCTTGCAAGCCTTACAGTATGGATAAACTATACCAGTTGTTTTGCTATCCACCTGCATCAAAAGCCGCCCTTTTCCATGATTGATGCCAGCAGCGGCACAGACCGGACAATAAATGTCAATCTTCATTCAGTTGGGCGACTCCTTTCTAATTCTGGTGGACCATCTTGGAATCGAACCAAGACCAAGCCCTTATGAGGGGCCCGCCCGACCATCGGGCCAATGGTCCAGATATACCCCTTTCGGGGTATGCTGCGGGTTTGGTCAGGCTTTCCGCGGGCCTGTTTGAGCATTGCTGACCTCACCAGACCTCTACGCCAGCGGCTTCGGCTCAAGTGGTCTGTTCTTCCTTGATGCCTACTCTTATTCACTGCCTGCTCAATGGTGCCACCGCCCGCCTCATGCGGCGAGGAGCGGCATATCAAAGTCTCACTCGTTGGACATATCCACACTTCTTGCATCGGTAAGTATTGTGGTGGCTCGTGCCCATTAAGACATCATGCTCGGTGACTTGCGCCAGCAGTTCAAATTCGTGCTTGCACCAGCACCCGCGGAAGTAATTGCAAATTCTTCTAAGCATAAATATCTCCTTCTGGAGCCGAGAGGCGGCATATCATGTCACTTCCGGCTCAGGACTACACCATCCCTTGTCGGCTTGATTTCTAACGTTTTATCAATTTCGTCCAGGTATTTGTCTCTCAGCCTTGCGGTATCCTCAGATGGGTGGATAGTCTGCTTGTAAAATCCTCTTGCTTCGTTTCTATTCAAGCAGATACGGCCGTTTCGATAGGTTGGCATATTTTCACCACCGTTTCAGTTGTGGAGCCGAGAGGCGGCATTGAGCCGCCACACGTCCACGGCGTAACGGGCCGCCGCAGGCGCTTCTGCTACAGCACTCGGCATATTTTTGGTTATCTAATACAAGTGCTCATTAGGATCATAAATGCCAAATTCCAAACCATTCCATTAAGGTCGTCTTTCTGCTTTGCTTTGAAAGCTAAATAAGCATTTACAACCATAAGAACAAGGCAGATAAGTTCTGCAATGATTATGAGTACACCACTCACTTTACACCATCCCATTTTTGCAACTTTTTGTGCGCTTCCCGCTTAGATTATCACACGCCTGTGCCGCAACACCGGAGCGACCGGCAGCCAGTCTCGCATACAGACGCAGTTTTCAGCAGGCATTGTCATTCTCTCTGAGGGCTTGCGCTACGCTCAGATCATCCGGGCGCTACCCGGCCTCTGGAGGCCATCAGCAGACTCGAACTGCTGCAACGGCATACACCGCTCTACTCATTCCTTTATGGCCGTATATAAGGCGGATTCCGTCTCTACACGCTCCGCCGGGCGCAGCCGCTTTCTATGTGTCGGCACACCGGTGCAGGTCATAGCTGCCACCGCTTCCGCCTCCATGACAGGCGGGCGTCATGTCCCTTCTCCGGGGCCGTCAGACGCTCTAGGCTACCCGGTATAGTGTCTTTCCACTGTCATTTGCCGCATGGAGGGCGCGACCCTCCGCCCAGTTTATCGGGTGGGTTTCAGCCGTGCAGCATATTGCACACAGTAGGGGCAGCGACTGCACCGTCGCCACCCCGCCCGTGTGAAGGAGGCTGGAAAAGAAACCTGGCGGATATGGGCAAATATCTATCCTCCTTTATTATACCACAATATATACGATTTAATCAAGGCATTATACACAATATTTTGTGTTTTAAAATGGACGGCGGAACACCTCTACTTTGTTCCCTTCGAGTTGCTGAACATACTCAGCAAACATTGCCCAAGCATCAGGAACATCATCATGCTTATTTTTACCTGCCATCGTATACCCGCAAAGGAAGTTGAGCATCCTTCGATATTCCTTGTCCTTCTTTATGACAGAGTTGTCTTTGAACAGCACATGGTCTTTCACCCACGGCGAGTTCACTATGATTTTTGTTTCCTTTTGCTGTGTCGTATATTTTGTGGTGATTTTCGCTATACCGCCAGCTTCTTTAACTTCTTTCTGAACTTTTTCTGCTACTTTCCCACCAGCGCTGTTGCTTTCAAACTGGCCCATTTGAGCCTTATGCTGAAGGAGCTTTGACACCAGCCGCGCCTCTACAACCTCTGGATTGCTGTTGTCGCATACTACGTCTTCACAATAGAAGCCATTCCCGTACTGGTAACAAATTGGCATGACGCAGTAATCAGTGCCCTTGTCCTTCGTATCGCACACAAACAGGATTGCATCTGGTTTCCCGTCAGGAAGCTCAAAATACCTGCGCAGCTCATCTTCATTGTATAGCTGTCCTTCACGCTCAATGGGCTGAGTCATGTATAGTGCCCTCCAGGAAGCATCGTCCATAACATCTCTCTGATTGTGATAGAATGCCGTGGTAAACCCAAGTCCATACGGATAATCAAAATTACTCTCATCATTTTCATCCAGAGCAGGTAGGTGGATAAACTCTGCCATTGGGTCTTCTGCATGGGCTAGTTCAAGTCGGTCAATGGGGTCATGTAACGTCCAAGGTGTTTGGACAAGAAGCTGGACACAATCTCCGATCATACGCTGCATGAGGTCTGTATAATACTGCTGCCAGAGCTTGTCCATGCGCTCTTTACTCATTGCGGACTCAATATCAGGTACAAGGTCATCTGCTACCAGAAGATTCGAAGCGCGTACTTTGCCCGCGTTACCAGATCCAATGGACGAAAACTCAAAGGTCTCAAACCGCTTTCGTTTCCCAAGATCAATTCGCATATCTTGGGCATTTGTTTTGCAAACTTGAACAGATGGGAAAATATCTTTCCACAAATACTCCCCTTTGGGGTCTAACATCCGCCCAACTTCTTCATAAGCCCCACGTAGGAATGAGTTTGAGTGCGAACCCATCAGAATGCTTAAATCTGGATTCTTTAACCCCTCCATCACCATGAACATCAATTCAATGGTGGTCTTCCCGACGCCCGGGGGAGCCATAACACCCAAAATGCGTATCTTCCGTTCAGATAGCCGCTGCATAGCTTGAACAACCGGAAGCAACTGCTTTCTGCGTGGCATATAAAACTTCTTTTTCGGCTCTCTATCCCACTCAGCATATCTTATCGCCGCATCAAAATCATACGGCGCATCAAACAGCAGACTCCGCTTGTTCAGCTCGAACATACGGAGGCTTTTTTGTTCTGTGGCGAATTTCGCAGACAGCCGCCGCACTTCCTTGTTCCGCTCATGCGCCAGCGTAAAATCTTCTGGCTCCAGCAAACGCAAGCTATCAAAGGCGTCATTCAGTGCAGACGGGTCAGACAAGTCCCTCTGAAACGCCTTCTTTACCAACTCTCGAATTTCCATGAAAAAAGTGCCTCCTATCCCGTAAGATAAAAGGCACTTGGCACTGTTCGCTCCGTTGGGAGAGGCACTTGGCACTACAATTATTCAATCTTCCGCCGGTTCCGGGTACGGAATCCAATGAGTTACTTCATAATCCTTTCCAAGCCCTTCCCAGTAATCTCCAACAGCATCCGCAAGCTATTCCCATTCTTTGTACTCTGGATTGTATCGGACATCAACCCAGGTCTGCTTTCCTCCATCATTGACTCTTACCGTCACCATTACCGGCTCCATATCCGGCGGCATCGTCTCAGGCGTTACTTTGATCCAGTCCATCATATCCTCCTTTTTGTTTTTTGCGGAATTTTTCTTGCCTACATATCATCCTGCACTTTCAAAATATATTCTCTTACAGATCGAAGGGCAGCACCTTCCGGCCCACCCTTAAACACCCCGCAGGCCTCAATTTTCTTGTCAATGAAATCCAAAATCTGAGCCAATGCCTTACGCTCTTTACACATAGTCAATACCCCCTTGTTTTATTGGGAGGCGTGTGCTATATTATCTTTGTCAACACGCCTCTGGTGTGTTCTCATTCAGATCGCCGCTTCCTTTTGACCGAGGGCGGCGGTCTTTTTTTCTGCTCAAATTATACCACTGACTTTTACTAATGCCCATTGCTTTGCAGGCTTCGTTTACTGTGACGAGGCCGCTTTTTTGTTTTTCGAGAAATTTTTGGAAATCGGGATATTCGCCAGCGGGCCGTCCTTCTTGATACCCCTCTTTATGCTCCCTTGCGTATGCTTTTCCCGCCGATGTTCGCTCAACGATCATATCTCGTTCAAATTCCGCAAACGCCAGCATGATTGTGACCATCAGTTTCCCAACCGGAGTGTTGTCCGCCTTTCCCATATTTAGGATATTGACACTAACCCCATCATCAACAAGCCTCTGAACCAGTTTAGAGCCATCGTTTGAACTTCTTGCAAATCTGTCCAGCTTGCACACAACCAGTTCGTCCCCCGGCTTAATCACTTCCAACAGGGAATCAAACTTTGGCCTATCCAGCTTTGTTCCAGTATAGCTGTCCGCAAAAATGTTCTCTGGAAGAACCCCTGCTTCGATTAACATTCGCTCCTGGTCTTGCAGACTGTTCCCGTTCTTCGCTTGCCTAGAGGTGGACACTCTAGCATATCCATACTTCACTCGTCTCCACCTCTCTTCTTAGCTTCACTCGAGACAATAACATACTGCCCCTTAATTCTCGGCCCCGGTTCCGTTTTCATAGGCTGCACCGTCACTTCATATCCCATCACTTCCAACATCTCCAACGCCTTGTTAAAAGTCATGTTCTTGCTCGCAAGTCTTGCAGATACATCCGTTGCTTTTTCTTTCCCTATTTTCTTTGCCATCGCAAACTGTGTATATCCTCGCTCTTTCATGATTTTAGAAATCGCCTCATTGATTGTAACTGGCTCCACTTTCCATCGCCTCCTTGCAACGTCATTATACTAAACAATTTTAGTTTTGTCAAGTCACTTATACTAAAAATATTTATCTTTTTGTTGTGTGCTGTCCCCAAACACCTAACCTATTACATTAGAAAAACGGCGTTTCCCCCTCCGGTGTCCCTCTTCACTGTGCAAAAACTCTTAATATAATGCACTACTCCAAACGCCTTAAAAAATCATAAAAATATTTATTAAATCCCTTGACATTACTAATCTAATTTAGTATAATATAATCACAGCAAGGGAAACCGCGCTGAATCTACCGGGCAGGAGGTAAACGAAATGGAGATTGATAGCATGACCCAGACCGAGCTTGCATCCTATCTTGAAACCCTGGCAAAGCTGGTAGAGGCCACGGCTAAGGACGCACAGGACGCGGCCCGCATCATCCGGGACGCCATTCCCAAGCAGTAAAAAAGATAGCCGCCTCACCCTGAACAAGTAAGCGGCTATCTAAGACCCAGCGGAGGCGGTTAGAGCCTGCCATCTGGCCGCCTCCACTATAGCACAACCGGCAGGGAAAAGCAATAGCCGGAGGGGGTCCCTCCATGGCGAGGAGGAAAACACAATGGAGAGATTAAATCGCATGTGCGCCGACTGCCTGAAAGTGGGCAACGGGTGCGATGGCACTACTTGCCAGGCCTGGACGGGCTGCGTATTTAAGGTGACGATCACGAAAGAGCAGACAAGCCCACATATTCCCATTATGTCCCGCGAGGGCTTAGAGGAAAAAGGCGTAAATATCAACGCTCTAAGGAGGTCCGCACAATGAATACTTACAAAGTCACTTTTTCCAATGGAGACTATCTGTATACCCAGCTTAATGCCTCTATCGAGGAGGCGAAGGCCTATTATCTAGGTAATATCTTCAATCTAGGCACGGAGGCCGACAATCTCCAAAAATGCGTTGACATGGAGGAGGTCGCACAATGAAACGATACAGAGACGCCGCCAGGCGGCTGACAATGACCATTGACCAGATCGCCGCCGCAACGTTGGACGAGGCCCGCGAATACTACCAGGACGGCGGGCGCTACATCTACGAGGGCAGGGCCTACACCCTGCGCCGCTACATCGACAGAGACGCCCACGGGAACGCCGTGGAGGTTGCCCAGTTTGTGGGCATTGACGGCTACAACCTGTTTACCGACCCAGCCCGCCTAGGAACATTCCTCCCGGACGTGGCAAGCGATGGGCAGGAAATCGCCCGCTTTTGACCCGCCCGCCGGAGAATGGAGGAAAACATGAGGAAATCTCTTGATATGTGGTATGGGGACAGCCCCCGCGATGCTGACAAAATCGACGTTTTCTTTTCTGATTTAGATTGCATTTATCGCGGGAATATCTACAAAAATGGGTGCATTATTGGGGATTATGCCGCCAAAGACGCGGCCCAAATTGAAAAAATGTTCCCACAGCTTTCTTTTAATTGGTCTTGACCCGCCCGCCGGAGAATGGAGGAAATGAACATGTTGTCAAATGCAGTCAAATTGATTTGCGAAAAGCACTTTGATTATAAATGTTCTGGCTGCCCGTTGCTTGCTATCTGCGACATTCCAACGCAGGAGCAGCCGGGGGAAACACTGGAAGAAAAAACCGCTTGGTGGGAAACTCAAATGAACAAAGCCGCCGAGGAGGTGCCCCCCGCTTGATTATTCTGTTTATCTTGCTCCTCCCGATCATGATTATCTGGGAGACGGCGAAAAAATCTTGACTGCCCCGATCGGGCGCGATACAATCAACACAACGGAGCCCGGCAGAGCCGGGGGAAAGGACGGCACAACATGACTATTACACTATATATCACCCGCACGGGCGATATGATCCAGACAGGCAAGCCCGCAGAGGTAACGCTTGAGGAGTACCCGGAGATTAGCCGGACATGGACCCGGCGCGTTGCCGTGGAGCTGCCCGCAGGATTTGAAGCCGCAGAGGCCGGAGACGGGCGCAAACACATTTTCCGAGGCTCTGATTGCTACGAGCTGACCGCCAACGCTGACGGCGTACCCTGCATCATTGACCACTCCCAGCGCGGCGGGCCGTTTATCCCGCTCCCGATCCTGTCCGAGGGCTGGGGCATCTAACAATATCATCACCGCCCGCCCTGGGTTACCGGGGCGGGCTTTTTGCGCCCTCCTGATCATCCAACGTTGGCAGATATGTCTCCTTATACTCCCAGCCAGCTTCCCGCCGCTTGCGTGGCCTCCTACGGTCAGCAGGCGGCATTTTTGCGCCCGTGACCAGCAGCGAAGATCACGCCCCAAAAAGCAGAACCGCCGCAAAGGCTATTTACATGCCCGTAGAGCGTCTTTACCGTCTGGAAGTGTCTCTATATTCCCATGTCCTAAAACGCCGTATATCGACCCACAGAACGCCAAACAGAGCATAAAGCAACCCCGGCCCACTCCACCAGGAGCAAGCCGGGGTATTTTCATTTGTTGCGGGCCAGAGATAGCACGGCGCAACGGTACTTGTCGGCGTCCCACCAGGCGCAGGAGCCGCCCTTGCACTGGATGGCCTCCAGCTCGACGGCGGCCCGCCCACAGGATGCGCCCATCGCCACCACGCGGGCCAGATCCATCAGCGGGCACAGCTTCCTGCGCGTGGGGCTGTCATAGTCGTTAGTCCTTTGGTTCCAAACCTTAATGGCGTTTTCCTCGGTGTCCTCCATACCTTTCCAATCTTTCACTTCTACGGTAGCACCACAATTTTTGCAATACACGCCATATCTGTTATAGTCGTTAATCGCATACCCAACTTCTGCTGTTCCTCCGCAAAATGGGCAAGGTTTCAGCTTATAGTCGTCGGCCTCTTTCATAGTCGCTACTCCTCCGCCACCACAGACCCAGCGATCCGCTCCTCAAGCTGCTTTTGGTCGGGAGAGTCGCCAAGAGGCATAGCAGGGGTAACAACCAGGTCTTGCTGGTCTTTCATGCCAAAGAAGTTCTTGGCCCGGAAAATGTAAGTAACCTGTGGAATTTTCCCCATTGATACCAGTTTTGCGTCAATTCCAGCAAGAATTTCTTTCGCTTTTTTTATCATGTTTGTTCTCGCAGAACTGCACCCAGTCCCATTTTCCCAGTCCCACACTGTTCTTCTTACAGTACCAAGAGCGAGACACATATCCTCAACAGTCGGAATTTGTCCATCTTCGTTGCACTGTCTGAAATAGTCGTTGAGCCTTTCGGCACATTCCTCGTCGCTCTTAACAATAGGGCGATTAAAATATTGGAAGGACTCCTGGATAACCTGGGAGATTTCTTCTTTCTTTGCCGTAGTCGTTGCGGCTACTGATGCAGACTTACTTCCGCGCTTTTTTGCAACAGCCTGTTTCCCCACTTCCACAAGCTCGTCCTTGTTCATAGTCTCATCATTCTTGTTCAGAGTTGTCACCTCCATCTTTTAGTCTGCAAAACACTTCGTTTGCAGTCTGTTCAATTAAGTCTTTCTGGAATCCGCCATAGAATAAATCTGGCCCTGCGGATTTTATGTTCCTCGAATAGTGCTCGTCTACTTTTGACCGGACTTCATCAACCCATTTCTCTGCTTTTGAGAGTCCGTTAAGCCTCGTCTTCCCAAGAAGTTCATAAAAGTCCTTGTCACATTCAATGTGCATTACCATCAGACGGACGACACGCAGTTCTCTTGCCAGCGCTTCATAAACCTTACAGGAGTCCATTTCCGTTCCTCCATTCCATCCAACCCATCTTCTTGAAAATCATAGTCGCCACAATGTATTTGATAGTTCCTGAGTTGGTCATAAAGTAGAGTTTTGATAGAATAGGAGCGATGTCTTTGAAGTAAGGCTCCCAAGTCGGATTGCTATATTTCATTTTTATTTATAAATCCCCTTTATATCATAATATAAAGCCATCGTTCTGTCAAGCCTCAAATGCTTTCTTTGCTAATTCCTTAATTTCTTCCGCCGTATATTTTTTTGCTTCTCCGTTCGTATCGCATCCCTCCTTCGGGCTTTCTGGGAGGGGCATCCAATGGGTAACAGGATACGCCGTTTCGTGCCATCCAACATCAAACATCATATCTTCGTAGGCATAAAATTCATATGCCAGTTCTTTGACTACGCCGTTAGAGAGTGCTACTAAGTAAAACCCTCTCTGCTGCCCACGGAACTCCGGTTCCGGCAGCCTCTCCTTGACGCTAATCCATTCACACATGCTGTCCGCCCTCCCCGTCGTGGATGGAGTCGATTATCTCGTCCAGCTTGACATTTTCGCAGACGTGCAAGGAGGGGAACAGCGCCGTATCTAACGTTGCAATAACAAATTTGTTGTTCAACACCTTAATGCAAGGGTCACATTCATTGAGGCTGTCTGCCTCTGGGTACAGCAGTCTGATAGCCTTTGCCTTCTCCACCTCCTGCTCCGTCCAGCGGGGCCTGTCGGCTAAAGTCCACCAGACAGGCTTTGACACAACCTCACATGCCATCCCAATCCCTTTTCGGGATAGGATGCAATCGTCAGCACAATTCCCGTTTCGGCTTGCGCAATACTCCTTTGCCTCTCCCAGCGTCCAGTCCTTCAACGGCTTGTCCATGTTGGCCTCCTCCACCGGCGCAGGCATCAGAACTGGGTTGTACTCCCGCTCCAATTCCTCCCGGATTTTCTCTTTTTCTTCATCCAAATAACTTATTCTCCAATATCTTTCAAGCTCAATAATGTGCTTTACTTGCTCATCAGAGAAAAGATACAGATGGTCTCTTACCACGGCTTCCCTCTTACTCCTATCTGGATGAGCAGACCCGCCGAAACAGCATTGGCAGTGCTCAATATCGTAATCACAAATAGGGCATTTCTCTTTCATGTTGGCCTCCTCCTTGATTTTCAGGTACTTTTCGATGGCTTCGTCCAGGTTGGCCTCCCCCTTTTTGTA
>ENA-OXEC01000403-OXEC01000403.1-human-gut-metagenome-genome-assembly--contig:-NODE-403-length-18681-cov-5.60883_pt1 | contig 18681 bp, 18 predicted proteins | sample MGYA00249351_ERZ652235 | MGnify/ENA primary metagenome ERZ652235 (study PRJEB26925, sample SAMN05826906) | human gut metagenome | biome: ENVO:2100002; feature: ENVO:00000062; material: ENVO:00002003...
GATCTGCGCATGTCTCGTGGGCTCGGAGATGTGTATAAGAGACAGCTCCAGGAGTGCGCTGATTTGATATCCCGGTGTGAATCCACCATATTCATCGCTCTTCTTCGTGTTCTTGACCCCGGCCAGCCGAGAACTCAACTCACTAATCTGTGCGGGATTCATTTCAATAGCCACCGCGTCATCCGCATTTCGCATATCAAAATGATTTGCAGAAACGATGGTGTGTGTTGCTTCATCGAATTGGAATCCCATCGGGTTGGTCAAAAAGCAGACCGCAACGATCACACAGGCAATGACTGCCAGAATAATAATCCAGAACGCAGGTTTCTTATAATTCATCACAGACTTCACACGATCTTTAACACCAACTTCACCAAAGGCAAGTGGGCAGGCCGCAATCATGCGACGGTTGACGCTGCAGACCACAAGAGCCTGTGTATAGTCGGCTCTCTGTTCGTTGCCAAGTTCCTTGATGACCTTTTCATCACAGGAAAACTCAATGTCACGGCAAAGAAGTACATAAGCCAACCACATCAAAGGATTGAACCAATGAATCGTCAGCAGGAGAAAACCAAGAGGCTTCCACCAATGGTCTTTGCGGCGAATGTGCGCCTGTTCGTGGGCAACAACGTGCTCCAGATCCTGACCATTCATGTTGAACGGGAGATAGATTCTCGGTTTGATAATGCCCAGGACAAACGGAGAACTTACATTCTCACTCTGGAAAATGTTGCCCTTGTAGCGAACAGCGGTATCCACTTTACGACATAGGCGCCAATAACTAACTGCGGTATACAAGAGAAGGGCGCCGACACCAATCAACCAGATAATATTCAAAATCGGAATCCAAATCTGAAGCGGGTTTGCACTCGTCAATACATGCTGTGGTGGGGCAAATGAGGATAGAACAGGATTGACCACACTATTGATCGCCGGAACACCGCTGTCTATTGTGGGTTTGGCCGCCATTTCAATATCCAACGGAATTGTTTCTGAACTTGGGATAAGGCTTAATGCGCTCTCAAAAGAGAGCGGGCAAATCAATCTGACAGCCACGATACCCCAAAGCAGAACATTGACCCACTTGGGAGCTTTCTTCAAAACAAGCCTGAGTATCAGCACAGCCAGGATAAGCCAGCTTGCAGATATACTCATGTTGATAATTTTCAAAAAGAGTTCGTTCATTGTGAACCTCCTTTCCTGATGCGGTCGATCATGCGCTGTACCTCATCAAGCTCATCTTCGGACATAGCCTGATGCTTTGTAAAAGCAGCGATAAAGGCAGGCAGAGAACCCTCGAATTTTTTCTCAACCAGTTCATCGATCTCACACGCCTGGGCTTCATCTTTGGAAACGAGAGAAGTAACAGTGCCATTGTCGTTCTTCAGCACACCACGCTCTCCAAGACGCTTGATAACGGTATAAGTCGTAGTCCTTTTCCATCCGAGTTGATCCTGGCACAGCTTTACAAGCTCGACAGCAGTAACCGGCTCATGCTCCCACATAATCAAACAAAAACGATATTCACTTTCGTGAATCTTCGGAAAATCCATATTCACGCCCTCCCTGTCTACACCATTAGACTTCACACATAGTCTACCGCATTAGACAGCCAAAATCAATAGAGTTCACAGAAAAGATACAAAAAAATTGCCCGCAGAATTTCTCCCACGGGCAAAGTGTTGGTTAGCTATCAAGCGGTTTGTATTCAGTTACAGTTTTCAAATAGGTTTCGGGATTACCGTTCAGTATCAAATCAGCATATCCAATCGGATCATTGTAGATCAGATAGTCCAGTTCTGACCGCTGATACATATTATCGGCAACCTCATTCTCCACGGCGATGGTATCAATGGCAATCATGCTGCCATCTAAAAATTTCAGTTCCACACAAGCGGTATCCATGTTAAACTCACAAGAAATCAATCTATCCATAAGAAACCTCCATTTTGCGGGATGTTAGATCATCCCAAAATATTTGAATGCTTCTCGGATTGCTTTCTCTTTTTCCGGCGGACACATGGGCTGTCTGGAATCCTCGGACTTCGGCAAATTGTAATTCTTGCCAACTTCAATCCCACATTTCCTCTTAATCTGTGAGATATAAAGGTTGGATACCTTTAACCCGCTATGCTCCAGCACATAGTCTTTGATCTGGGTGTAGGTTGCCCCATCCTGAAATTCGGACATATCCATATCTTCCAAAGAGAACTCAACCCGAATCTTTTTCGAGTCGACCTCACCCTTGGAAAGCAAGACAACCGTCTCCACCTGCGTCGTCCCCGGGAACATGTCGACACAGCATACTCTTGTGGCCTCATAACCTTTTGCCTGCAGCACAACAAGATCTCTCGCAAGGCTCGTTGGTTTGCAGGAAATATAGATCATTTTTTCGCATCCATAATGGTCGATGATCTTTGGAAGCGCCTTCGGATGGATTCCGTCTCTCGGCGGGTCCAAAACGATGAGGTCCGGGCGTTCCTCTAAGGTATCCAATACTTTTAAGACATCCCCCGCAATGAAGTCACAGTTTGTCAGTCCATTCTGCGCCGCGTTCACCTTCGCCGCCTCAACAGCTTCCTCAATGATCTCCACGCCGGTCACATGTTCTGCCGCCGGAGCCAGGATCTGGGCAATGGTACCGGTTCCGCTGTAGAGATCGAAGACCTTTCTTCCGTCTGTCTCACCGATGTATTCGCGGGCCGTCTCATAGAGCACCTCCGCACCGAGAGAGTTGGTCTGGAAAAAGGAGAATGGAGTGATCTTAAATTTTAATCCGAGAAGCTCTTCCATAAAGAAGTCCTGTCCATAAAGGATCACCGTGCGGTCATTCTGTACCACATCCGCAAGGCTGTCGTTTTCTGTGTGGAGGATTCCGGCAAAAGAGCCTTCCAGATCCAGTCCCAGAAGTTTTTCTTTCCAGCCCTCAAGCAGCGCTTCCTCATTCTGTTCACTCTTCCAGGTTCCCTCCGTCTGGGTGGAGGTCACAAGATCCACAAGGATCTCCCCGGTCTTCACACCGCGGCGGACAAGAAGATGTCTCAGATAACCGACATGCGCCATTTTTTTATAGAAGACTGCTCCGTGCTCCGTAAAATAATCCAACGTCGCTCTTAAGATCTTACAGCAGTCCGGATGCACCAGCACACACTGGTCCACGGTCACGATATCATAAAAGCTGCCGCGTTTATGCATTCCCAGAGTCATGGGACCGTCCTTAAACTCATCTCCGAAGGAAAATTCCATTTTGTTCCGGTATGCCTTTGTCAACGGACTACCTTTGATCCCCTCAAAATTGTAGCCGGCCGGAAGAACCGGATCTAAAAGAGCCCGGACCTGCTGCTCCTTGATCTTTAACTGTTCCTCATAAGGAACCGTCTGGTACGTACATCCGCCGCAGTCCGCACGATGAGGACATGCACCCTCTGTGTTTTCGTATGCTGCGGGAGTCACGACCTTAAGAAGTCTTCCCTCGCATCTTCCTTTGCGCTGCTTGGAGATCGCGATCTCGACGGTCTGCCCCGGGAGCGCGTTCTTTACAACTACCTTTTCCTCTCCGATATGGAGGATTCCTTTATTTGGAAAATCCATCTTTTCCACTGTACCGGTGTAGATCTCACCTTTTTTCATATTATTTTTGTACTCCTTTTTTCTGCCGGGAATCGGATTTTTCCGTTTCTGATCGCACAGCGCACAAACGATGCCTCGTTCCCTGATATGTTTTTATGCACAGAAAAAGGCTGTGCAAGCGATCCCTGCCACAGCCTCGTTCTCATTGTGTTTGTAAGCATTTCGGCTTAAGCTTCTTTCTCGTCATCCTTCTCGACAGCTTTTTCCGTTTTTTTCGGAGCTTCTTCCTCTTCCTCGAAAAAGTCATCGTCGAAATCATCGTCGAAATCGTCTTCAAAATCTTCCAGATAATCCGGTGTAAAGAAGCGATATACTGCGTATGCGATTCCGGCTACAGCAGCAACAGCGCCGATGATAGCAAGCACCCAGAGGATACAATTCTTTTTCTTATCCTCTTCTTCTTTTTTATGAAGCAGTTCATTCAGCTTGGACGCGTTTATAAGCTCTTCCATTTTGCTGAGTGCGTCTTTACTCATCGTATCGAATTTGTTCATCCTCACACATCCTTTCTGTTTCACAGCCGCCCCGGACAAGAATGATCCGCACGGACAGATACTTTCTAATAGTATATCATGATTTTACGGTTTTTACTATCCCTAAATTTTCATAGTTTTATGCATCTCTTTTTTATACTTCGATATATGGAGTTTCACAAGCAAACATGTTCAAGTCGAACGTCCGTGAGACTTGGCGCGTGATTCTGGTCAGCAAAGCTGACATATTCCATACAGAATCACTGCGCAACCTCGCGGAGCGTTTATCTCAGTCGGAGACCTAACTCCCACTGAAACAGATTTGCTATGAGTCACCACCTAAAGAGGTGGGAGTCTTCTCGACTGAGATAAAACAGCATGTTTAAAGAATCACCTTTAAGCTCTGCTTACAAAAGGATTCAAAACATGCTGTTTTATCGCTGTAATAAAATACAGTTCTGTTTTATTTTTCATCCACCAGCGACAGTCTCACCAGCGCCCGCTTTAATGCTGCTTCGGCGCGGTCAATATCGGTCTGTGGATTCTTTTCCGCCAGACGTCTCTCTGCACGGATTCTGGCTTCATTGGCTCTCTTGCCATCGATGTTTTCCGGCCACTCGCAGGCTTCCGCGAGGATCGTCACCTTCTCTGGCAGGATCTGTAAAAATCCGGAAAGCAGCGCCGCTTTTTTCACGCCGTCTGCCCCGTGGATCTTAAGAACACCCGGCGCAACCGCGACAACCATCGGGATATGCTTCGGATAGATTCCGGTTTCCCCGTCTGCCGTGTTGAGCTCCACCATCGAAATCTCTCCGTCGAAAAACGCCTCATCCGGCGTAACGATCTGAAGTCTCATCATTTCCGCCATGTCCACACCCCCTATTTCACGCGGGCGAGAACATCATCAATATTTCCTGCGTTGAGGAACAGATTCTCCGGAATATCGTCATGTTTGCCTTCGAGGATCTCCTTGAAGCCCTGGATCGTCTCGGAAAGCGGAACATATCGGCCTTCCAGACCGGTAAACTGTCCGGCTACAAAGAACGGCTGGGATAAGAATCTCTGGATCTTTCTCGCACGGGATACGGTAAGCTTATCTTCCTCGGAAAGCTCATCCATACCGAGCATTGCGATAATATCCTGAAGCTCCTTATATCTCTGCAGCACTTCCTGTACGCCGCGGGCAACCTTGTAATGTTCCTCACCAACAATACGCGGATCAAGGATACGGGACGTAGACTCAAGCGGATCTACAGCCGGGTAAATACCAAGCTCTACGATAGAACGGCTGAGTACGGTCGTCGCGTCCAGATGGGTAAAGGTATTTGCCGGAGCCGGGTCTGTTAAGTCATCAGCCGGAACGTAAACTGCCTGTACAGATGTGATGGAACCGTTCTTTGTGGAGGTGATCCGCTCCTGAAGGGCGCCCATCTCTGTCTGTAAGGTCGGCTGGTAACCTACGGCTGACGGCATACGTCCGAGCAGCGCTGATACCTCGGAACCGGCCTGACTGAAACGGAAGATATTGTCGATGAATAACAGCACATCTTTTCCGCCTTCGTCACGGAAATACTCTGCCATGGTAAGACCGGTAAGGCCCACACGCATACGGGATCCCGGCGGTTCGTTCATCTGGCCGAACACCATGGTCGTCTTATTGATAACGCCCGAATCGGACATCTCATAGTAAAGGTCATTTCCCTCACGGGTACGCTCACCAACGCCTGTAAATACGGAATATCCGCCGTGCTCTGTCGCAATATTTCGGATCAGCTCCTGAATCAGGACTGTCTTACCTACACCGGCACCGCCAAACAGACCGATCTTTCCACCCTTCTGGTACGGGCAGAGGAGATCAACGACCTTGATACCTGTCTCAAGGATCTCTGTCTCTGTGGACTGTTCCTCAAAGCTCGGGGCTTTGCGGTGGATCGGGAGCTTTTTCTCCGTCTTCGGAGCTTCTTTATTGTCGATCGGCTGTCCCAGAACATTGAAAATTCTTCCAAGTGTCTGCTCACCGACCGGCACCATGATCGGTCCACCGGTCGCTACGGCATCCATGCCGCGGACAAGACCGTCGGTGGGACCGAGAGCGATGCATCTTACCGTATCGTCACCGAGATGCTGGGCAACCTCAACCGTGAGGATCCCGCCATCCTTTGTGGTGATCTCAATGGCGTCATTGATCTCAGGCAGCCCGCCCTGGGGAAATTTGATATCCAGGACGGCACTGATGACCTGAGTAATTTTACCAATGTTTTTCTCTGCCATCTCACTTCTCCTTGTCTCTATCATAACTATTCAGCCACTCAAGCCAGCGGTAAAAATCCATTCCAGCACATCATGCCGACTGATTTCTGTCTCCTGTATGCTGTCTTTTACCTCCAACACCGCAAGTACGCAAGTTTGCCAAATAATTACTCATATTTCTTTTTAACCATCGATGGCATTCGCGCCCGCGATGATCTCTGTCAACTCCTGAGTGATAGATCCCTGACGCGCGCGGTTGTACTGCAGCGACAGTTTTCCGATCATCTCTTCCGCGTTGTTCGTAGCCGAATCCATTGCAGTCATTCGCGCGCCGTTCTCACTGGCAACGGCCTCCAAGAATGCCCCGTAGATCAGGCTGCTCACATACTTCGGAATAATTGCATCCAGAACTTCGTCCTCGTCCGGCTCATAGTTCATAATGAGAAGATCCGATTTTTCTTCTTTTACTTCGCCCTTTGGCCCTGCTGCCGCAAGATCCACCGGCAGAAGCTTTAAGAACGTCGGGATCTGGCTTACGGGATTTTTGAACGCCGTGTACGCCAGATAGATCTCTCCGATTTCATTCTTCTCAAACATGGCTAAAAGCTCTTTTGAGATCTGCTGCGCGTCGGAGTAGAGCGGCTCGTCGATCACGTCGGAGTAATCCGCTTTGATCTCATAGCCTTTCCTTGCGAGTCCGTCGCGTCCTTTCCGCCCGATCGCAAAGATGAGGGCGTCCTCTTTCGGGATCCCGCTCTCCGTCACGAGACGGATGATGTTGGAGTTATATCCGCCGGCAAGTCCGCGATTGGAAGAAATGACGATAACTGCCTTTTTCTTCGAATCCCCGCTCTTTAAATAGCGGTGCCGGATCCCGGTGGATTTCTTCAGCATCTCCTGGATCGTCTGGTACATCAGATTGAAGTACAGTCTCGAATTTTCCGCCTTCGTTCTGGATTTCTGGAGTTTTACAGTGGCAACAAGTTTCATGGCTTTGGTAATCTGCTCGGTACTCTCAATACTGGATTTCCTTCGTTTAATATCTCTCATGGTTGCCATGATACATCACCTGCCTTATCTTGCTGCCTTGCACTCTTCAATAGCTTTTTTCAGCAATTCTTCAGTCTCCGGTATCAGCTGCTTCGCCTCGCGGATGCTTGCCGGGATCTCCGGATACTTTGTATCGATAAACTTAAACAGTTCCTTCTCGAAATCAAGAACCTGATTTGTCGGAATATCGAGGAGATATTTCTTTGTCGCCGCATAGATAATGATGACCTGATACTCGACCGGCATCGGCTGATACTGCGGCTGCTTTAAAACTTCACGGATGCGTTCGCCCTGGGCTAGCTGTTCCTTCGTGCTGGCATCAAGTTCGGAACCGAACTGGGCGAAGGAAGCGAGCTCGCGGTACTGGGCAAGCTCCACACGGATCGGGGCAGCGATCTTCTTCATCGCCTTGATCTGTGCCGCGCCGCCAACTCGGGATACAGAAAGACCCGCATTGATCGCCGGGCGGAAACCGGAGTTGAACATCTCGGTCTCTAAGTAGATCTGTCCGTCTGTGATGGAGATGACGTTTGTCGGAATGTAGGCCGATACGTCACCCGCCTGCGTCTCGATAATTGGAAGTGCGGTAAGAGAACCGCCGCCAAGGTCATCGGAAAGTCTGGACGCACGCTCTAACAGTCTGGAATGCAGATAGAAAACATCGCCCGGATATGCCTCACGTCCCGGCGGTCTCTTAAGAAGCAGGGACAGGGTACGGTATGCCGCCGCATGCTTACTTAAGTCATCGTAAACGACAAGAACATCCTCGCCGTTCTCCATCCACTCTTCACCGATTGCGCAGCCGGAATACGGGGCAATATACTGTAACGGGGCAAGGTCAGAAGCTGTGGATACGACAAGCGTCGTGTAATCCATCGCGCCGAACTCCTCAAGAGTTTTCACGATTGTCGCAACGGTTGATGCTTTCTGTCCAATTGCAACATAAATGCAGTGAACTCCCTGTCCCTTCTGATTGATAATTGTATCGATCGCGATCGCCGTCTTACCAGTCTGACGGTCGCCGATAATAAGCTCACGCTGTCCGCGTCCGATCGGAACCATGGCATCGATCGCCTTGATACCTGTCTGAAGCGGGGTATCTACGGATTTTCTCTCGATAACACCGTGGGCAACACGCTCGATCTTTCTGAATTTATCCGTAAGGATCGGACCTTTTCCATCGATAGGCTGTCCTAAGGCATTCACGACACGTCCTGTCAGGGCATCGCCTACAGGAACCTCAACGACACGTCCTGTCGTCTTTACGGTGTCTCCCTCACTGATGCTTGAGGAATCACCGAGCAGAACCGCTCCGACGTTGTCCTCCTCAAGGTTTAACACCATGCCGTAAACCTCTCCCGGAAATTCCAGAAGTTCTCCCTGCATGGCATTCTCAAGACCGTGGATTCGTGTAATGCCGTCCGCTACCTGGATGACAGTACCCACGTCAGAGACTTCCAGCTTCGTCGAATATCTTTCGATCTGCTCTTTGATGACCGAGCTGATCTCTTCTGGTTTTAAATTCATTTGAGGTCTGCACCTTCTTTCTTTTCCATTTCATCACGTAACTGTTCAGTATTATTTCTGCTGCCGGACTGCTGTTTCCGGTCCCGGATCCGCCGGGATCACGCCAGCTGCAGCTTCATTAAGTCTCTCCGGATCTCTCCGAGTCTTGTCCTGATGCTGCTGTCCACCACGCGGTCACCGATCCTGATCACGAGTCCGCCGAGGATCGCAGGCTCGACGCTATAGGTAACTTCCAGACTCACAAAAGCTGTGGTCTCCAAAAGCTTCGCCTCCGTATGGGCCTTCTGCTCCACGGAGAGTTCTACCGCGCTTGTGACAGTTACGATACCGATCTTTTTATATTCCTTTACACGATTCACAAAATAGTCGAGGATCTTCGGGAGCTCCTTCTGCCGTCCCTTTTCGATCACGGTCTCAAGAAATCCCATCAGGTCATCGGAAACTCTTCCTTTAAAGATATTTTCCACAACCTTTAACTTCTCTTCTTTTATGATCTGCGGATGGTTCAAAAATTGTACAAGGTCTGCATTCTCCATGAGGACCGTCTGCAGTGACTGTGCTTCCTCATATACGGGCGACAGCATATCCCGCTCCATGGCCGCTTCAAACAGCGCGTCGCCGTAGACCTTTGACACTAACTTTGCCATGTGCTCTCACCCATTTCCTTTAAAGTCTCCTCGATCAGGGAATCCTGGATCTTTACATCCATGGAAGCGGCAACTGCCTTCTCTGCCATCAGGGACGCAATGGAAACGATCTCCGTCTTCATGTCCTCAAGCGCTTTCTTCTTCTCCAGCTCGATCTCCCGGTTTGCCCGGTCAACGATGCGGTTTGCTTCCTCTCTCGCTTCCGCTAAGATATCAGCTTCCTGCTTTTTCGCTTTTTTCCTCGCTGCGTCGAGAATTTCCTGCGCCTCTTTGTCGATGGACTTTATTTTATCCTCATACTCCGCTTTCAGCGCGAGCGCATCTTCGCGGCTTGTCTTTGCCGTTTCCAGATCACCCGCGATCCGTTTTCTTCTTTTTTCCAGTACTTCACGCGCCGGATTAAAGAGGAAATACGACATTACAAAGAACAGGATAAAAATATTGATTCCCGTGATCACAATGTCGTTGATCCATTGAGGGTCAAAATTTATTAACCGTTCCAAGGTCTCATCTCGCCTCCTTTACAAACTTCCGCGCATACCCGGAAGTTTTTTTCTGTTCCCATATCCGGATCAACCGAACGGCTTAACGAACATAAGGATAATGGCAACAACAAGACCATAAAGACCGGTCGTCTCGGCAACGGCCTGTCCAAGAAGCATGGTCGATGTAATATCAGATTTCGCGCCCGGGTTGCGGCCGACTGCAGATGCGCCGAAACCAGCGGCGATACCCTGTCCGACACCAGGTCCGATACCGGCGATCATCGCGATACCGGCGCCGATTGCTGAGCAAGCATGGATCAAATCCTGTCCTGTAATATTCATAGATAAAACCTCCTGTAAAAAAATTTTATAGCTGTCATTCGCAGCTACAGGCAAAATCCTTTCCGATCGACTGCGTCGATGGGGTCCTGCCTTCCCTGTTCCGCCCTGCGTTCCTACAGTTTATCATTTACATAGACCATAGTCAGCATGCAGAATACGTATGTCTGGATACATCCGGAAAACAGGTCGCAATACACATGAAGTGCGGCCGGAATACCGATTTTTAATAAGACCGGCATCATTCCGTACCAGAGACCCATGATAATAACTCCGGACAGCATGTTCGCGAACAGACGAAGGGAGATCGAGATCGGATTCGCAAATTCACCGATCAGATTGATCGGGAACAGCACCGGGAGAGGTTGAAACAGTCCCGTAAAGTGTCCGACACCATGATTTTTGATTCCCTGATACTGTACGATCGCAAACGTGACCAGACCAAGAAGGAACGTAACACCAAAGTCGGCAGTAACCGTTCTCAGGCCGAACAGACCGCTCAGGTTGCAGAACAGAATAAACAGAAAAATCGTTCCGATATAGTTCGCAAACCGGTTCGCTGAACTGCCAAGAATCCCTGTGGTCATATTTTCCAGCATTTCCATACCGAATTCGATGATATTCTGGAATATTCCAGGTACATCCGTCGCATGTTTTAATGCACGGTTCGCGGCTATCACCAGAATCAGCAGAACGATCGTAACGATCGTCATTCCGACCGTCGTCGTCGTCAGCCAGAGTTCATGACCGAAGAGATGGTATTTCACGATCCCGTGGATCATGAAATCAGCACCACTGCCACCATTCATTCTTTTTCCTCCTTTCCTTAAGACTCCTGAAAGACTGCTGTCTGTTCCACAACAGCAGCGTATAAGGCTCTATCCGTCAGGCCTGAAGCTCAGGCCATACGGTCGGTTCGTTTCTGAAGCACCGGATACACATAAGCTCCGGTCTTCAAGCCCAGTGCGCCGAGAACGACTGCCAGAAGGTTGATCGTCGTAAATTTCCATAAAAGGCACACCAGTATTACCGCGCACAGGCTGCGGATCAGCGAATGGATCACCATCTTTTTGCTGCTGTACGCCCCATCAGCCGATTCCACACAGAGTTCCGTGGATCTCGCGATACTGATGAGCAGTACCTCCGCCGCCGCGGCTCCGATCAGCACTCCGGCGATCACCGGAACGGTTCGGAAAAAAATAAGGCAGATGAGAAGCAAGATCATATTATGGATCAGAATCCCGATGCTCATTCCCACTACCTGTCTCTTTGTCTTATCACTCACGATTGTTCCACCCTTTCAATTACCCTACCGAGGCTGTCTTCTGCCGGACAGTTCCCTGCTGCTTCATATTCCGCTTTCGTTTACGGGTACCGTCTTCTTTGCCGTCCCTTCGGCCGTCACCGCCATCTTTTGGGACGGTCAGCACCGTCTCCGGTTCCGAAACGGCTTTCCCACTGCTTTACCTGCTCTTTCTTTTCCCTGTCTTCGTCTTCTTTCTCTCTGTCTATGATATGCTTCGCCATCTTATATGCACTCAGGCCACCCGAGAGAACACCCAGGATCAGGAAGATCAGAACGGTATGAAGTCCGGTCTTTTTATCGATCCAGCTTCCGAGAAGCACACAGATAAGGACCGGTGTCACAACATTGAGTCCGAGCTGGGTGATCAGCACCAGGTTTTCAAGTCCGTTTTTTTTCTGACGCATTTTCTCCCACCTCACTTACCGCGTAACGCATACCGCCATTATACTAAATATTTGCGGATTTGTCCATTTCTACGCATCGACTTTACAGATATTTCATGAATTCTTTTGTCAATAACATGGTATATTTGGACACATATGGATAATTGTCCAAAAATCACCAGGTGTATTTCTGGATAAAAGTCAACAGGATTCATGTTTCTCCTATATTTGTATATAGGAAAAAGGGACACAGACACTTCCATGTCCCTTCATTTTTTCCTATTACTTTATTTTCTTATGTATCAGTTTCACGGACCCGTCAGATGTTTTCCCTTACAGTCCGTCTCTGTTTTAGTAGTTCATTCCGGTGATTGCGAGCTCTCCATCCGCAGTGACACCAAGAATGATGTTCGGAGCACCGTCACCGAGGACGATCCCGGCCATAACCGGCTCCAGGGAATCGACATCCACCTTTTCGATCGCAGCCTCCATCTCATCGGAGAAGATCTCTGCCGGATCCAGTTTCATAAAGTCTTCCTTCGTATCGACCATGCCTCCGTTCGTCTTCACACAGGAGACAAAGGTTGGAAAATCGATGTGGTCCGCAAGCCCCTCCATATCTTTATTCTTTACAATCGCGATGATCTCTTTTGCGTAGGACTTATAGTCTGTCTTCTCGAGCTGGGCAGCCGCCTGGCTCTGAAGCTTTGCCATCTCCTCATCAGAGATCTCTGCAACCTGCACGCCCTCAGAACTCTCGTCCGTCTCAAAAGCTCCCGGTCCTTCCGCCATCTTTGGGTCTACATTGGAGAGATCCGGTTTTGTTGTATCAACGGCGGATGTCTCCGCTGCGGAAGCCTCCACAGCCGCTGTTGTCTCCTGAGTGTTTTTTGAGCCGCATGCTGTCGCCATCACTGCTGTCACGCAGAGTGCCGCTGCTAACAATACATGTTTTTTCATAATACAATATTCCTCCTCTGATCTTATCCGGTCCATCCGGATCCGTGTCCGGCAGATTTTTACCGGGTACCCGGGCTTCCTTCTATTCATAAATGTACCTGTCTCACTGTATCAGAACTATACCACGCCCTCTTTTTCCTGACAATAAACAATTTCTAAAGAAATGGTTATTTTTTCGTTAGAAAATCTCCATTTATTTTATTTTCCTTTTAGAGTTTCTCCATACTTCCGTCACATTCTTCCTGTATACTTTGTATCATAAAAGATATCGATCAGTTAAAGACATCACGAACCGTTTTTAATACGGAAGACGAGGCGTGTAGCGCCTGATCAGGTATACATAAAAATGGGGCCGGCAGGCAAATGAAATGCGCGCACATTTATGCCGGACTCGACTAAACATAATTCTCGGATCCCTGTGATCCAGGATTGACATATATTCGATACTCATACATCCCCCTTTTTTAGTATTTGTGTGAAAAAACTCCGGTATGCCAGAACCGGAGTTTTTTCATGTCTGCAATTAAATGTCTCTTGACCCGTTCGCTCATCCCGCACGTTCACTTGCAGCATTCTGTATCTTCACACATGCGTATATCATTCAGTATTTCGTGCCTGTTGTGCAGCAGAAAGTTCATTGAGATTTTCTCCTGAGTAACAAGTGAAAAAACGGGACAGCCTTTGAATCCGGCCGCCCCGTTTTTATCATTTCTTCTTAAATTTAGTGTGTTAAAAGATCCAGTACCAGCTCTGCGCACTTGTTCAGATCATCGATCTTCAATGTTTCTCCAGTCGTATGTACCTTTGTCATACCTGTGGAGAGTACGATCGGCTTGATCCCGTGAAGTGCCATCACATTCGCGTCGCTTCCGCCGCCGCCTTTTGCGGTCACTGCCTGATATCCAAGACGTTTGCAGGACTCAAAGACTCTCTGCACGATCGGATCATCATTTTCCACGTTAAAGCTTACATAGTTTGTCTTCAACTCGATCTCAAGCTTTGCTCCCATCTCGTCGCAGGCATCCTGCAGGCACTTCTGCATATGCGCAGCCTGGGCATTTAATTTATCGAGGTTGCGGCTTCTGACTTCTGCCACAAATTCTGCCTTCTCCGGAACGATATTGGTCGCATATTCCGCCTTCAGGGTTCCGATATTGCAGGTAGTCTCCTCATCGATTCTGAGCAGGTTCATCTTTGCGATTCCCTTCGCTGCGACCTGGATCGCACTGATTCCCTCTTCCGGTGCAAGACCCGCATGGGAAGATTTTCCAATGATCGTCGCGAAGATCTTGATCTGCCCCGGTCCACAGGTTAAGATCTTTCCAATATCACCGCTGGCGTCAAATACCATCGCTTCTTTTCCTTTAATCATGGACAGATCCATATTCTTGACACCGTTCATACCACCTTCTTCGCCGATCGTAAATAAGATCTCTGTATTGCGGCACGGAATATTCTGTTCTTTGATCACCTTGATTGCTTCCATGATCGCTGCGATTCCGGATTTGTCATCGCCCGCAAGGATCGTGGAGCCGTCTGTATGGATGATCCCGTCATCGACAAGCGGTCTGATGCCATTGCCCGGAGTCACCGTATCCATATGTGCACACATGATCGTCGGATCACCCGGGATCGTTCCCGGAAGATATGCGCATACATTAAATCCATTGGAGCCAAAACCTTCCCCGGCTTTGTCGGTCTTTACTTCCAGTCCAAGTACTTTAAGATCCTCAACCAGCTTTTCCCCCATCGCTTTTTCATTCTTTGTCTCACTGTCGATCATAACATAATCAAAGAATGTGTCGAGCAGTCTCTTCTCATTTATCATGGCATTACCCCTCCTGTTTTACATGCAAAATACCGGCATTTCGTTCTTTTGCATCACAATTTTGTGTTTTTATTCTAACATGGATCTGCTGTCTCCGCAAGAATCCACACTGCCCTGATACAGCGCTTTTCCATGCCGGCACGCTTCATATTTTCTCCGCGATTCCCCGAAGATCCATGATTTTTCCTCATCCGCTCCTTCAGCGCGCCGGAACTCACCTCTTTATTATTGTCTGAATTATCTGAATTATTTATTCTTTATTAACAATATAAACTGTGACAACTTTTTCACTAAATAAAAAAAGGTGTGGACAGATGTTTACAAAAGATATATAATCAATTCATAAAAAGTTTATATTCTTTATTCTTAACAAAGAATTAACTTTTTCTCAATCGGCGGAATTGCTGGAAATCTCCCTGTTTTTTCAGTTATTTCGTACTTTTACTATTGCAGGAGGTTTCTGTATGAGCGAAAACACCACTAGTACCACTAAGCAAACCTGGCTCGACAAGGCGTTAACAGTCGTTGAAAACGTATGCAACAAACTTCCCGACCCGGTAATCCTGTTCTGCTGGCTCTTCCTTTTCACGGCGATCATCGGTACGATCGCAACGGTAGCTGGCGTGAGCCTGATCAACCCGGCAACAAATGAAGCCGTTGTTTCCCAGAACTTCTTCTCGGTAGACGGACTCCACTGGTTCCTTGACAATATGGTAAAGAACTTTACCGGTTTCGCACCGCTCGGTCTGGTAATCTCCATGACCCTCGGCATCGGTCTCTGCGAGGAGTCCGGTCTCGTAATGTCCCTCTTAAAGAGCTGCTTAAGCGATGTTCCTCCGGCACTCGTTCCGTACCTTATCGCATTTGTCGGCACGATCGGAAATATCGCTTCTGATACTGCGAACATCATCGTTCCTCCGATCGCCGCTCTTCTCTATATCGGTGCCGGAAAGCATCCGGTTGTAGGTATGATCTGCGGATATGCAGGTGCAAATGCAGGCTTCACTGCAAACCTGATGGTTGCAGGTACAGACTCCCTGCTTCAGGGTCTCACAAATGACGCAATCAAAGGTTTCCTTCCGGAGACTACCTTCCAGGTAGATGTTACCTGTAACTGGTTCTTCATGATCGCCTCCACAATCCTCTGCTCTATCGTGATCGGTGCTGTTTGTACAAAGGTTGTAGAGCCGCGTTTCGGAAAATACGAAGGTTCCTCCGATGAAAAGATCGAAAAACTGAGTGCTTCTGAGAGTAAAGGTCTCCGCTGTGCAGGAATTACAGCGATCATCTACATTATCATCCTCGTTGTTGGATTCTTTACTGGTCCGTTAGCAGGTGAGAATGGTGCCTTCGTTGGTTCTCCGCTCTTAAAAGGCCTGATCCCGATCCTGTTCGTATTCTTCTCGATCTGTGCGATCGCATTTGGTTTTGGTTCCGGTTCCTTTAAGAAATCCGGCGACATCAGTAAAGCTATGAACAAACAGATGGCAGCAATGGGCTCCTATATTTCCTTCTGTTTCTTCTGCGGACAGTTCCAGGGCTTATTCAACTGGACAAAACTCGGTACACTCCTCGCAATCGGCGGCGCTGACATTCTTCAGTCCGCAGGATTCACAGGTATCCCGTTATTTGTATGCTTCATCCTCGTTGTAACATGTGTAAACATCTTCATGTCATCCGGTTCCGCAAAATGGGCGATCTTCGCTCCGATCTTCGTTCCGATGTTCATGCTCCTCGGTTATCATCCGGGCTTTACACAGTTACTTTACAGACTCGGTGATTCCCCGACAAACGCGGTTACTCCGATGTCCCCGTATATCTGGATGGTTCTCGCAACTGCTCAGACCAAGTACATGAAGGACTTAAAGATCGGTACCCTGATTTCCAACCTTCTTCCGATCGCAGTGATCCTCGAAGTGATCTGGGTTGTCTTCTTTATCATCTGGTACCTCATCGGTCTTCCGATCGGTCCGGGTGTCGGTTCCGTTCTTCCGGCAGGAATCATGTAAATTATCCGATCCTGCAGAATTACATAACTGAATACGTTTATTTCGCCAGGGCATGTGAAGTGCCCTGGCGTTTTTTGTCTCATCTATGTCGGTCTCCGGCCACCCCGGAACACCGAATGTCCCTATGCATAAAAAGAAGGTGCCTCGGCACATTCGGCATCTCGCGCGGTCGCTTGCGACAACCTTCATCTTCGCGCGAGTTAGGCACGCAGTGCCTTTTTATTTAACAGGAAGTTCCATCGGAGTTTCCTGTTAAATAAAAAACAGGTGATCCGCTTGCCAGACCGCCTGTCTCATACCCTTTATTCTGTTTTCCGGTCCTCTCCTACTTTACAAGTCCTTTTATAATAGAAGAAACCTTATCATAGTCATACTGGACTTCTTTCACGCCGGACTGTTTTTTATACCAGCTTTTCAGTTCCTGATAAGTCGTGGAATAAGAACCATATCCGAGATACAGTTCCGGAGTCTGGTAGTTATCTGCAAAAACGACCATCGGCATAACCTTTAAATTATGGACTCCGTTTTCTTCCATGATCTTTCCGATCTCCTCCGCACCTTTCTTTAAATTAAGAAGCGGATTTTCAAATTCTTCTTTTCTTTTTGCGTCCTCTCGCCGCCACATTGCTCCGTCCGGAGTTCCGTATATCTTAATTCCCCAGCCATAAGTTCTTACAAGGTAAACGCCTCTCTTATCCATAAGGACCGCGTCAAACGTCATTTTTCCTTCCGGCAGATTTAAAGTCGCGTTCTTTAAAACCTCACCGGGCTTTCCACAGATCTTTTTCAGCCGCGCGGAGACCTTTTCTACAGCCTTTTCGTGATTCCGCTGTTTGTTCATGTGTTTCGCGATCAGCCAAAACACCATCACACCGGCCAAAATGTAGGCAAAGAACATAAAATAGTCCTGCGCCGAATGAAGTTTCCATGTCTGAAAGTTTCCACCAAACATATTTTATCCTCCCAGGTATTCAATTAACCGCACATTGGCACTTGCTGCCACTGACAGTCTTTTTTGAATCCGTCAGGCAGGATTCCTTTATTATCTGTCATCACGTTTCATGCACGATACTTTATCTTAACACGAAACCACTATAAACGCAATAATCTTCTCATATTCGCCATTTCCTGATTTGTGCATTTTTGCCAAATATTTATCATTCCATTTAGCGAAATCTCCGGCTTTTTTTCCAGTTTTCTAATTTAAAAATAAAAATTATAAACACTTTATAAAAAATATATAGCTTTTTCGAACCATTTATAGTATAATATCCATGCAAGCGGGATCTCGGGGGTTTAGATTCCGTAAATTAAGTTTACAGGAGGTTTTTCAAATGAGTGAAAACACTACCGCTAAGAAAACCGGCGTGGACAAACTGATTGATGGTATCGAAAAAGTTTGTAACAAATTGCCGCCGCCAGCGATTCTGTTCTGCTGGCTTTTCCTTATCACAGCCATCATCGGCTGCATCTTCAGTGTAATGGGCGTTGCCCTTACAAACCCGGCTTCCGGAGAGGTCGTAACATCTGCGAACCTGTTCTCCAAAGACGGTGTTGACTGGATCTTAGGCAACATGGTAAAGAACTTTACCGGTTTCGCTCCGTTAGGTCTGGTTATCACAATGACACTCGGTATCGGTCTCTGTGAGGAGTCCGGAATGCTGATCTCCATGCTGAACAGTTCCTTAAAGAACGTTCCGGCAGCTATGATCCCGTATGTAATCGCATTCGTCGGTACAGTCGGAAACATCGCTTCCGATACCTGTCTCTTATACACATCTGACGCTGCCGACG
>ENA-OXEC01000409-OXEC01000409.1-human-gut-metagenome-genome-assembly--contig:-NODE-409-length-18351-cov-31.0226_pt1 | contig 18351 bp, 15 predicted proteins | sample MGYA00249351_ERZ652235 | MGnify/ENA primary metagenome ERZ652235 (study PRJEB26925, sample SAMN05826906) | human gut metagenome | biome: ENVO:2100002; feature: ENVO:00000062; material: ENVO:00002003...
GATCTGCGCATGTCTCGTGGGCTCGGAGATGTGTATAAGAGACAGATTATATACAATTCAATAATTTTAACTATGAAAATTAGTAATTAAAAGAAATGCTTTTAGAAAATTAGGCGTTTTCCCAATTAGAGTCAATACAAAAAGTATAAAAATAAAGATTACTTTTTTGTAATCCTTATTTTTAATTAAATATTATTTTTATTCTTTGTTTAAAGCTTCTTGTATTGTATGCCAAGCAAGAACTGCACATTTTACTCTAGCTGGCATATTAGATATATTTTTAAAAGCCATAGCATCTTCTAATGAATATAATTCTTCATCATCTGTTATTTCTCTTTTAATCATTCCAATAAAAGTTTCAGTAAGCTTTAACGCTTCTTTTATTGTTTTTCCCTTTATTAAATCTATCATAATTGATGTAGAAGCTTGTGATATGGCACATCCTTGGCCTGTAAAAGCTAAATCTTCAATTACATCATTATTTAATTTAAGCTCTAATGTTATTTCATCTCCACAACTTGGATTGTGTCCTTTTTCATAAACATCGGCATGATCTAGTTTTCTTTTATTATGCTTTGAAGTGCTGTGCTCCATAATTAATTCTGTATAAATTGAATTTAAGTCCATTAAGTATTACCTCCATTTATAAAACATTTCATAAGTTTTTTTAGCAGCCTCAACTAATTTATCTACATCTTCTTTAGTATTATAGAAATAGAAGCTAGCTCTGCACGTTGCATTGATATCCATAAATCTCATTAATGGCTGAGCACAGTGATGACCTGATCTAATTGCAACATTTAAACTGTCAAAAACAGAAGATACATCGTGAGGATGAACGCCTTCAATATTAAAAGAAATTATACCGCCTCTATGTTCTAGGTTTTTAGGACCATATATTGTTACATATGGAAGTTTATCAAGCTTATCTATGGCATAAATAAGAAGGTCTTTTTCTATTTTATCTATTTTTTCTATTCCGATTTCATTTATATAATCAATAGCGGCACCAAGTCCTACAGCACCTTCTACATTTTGAGTTCCTCCTTCAAACTTAGAAGGCAGTTCAGCAAATGTAGCACTTTGTTCATAAACATATTCTATCATATCTCCGCCAACTATATATGGAATCATGTGGGAGAGTAGTTCTTCCTTACCGTATACAACACCAATTCCCATTGGGCCTAATAGTTTATGACCTGAAAATACTAAAAAATCTGCATCTAATTCTCTTACACTTACTTTCATATGAGGGACACTTTGAGATCCGTCAACTATAACTTTAGCACCCATAGAATGTGCATAATCGATAATTTCTTTAACAGGGTTTATTGTTCCAAGTGCATTTGACACATGAGTTATACTTACAAGCTTAGTTTTTTCTGTTATTTTATTTTTGATTTCATCTTCTGGGATTTCACCATCATCATTTAAATACATATATTTTAAAGTGGCTTTTTTAGCTTTTGCTACAATTTGCCATGGAATAAGGTTTGAGTGATGTTCTGCAATTGAAATTACAATTTCATCACCTTCATTAATATTCTCCATTCCATAAGAGTAGGAGAGAAGATTAAATCCTTCTGTGGCATTTTTAGTAAATATAATCTCTTTCGAAGATTCTGCATCTATGAACTTTCTAACCTTTTCCCTAGACTCATCATATGCTTTAGTAGCTTCAATGCTAAGCTTGTAAGCACCTCTATGAGGATTAGCATTAATATTTTTATAATAATTTTTAATAGCTTTAATAACTTGTTTTGGTTTTTGTGTAGTAGCAGCACTATCTAAATATACTAATCTTTCACCATTTTCATGTGCTTTCAATATTGGGAAGTCTTCTAAAAAATTAATATTATTCATTTTTTAAACCTCTATTTAGCTTTTCTAATATTTCGTTTATAGTATTTTCATCATCTATGGCATCTATTATAGGATTGAATGCTGCTCTTACAATTACAATTTTTGCATCTTCGTATGTTAGACCTCTAGACATTAAATAAAATAGCTTGCTTTCGTCAATTTTTCCTGAAGATGCCGAATGCTCACCAGAAACATCATCTTCTGAACAAAGTAAAACTGGCATTGCTTTTGCCTTCGCATCCTTTGAAAGAAGCATACAATATTCATCTTCTGCACCAACACTTTTTGATGCACCTTGCTTAAAATCTAATGTTCCTTTAAATGATTTTTTTGCTTTATCCTGAAGTGCTCCTTTAACATTAATATTTGATTTACTTGCTATTCCTTTAAGAGTTACAATATAATTTATATCTATAAGGCTGTTTTTACTTCCAAGATATATTGAGTCTATGTTTGATGAGGAATTTTCACCTTTTAAGTCACCATGATAATTATAAACTCTATACTCACCGCCAAGATCTGTATTTATAAAGTGCACTTTTCCTGACTCTTCAACATCTGCCACATTAGAATCTATGTGGATTATATTATCATTTAATAAATTTACTTTTGTAAGTTTAATATTACTGTTTTTCTTTGAATATATTGTACATATTCCATTATGATATCCTTTTGAATCGTCTAATGATCTATATTTGATTATAATTGAAGCTTTTGAATTTTCTTCACCAACAACTATTATGTTATCAACTAAGGTACTATTATCCTTATTAAATCCAAAATCAATAATTATTGGTTCATTTATGGCTGAATTTTTTTCTATTGTAATTAAATAACCTGCATTAAACTCTTTTTGGCCTTGTTTTATAAGTTCTTCACTTGCTCCATAGACAAATTCTTTATAAAGAGGAGAGACAGTTTTATTTTCCAGCTTTTGAATATGAACTCCCTTTATATTAGTTGCAAATCCTATATTATTAAATTCTTTAATTTCTCCAATATTTAATTCTCCAAGGCTTACATCATTAATATTAAGCCATTTTTTTGTTCTTACTGGAGTTTTATTTAAATTATTAAAATTTATAGCTTTCATTTATCTCACCTACCCAATACTTCCTTCTAATTCTATGTTTATTAAATTATTCATCTCAACTGCATATTCTAGTGGCAGTTCTTTTGATATTGGTTCAACAAAACCTCTTACGATCATTGATTTAGCTTCATCCTCGCTTATTCCTCTAGTCATTAAATAGAAAATAGATTCATCGCTTATCTTTCCAATTTTAGCTTCGTGTCCAATTTCAACATCATCATTTAATAAATCTATAACAGGAATAGTATCAGACTTTGATTTATTATCTAACATTAAGGATTCACAAGATACCATAGATTTTGAGTTGTAAGCATTAGAATTTACTTTTAACACGCCTCTATAAGTAGCTTTACCGCCGTTTCTTGAAATTGATTTTGAATTAATTGTTGATGAAGTATTTGGTGCAGCATGAATTACTTTTGCACCTGTATCTAAATTCTGACCTTTACCAGCAAATGACACACCTGTAAATTCTGCTCTAGCACCTTCACCTTTTAATATACTCATTGGATATAACATTGATATTTGAGAACCAAATGATCCTGATACCCATTCAATAGTACCATTCTTTTCAACTATTGCTCTCTTAGTATTTAAATTAAGCATATTCTTTGACCAGTTTTCAATAGTGCTGTATCTTAGAGTAGCACCTTCTTTAACATAAAGTTCAACGCATCCTGCATGAAGGTTTGTTACACTATATTTTGGAGCTGAACATCCTTCTATAAAATGTAATTTTGCGCCTTCATCAACGATTATCAATGTATGTTCAAATTGTCCTGCACCAGGAGAGTTTAATCTAAAGTATGATTGAAGTGGTATGTCTACATTAACACCCTTAGGAACATATACAAATGACCCACCTGACCATACAGCTCCGTGAAGTGCAACAAATTTATGATCAGAAGGGGAGACACATTTCATAAAATACTGCTTAACTAAATCTTCATGCTCTCTAACTGCAGTTTCCATATCAGTATAAATAACACCTTGCTTAACTAAATCTTCTTTTATGCTATGATAAACTACTTCTGAATCATATTGAGCACCCACACCTGCAAGTGATTTTTTTTCAGCTTCTGGAATACCTAAAAGATCAAAAGTCTTCTTTATGTCTTCAGGAACTTCGTTCCAAGAACCAACCAAATTACTCTTTGGACGAACATAAGTAACAATATTATCCATGTCCAATGAGTCTAAAGATGGACCCCATGATGGAAGTTTTAATTTATTATAAATTTCTAAAGACTTCAATCTAAAATCTTTCATCCATTTTGCTTCATTTTTTTCTTCTGAAATAGTTTCTATGATTTCTTTAGTAAGTCCTTTATCAGATTTAAAACTAAAGTTATCTTCGTTTTTTACATCGTATATACCTCTGTCCATTTCCTCAATGACAGTTTTTTTCTTATTTTCCATCTAAATTCACCACCTTTAAACTTCAACAGCTTCTTTAAAAGATTCGTAACCTTTTTCTTCTATCTCATCGGCTAAAGCTGAATCACCAGTTTTAACTATTTTTCCATCAACTAAAACATGAACATAATCTGGTTTTAGGTTTTCTAAAATTTTAGTGTTATGAGTTATTATTAATACTGCATTTTCTTCATTTGAGAACATTTTTATTCCTTTAGAAACAATCCTTATTGCATCAACATCAAGTCCTGAATCTGATTCGTCTAATATAGCAAGTTTAGGATTTAACATAAGCATTTGAAGTATTTCGTTTTTCTTCTTTTCTCCGCCAGAAAAACCTACATTTAAATATCTCTCTGCATAACTCTCATCAATTTTTAATTCTTTCATGTTTCTTTTTAAATCTAAATCAAACTTAAAGTGTTTTAATAAATTTCCATCAGATGACCTTTTAGCATACTTTAAGAAATTCTCTACAGTTATTCCTGGAATTTCTTCTGGATATTGAAATGATAAAAATAATCCTTTTCTAGCTCTTTCATCAGTTTTTAAATCATTAATATTTTCACCTGCAAATTCAATATCTCCATCTAATCTTTTATATTTTGGATTATTCATTATTGCATTGGCAAGAGTAGACTTACCAGCTCCATTTGGCCCCATTATTACATGGATTTCACCTTTATTGATTTCAAGGTTTAATCCTTTTAAGATTTCTTTTTCATCTGCCTCAATTTTTAAATTGCACACTTTTAATAAATTATTATTCATCGCGTTCACCTCTTATATTATTGTAAATAGTATCATTTTACTCTGAATTAAAAATAAAAAGTAAAAAACTATATTTTTCTATATTATATATAAATTTAAAGTTCATTTTAAATACACCTTAATATTAGCACAAGAAAATAAAATGTGCAATATAAATACACATTTAAGTGATATATATAGCTTTTTCTGTTATAATAAATTATAATCAATATAAACAAAGGATGTGAGAAAATGAATTTATCCAAGTTTTCAGATTATGCTTTTAGGATTTTAATTTATCTAGCTAAAAATGGAGATAAATTGTGTACAGTTGAAGAATTGGCATCTAACCTTGAAATATCAGAGCATCACTTAAAAAAAATAGTTCATAAGTTAGCTAAAACAGAATATATAATATCTATCAAAGGTAGAAATGGTGGCTTAAAATTAGGAATGGAACCTAATAAAATAAATCTTGGAAAAATATTAATTATTACTGAAGAAAAACTAAATACATCAGTATGTTTTTCTAGTGCAAGGCATGAATGTGCCCATGATTCAACTTGTAAATTTAAACATATACTTGGTGACGCTTTAAATTCATTTATTAATGAAATCAGCAAACATACATTAGAAGAACTTTTGTAATAAGTTAATAATATTTAAAGTCATAAGAAATACAGAAAGTTAAGAAAATATGAACTTTATAAGAAAAAGCTTCGAAAAAATTTCGGAGCTTTTATTAATTGTATCTAAAAAATAAATCTTAAAAGGAATAATATATATGATATTATTATAACATTTTTACTTTTAACACTAAATTAACCAAAATTTCGTCAAAATAAATTGCAAAATGTTTTAATATTGATTAAGCTATTATTTAGGAAGATAATTTAGAATTATGATTAATATAATATAAAGACGGAGTGATGAATTTATGAAAGTTAGGACTCATTTTCATTTAGCTAAGTTGGCTTTAAAAAATATAAAAACAAAATATCCTAAGGATTTTTCACTTAATATGTTTTACATTGGTACTATAATTGCAGATTGCTCATGGCTTCCTTATACAAATCCACATTTTCATAAAAAGTCTTTTAAATATGTAGAAGACAAGTTAGAAAAATTAATTAATAAAAGAAAATTTAATGCTTATAATTCACTTCAATTTGGAATAATAATTCATTATCTTTGTGATTTTTGCTGTTATTCTCATATAAGTGGGGGCATAGGAGATGTAGGGGATCATATCATATATGAAAGAAAAATCCAAAAATATTTATTGGACAATATATCTAAGATTTCTAAAATGATAGTTTCAAAATCATATAATAATACTCAAGAACTAAAGAAGTTTATAAATTCTCAAATTGCAAAATACAAAGAAGGTAAACATTCATTTATGTGGGATATTGAAAACTCTATTGAAATTTCCTCTATTGTTTGCTCAGCGGTGTTTGATAAATATAATTTAAAAGGAAAGGTTATAGGACAAGTTTAGATAAACAGGATACTAAGAAATTATATCTTAGCATCCTGTTTTTATTTATCACCTAATGAACTTAATTTTTTTATCATTATTAAATATAAATCTGTAAATACGATTTTTATATAAATAAGGCCTATTCTAGAATCTTTCCTGCTTTAAACAATATATGTTAAAAAGTTTTTCGAATTTGAAGAACTATTCATAAAAGGTTCTGAAATTTTATTTCCAAGTATACCTTAGTTAAATATCCAGATAGGAATATAAAATAATGTTCTCAATCATAATAAATTTCATAAAACTTACAAATACTACTATGAGAGGTGAAGTTTTATGGAAAGTATATGGAAAAGTGAAGTAGATTTCAAAAAAAGAAAGTCATTAGATAAAGATATAGAATGTGATACTGTTATTATAGGGGGAGGAATTGCAGGCTTACTAATAGGATATATGCTAAAGGAGTGTGGTATTGAAAGTATAATAATAGATGCAAAGCTAATATGCAGTGGAAATACTAAAAATACTACAGCCAAAATAACTTCTCAACATGAATTGATTTACGATAATTTAATAAAGGAATTTGGTGAAGAAAAAGCTAAACATTATGCTTTAGCTAATGAAGAAGCAATAAAAAAATATAAAGAAATAATTGAAAAAGAAAATATTTATTGTGACTTTAAAGAAACTGATGCTTATGTATATTCATTAGAAGAAAATAAACCAATAGAAGATGAATATAATGCGGCAATTAAACTTGGAATAGATGCAGAACTTATATCTGAAATCCCTCTTCCAATACAAATAAAGAAAGCATTAAAATTTAAACATCAAGCGCAATTTAATCCACTAGAGTTTTTAAAACCTATTTCAGAAAAACTTACTGTATATGAAAGCACAAAAGCTACAGATATTGATATTCATAATAATGTGGTAGTAACTGATAAAGGATATATTAGTGCTAAGCGTATTATTGTTGCAACTCACTATCCTTTCTTTAATATACCTGGGTATTATTTTTTAAAAATGCATCAAGAACGCTCTTATGTTTTAGGACTTGAAAATGCATCAGACTTTGATGGAATGTATATAGGTATTGAAGATAATGGATATTCATATAGGACGTATAAAGACTTAGTTTTATTTGGTGGTTCCAATCAAAGAACTGGTGAAAATGAACAAGGCACAGCTTATGAAACTCTAAGAAAAGCAGCCAAAGAAATTTTTCCTAATTGCAAGGAAAGATACCATTGGTCTGCACAAGATTGTGTCAGTTTAGATAATATACCTTACATAGGGCATTATTCAACTAAAACACCTAATATATATGTTGCTACTGGATTTAAAAAGTGGGGAATGACAAGTTCCATGGTATCAGCAATGATAATAAGTGATATGATACGTGGAATAGATAATGAATATGCTGATATATTTTCTCCAAGCAGATTTGATTTATCAGCTTCAATGAAAAATGCTGGAAATGATATGGCTAAAACAGCTAAAAACTTTATAGCACAAAAAATACATGTTCCAAATGAATACTTAGATGACGTAAAAAATGGAGAAGGTAAAATAATCAATTATGAGAATAAAAAAGTTGGAGTTTATAAAGACGTAAAAGGTAAAATTTATACTGTAAGTACTAAATGTCCTCATTTAGGATGTGAATTAAAATGGAATGCTGATGAATTTACATGGGACTGTCCATGTCATGGTTCACGCTTTGATTATGAAGGAAAATGGATAGAAGGACCTGCAAAGCCCACAAAAAGTTTAAAATGATTATATAAAAAAGTGAGATGGTTATATGAATAATATTTTAGGATATTACTTAATGCCACATCCACCTATAATAATACCAGATATAGGACGTGGAGAAGAAAAGAAGATAGAAAAAACTTCTGTAGCATGTGAAAAAATAGGAAGAGAAATAGCTGATATAAAGCCTGATACGATCGTTATAGTTACACCACATGGTCCAATGTTTAGCGATGCAGTAGCGATATCAGCTGGAAAGCATATTTATGGTGATTTAAATCAGTTCAGATGCAGTAATATTAAAATTAGTTTAGATTTAGATGAAGAATTTGTAACTAGTCTAAGTCTTAAGTGCCATTTAGAAGGAATACAATCTGTACTTATAGATGATAAATTGCTTGGAAGATATGGCAGGAAGTTAGAATTAGACCATGGAAGTATTGTCCCATTATATTTTATAAATAAATACTATAATGATTATAAGTTAGTTCATATAACATACTCAATGATAGGTGATTTAAATTTATATAAATTAGGTATATTTATATCTAATACTGCTGAGGAATTAAATAGAAAAACAGTATTTATTGCAAGTGGAGATCTATCACATAAATTAAAAGAAGAAGGACCATATTTGTATTCTCTCTATGGACCAAAATTTGATAAAGAATTTATAGAAACTCTTGAAAATGGAGATGTAGTTAAATGTTTTAACCTAGACGATACCATGGTAGAAGAATCTGCACAATGTGGTCTTTATTCAGTATATACTCTTTTAGGTTCAATGCAAGGAAATGGTATTAAAGGAACATTGTTATCATACGAAGGCCCATTTGGAGTAGGGTATGGTGTAATGAAGTTTGAACCTACAAGTAAAGATGTGGATAGTTACAAAGTACTCAAAGAATATGAAGAAAACTCTTACAATGAAAAGATAAAGAATTCCAATCAGTATGTTAAGCTTGCAAGAGAAAATTTAGAACATTATTTTAAGTATAAAAAGCCGATAAATGATTTATCAAATGTAGATGATGAACTTAAAAATCAAAAACATGGAGTTTTTGTTTCACTTAAAAAATTTAAAAACCTTAGAGGGTGTATAGGTACTATTCAAAGTACAACAGATAATGTTGCAAAAGAGATAATTAGAAATTCAATAGAAGCTGTTATTCATGATCCAAGATTTCCAGAAGTTACAGAAGATGAACTAAAAGATATTGATATTTCTGTAGATGTACTTATGGATGCAGAAATATCTTCAAAAGAAGAACTAGATCCTAAAAAATATGGAGTAATTGTTACAAAAGGATATAAACGAGGGCTATTACTTCCAAATCTTGAAGGTGTTAATACAATTGAAGATCAGCTTCATATAGCTTGTGATAAGGCTGGAATAGACTATTTTAATGATGATTTTCATATTGAAAGATTTGAAGTTATAAGATATGAAGAATAATATTTCTTAGTTATTTGAAGATACAAAATTATTCTTATAAGTGTAAAATCAAATACTAATTTAAAGCAGGTGAATTTTATGGATGCAAAAGTCATGTACTATGAAAGATTAGAAGATGATAAAGTAATATGTAGAGTTTGTCCTCATAATTGCTTAATAAGTGAAGATAAATTTGGTATCTGCAGATTGAGAACCGTAAAAAATAATATACCAATTGCTATAAATTATGGGGAAGTGACTTCAATTGGTGTTGATCCAATTGAAAAGAAGCCGTTATATCATTTTAAACCTTCTAAAAACATATTATCTATTGGAAGCTTTGGATGTAATATGACTTGCAGCTTTTGCCAAAACTATGAAATATCACAATACAGACCAGAATCACAATATTTAAGTATTGATAAATTGATTGAGCTTATAAGTAAAGCACCTAATAATGCTGGAATTGCTTTTACATATAATGAGCCATTTATGTGGTATGAATATATTTATGAGGCATCTAAAAAAATAAAAGAATACAATAAAGATATTAATGTAGTAATAGTCACCAATGGATATATAAATGAAGAACCTCTTCTAGATTTATTACCTTATGTTGATGCAATGAATATAGATTTAAAAGGATATACTAATAAATATTATAAAAGTATATGTGGTGCAAAACTAGAGCCTGTATTAGAAACAATAAAAAGATGTTATAAAAAATGTCACATAGAAATAACTACTTTGCTTGTAAGTGATGAAAATGGTTCAATAGAAGAAGTTCGTGAAATTGCAAAATTTTTAGCAAGCGTAGATAAGAATATTCCTCTTCATTTAAGCAGATATTTTCCAAGATTTAAAATGCAAAATGACGCTACTGAGGTTAAAAAAATTGAAAAAGATGCAGATGAAGCAAAGAAATATTTAAAATATGTTTATATAGGAAATGTGCAAGGTATAGATAATAATACTTACTGCAGAAAATGTGGTAATCTTTTAATTGAAAGAAATGGATATACAACAAAAGTGTATATGAAAAGTAATATATGTAATAAATGTGGGAATACCATAAATATTACTTTATGATACTTTAAAAGATTTCTTATATAATAAGGCATTACTATTTATTAATAGCAATGCCTTATTATTCTTTAATGGAAATTTTAAACTTTTTACTAAAAAACTTTTATAATTAAAACTAAAATGAAAATTGCAATTATAAGTTGTATAATTTCATATGCTAGTCCAGTCAAAGATTTTACTAAGTCTTTAGTATTACTATTCATATGTATTAACCATCCTTTGTTTGTTCTATAATGATATTATATCAAATTATACTAAAATATTCCTATAAATTAGGTTCACATTAAAAATACAAATAACTATAAACTACAATAACATATTTAAAAATATAAGTCTAGTAATAAATTATATAAATGGTAATATTTAATTATAGTGTATCTCGAGAGTACATGGTTTTATAAGGAAAATTAAAGTAAGAAGGAGAACTTAACAATGATAAAAGAAATAATCGAAAAAGATTTAATTACTTTTGAGTATCCTCCTGATGGTGGAAAAATATCTATTATTGATCCTTATGATGGATGTACAATTAAATGTCCTTATTGCTTTCAAATGACTGATAGTAATTGGAACAAGGATATAATTGTTAAATTAAATATGCCTGAATTAATAAAAAACAATTTAAATAATTGGAATAGAAAAGAAACTATATATATGGGTAGCAGATGTGATCCGTATCACGAGATTGAAAGAAAATATGAGTTGACAAGAAATTGCTTAATTGAACTAAATAAACTTAATATACCTATAATGATAACTACAAAAGCAGATTATGGTATTATCCTTAGAGATATGGATATTATAAAAAATTACAGTTCAAATATAACAATATTACTTGGTTTATCAAATCTAACTCAAATCCTTAATACAAATAAAAATGAAGTCATTGAAAATATTAATCTTGCTAATTATCTATGTAATCAAAAAATAAAGGTATGGACTTTTATAACTCCTGTATTGCCAGGGATTACAGATGTAGATGAAATTATAGATAATTTAAATAATACCATACCTGTATTCTTAGATAAATTGAGAATACAAAAAGATAGTGTTCAAATGAGAAAAATGCTTAGTTTTATACAAGCTAATTATCCTAAGCTATATGGCGAATATGAAAATCTTATAAATAATGATACAAATAAATATATTGATGAATTGAGAGATAAATATAAAGACAATACAAGGATAAAATTTGTATTTGATTAGTTTTATATTTAGTTAAGCTTGTAGATGAATGTGAAAAAATATATTAACTTGGATTTTAATATAGCATATGTCAGTTTTTAAAAGATTTTATAAAGTAGTATGAGAGATTTCAAATACAACAATTTAAAATAATTATATGCTCCCTTTATAGTAAACAGTTAAAATATTAAAACTGTTTCTATATAAGGGAGGATTTTTATTATATGATGCTTATCTTTAGTATATTATTCGTTATTTTCTTAATACTAAAAGTAAAAGAAATATTTAAGCTAAAAATATTTTTTTAGTTACAATTAAAATATTATAGGTATTGACTATCCTGCTACAGGATACTTTATTATAAAATATATGTTTGGCATAATCAAATTAGTAATATAATCAATTTAAGAAAGGACTGAGAACTAATATGAAACTAATATTAAAATATTTGAAAAATTACAAACTGCTAATTATTTTGAATGTAATTTCAGTATTTGGTTTTGCTTTGGTAGAACTTGGGATTCCAACCATTATGGCTGAAGTTATTGATAATGGTATAGCCAATAACGATATAACTTATATAAAGCAAAAAGGAATTTTAATAGCAATTATTTCTATTATAGGTGTTTTAGGTACAATATTACTTGGATATTGTTCATCTAAAATTTCAACTGGTTTAACTAGAGATATTAGAAATGATATTTTTAGGAAAGCACAAGAATATTCTCACAGTGAATATGATAAGTTTGGAGTATCTTCAATGATCACAAGAACTACAAATGATGCATATCAATTAATGCAATTTACAAATACACTCCTAAGAACTGCATTATTAACACCAGTTATGTTTGGAGTAAGTTTGTTTATGATACTTAAGACAAGTGTATCACTTTCTATAGTTCTTGCAATAACTGTACCATTTATAATACTTGGTGTAGTAGTTATTGCTAAATTATCTCATCCAATATCTGAAACGCAACAAAAAAGATTAGACAAACTTAATCGTATTTCTAGAGAGAATTTAACTGGGATAAGAGTTATAAGAGCATTTGGGAATGACGATCATGAAAGAGAAAGATTTATGGAAACAAATGAAGATTATGCTAATATATCAAAAAAGCTGTTTAAACTTATGGCAGCATCTCAACCAACATTTTTCTTTTTATTAAATATGGCGGTTCTAGCAATATTTTGGCTTGCAAGTAAAATGATAAATACAGAAACATTACAAGTTGGACAATTAATTGCATTTTTAGATTACTTGTTTCATTCAATGTTTTCTTTAATGTTATTTTCTATGATATTTATAATGTATCCAAAAGCGCAAGTTTCTGCAGATAGAATTGAGGAGCTATTAGATGCAGAGCCTCTTATAAAAAATCCTGAAAATGGTGTAAAAGATACTAAAATAAAAGGTGAAGTTGAATTCGATAATGTTACTTTTACTTATCCAGATGGTGAAGAACCTGTACTTAAAGATATATCATTTAAAGCTAGTAAAGGTCAAACTGTAGCCTTTATAGGTAGTACAGGTAGTGGTAAGTCAACACTTATAAATCTAATACCAAGATTTTATGATGTTACGGAAGGATGCATAAAAATTGATGGTATAGATGTAAGAAATTATGATTTAAAAGCACTAAGAAAAAAGATTGGATTTATTCCTCAAAAAACAAGATTATTTACAGGAAGTATAAATAGTAATATTAAATTTGGTAAAAAGAGTGCAACTAGCGGAGAAATTGAACATTCAGCAAAAGTGTCTCAAGCTTATGATTTTATTTCAAAGAAACCTAAGAAGTTTGAAGAGATGATAAGTGAGGGCGGAGCTAATGTATCAGGTGGCCAAAAGCAAAGATTATCTATTGCAAGAGCTATAGTTAGAAAGCCCGAAATTTATATATTTGATGATAGTTTTTCTGCTTTAGATTTTAAAACAGATGCAACACTTAGAGCAAAGTTAAAAGAAGAAACAAAGGAATCTGTTGTTTTAATTGTTGCTCAAAGAATTGGATCTATTTTAGATGCTGATAAAATAATAGTATTAAATGAAGGTGAAGTAGTTGGCAGTGGAACTCACAAGGAACTTTTAAAAACTTGTGAAATATATCATGAAATTGCTTTATCACAACTTACAGAGGAGGAGTTAGCATAATGAAGAAATTTAAAGAAACAATAATAAAAATAGCTCCTTTTGTAAAACCATACAAACTTCCATTTATTGGCGCTATTTTGTTTGTAATATTAGCAGCTATATTTACTGCTATTTCTCCAACAGTAGAAGGATTTATATTAACACAGTTAACAAAAGATTCTATAAATATAGCAAAAGGTATAGAAGGTGCTTCTGTAAACTTCAGTTATATTTTAAAAGTACTTATAATGCTTGCATTTATATATATAGCCAGTGTTTTATCTACTTATGCAGCAAGTTTTCTTTTGACTAATGCTATTCAAAATACTATGCGTGACTTAAGAAATTCTGTTCAAGATAAAATAAAGCGATTGCCAGTAAATTATTTTGATAGCAATAGCTATGGTGATGTATTAAGTAGAATTACAAATGATATTGATACAATATCTAATGCACTTCAACAAAGCTTTGTTCAAGTAATTAATGCGATTTTATCATTATCATTAGCTGTAATTATGATGTTTGTACTTAATGTAAAAATGGCATTAGTTGCAACACTTATAATACCTCTTAGTTATTTGGTATCTAAGTTTATAGTTTCTAAGTCACAAAATTTATTCATTGGTCAGCAAAAAGCCTTAGGTAAATTAAATGGTGAAGTTCAAGAAATGTATACTGGATTTAATGAGATAAAGCTTTATGGTAAACAAGACGATGTAATTAAAGAATTTGAAGATATTAATGAAGAGTTATGCCAGACAGGATTTAAGGCTCAATTTATTTCAAGTATAATGTCACCACTTATTTCACTAGTAACTTATTTAGGAATAGGTGTTATTGGTGTAATGGGAGCTGTTTTTGCTATAGCTGGTACTATAACAGTTGGTAATCTTCAAGCGTTTATACGTTATATATGGCAGATAAATCAACCACTTACTCAAGTAACTCAGTTGTCTTCTGCAATTCAATCAGCATTTGCTGCAATTGAGCGTGTATTTGAAATATTAAATGAAGAAGAGCAAATTCCAGATAAGGAAGATTCAATAAAAGTAGAAAATCCTAAAGGTAATGTTACATTTGAGCATGTTAAATTTGGATACTTTGAAGATAAACCTTTAATTAAGGACTTAAATGTAGAAGTTAAAAGTGGTCAAATGGTAGCTATAGTTGGGCCTACTGGAGCAGGTAAAACAACCTTAATAAATCTTCTTATGAGATTTTATGAGATACAAGGCGGTTCTATTAAGATAGATGGTGTAGATATAAGAGATATGAAAAGAGAAGATCTTCGCTCAATGTTTGGAATGGTTCTTCAAGATACTTGGTTGTTTAATGGAACAATAAATGAAAATATTGAATATGGAAGATTTGGAGCAAGAAAGGATGAAATAATTGAAGCAGCTAAAATAGCCAATGTTCATCACTTCATAAAAACACTTCCAGATGGGTATAATATGTTCTTAAATGAAGAAGCATCAAATATATCTCAAGGAGAAAAGCAGCTCCTTACAATTGCTAGAGCAATAATTTCAGACCCTGCTATTCTTATATTAGATGAAGCTACAAGCTCTGTTGATACAAGACTTGAATTAATGCTTCAAAACGCTATGAAAAATATAATGAAAGGCAGAACAAGTTTTGTTATTGCACATAGACTTTCAACTATAAGAAGTGCAGATTTAATTCTTGTAATAAATGATGGTAATATTATAGAGCAAGGAAATCATGAAGAGTTAATGGCTAAAGGTGGCTTCTATGAGCAACTTTATAATAGCCAGTTCGCAAATAAAAAAGCAAATTAAATCATTATGATGATAATCTCCAAACACCTTTTAGTAGATGTTTGGAGATTTTATTATAAAATATTATTAGTTCTAATATCATTATCTATAAATATAATCCGTGAGACTGCTTATGCTTAAGTAAGATTTTAAATAATTTATAAATTGAATTGCAGAATAATATTTCGCCTTTTACTTATACTAAAATTGATTTTTGATATAAATATGAGGTGGTATAATGCAACAAGAAAATAAATCCAATAGATTAATCAATGAGAAGAGCCCATATCTAATTCAACATGCATATAACCCAATTAATTGGTATCCATGGGGAGAAGAAGCATTTGAAGATGCAAAGAAAGAAGATAAGCCTATATTTTTATCTATTGGTTATTCAACTTGTCACTGGTGCCACGTAATGGCACATGAAAGTTTTGAAGATGAAAATGTAGCTGCAATACTTAATAAATTTTTTATTTCAATAAAATTAGATAGAGAGGAAAGACCAGATGTTGATAGTGTTTATATGACTGTATGTCAGGCACTAACTGGTTCTGGTGGATGGCCATTAACCATTATAATGACTCCAAACCAAAAACCATTTTTCGCAGGAACATATTTTCCAAAGACATCAAGATATGGTATGCCAGGATTAATTGAAATACTTGAATCAGTAGCTACACAGTGGAAGAATTCAAAAGAAAAATTAATTAATTCTAGTGATAATATATTAAAAGAACTTGGTAAATTCTTTGTATCCGAAAGTAATGATACTAAATTAAGTGAAAAGAACTTAAAAAATGGTTATAATCAGCTTTTAAAGAGCTTTGATATTAAATATGGTGGATTCTCACCTGCTCCAAAATTTCCGACACCACATAAGCTTATGTTTTTACTTAGATATTATAAGATGTATGATGAAACAAATGCACTTGAAATGGTAGAGACTACACTTGGGTCTATGTATAGAGGCGGATTATTTGATCATATAGGGTATGGATTCTCACGTTATTCAACAGATGATAAATATCTTGTTCCACACTTTGAAAAAATGCTTTATGATAATGCGCTTTTAGTAATATCATACTTAGAAGCTTATGAAATAACTAAAAATCCGTTATATAAAGATATCTCAATAAAATCACTTGAATACGTATTTAGAGAATTAACAAGTAATGAGGGTGGGTTTTACTGTGCACAAGATGCAGATAGTGAAGGAGAAGAAGGAAAATACTATGTATTCACTCCAGATGAAATTAAAATAATTTTAGGCGAAGAAGATGGAGATTATTTTAATGAATATTATGATATAACTGACGAAGGAAATTTTGAAGGCAAAAGCATACCTAATTTAATAAAGAATAGTAATTATAATAAGAAAGATGAAAAAATAGACGTATTAGCACAAAATATTTTAGATTATAGAAATGAAAGATATTCCCTCCATAAAGATGATAAAATTCTCACTTCATGGAATGGTCTTATGATTGCTGCACTTTCTAAAGCGTATAAAGTACTTGAAGATGAAAAGTACTTAGAATATGCAAAAAAAGCTGTCGATTTTATTTATAATAACTTAGTAGATTCTAAAGGAAGATTATTTGCAAGATATAGAGAAAAAGAAGCTAAACATAAGGCCATCTTAGATGACTATGCATTCCTAACTTATGGTCTTATAGAATTATATGAAAGTTCATATGAGATTTTATATTTAAAAAAAGCTATAGATCTTACAGAAGCAATGATAGATTTATTCTTTGATGAAAAGAATGCCGGCTTCTTCTTATATGGAAAAGATAGTGAAAAGCTTATTGCAAGGCCTAAAGAATTATTTGATGGAGCAATTCCTTCGGGAAATTCAGTAGCTGCTTATAATTTGATAAGACTTGCAAGAATAACTGGAAAGTCCTTATTTGAAGAAATAAGTAAAGATGTGCTTGATTATATAGCAGGATCAATAATTAGTGAAGAAATCAATCATTCCTTCTTCTTAATCGCTTCTTCTTTTGCATTAAATAAGACTAAAGAACTCATATGTGTTATTAAAGATGAAAGTGAAAAAGAAAAAATTAAAGATACTTTAAGCGACATGCAGGCATTTAATTTGACTGTGATAATAAAAAATGAAGAAAATAGTAGTGAGCTTGAAGAATTAATACCATATACCAAAGATTATACACTTAAAGATAATAAAGCCACTTATTATCTTTGTGAAGGAAATTCATGCTTTCCACCAACAAATAATTTAAATGAGATTTTAGCAAAATTTCATAAAATTAAATAAAACTATAAAATTCTAAATTTATTACTTTTTTAAAATAGTATAAATTTAGAATTTATTTATATATAATTAAATATATATAAATA
>ENA-OXEC01000411-OXEC01000411.1-human-gut-metagenome-genome-assembly--contig:-NODE-411-length-18152-cov-34.6944_pt1 | contig 18152 bp, 15 predicted proteins | sample MGYA00249351_ERZ652235 | MGnify/ENA primary metagenome ERZ652235 (study PRJEB26925, sample SAMN05826906) | human gut metagenome | biome: ENVO:2100002; feature: ENVO:00000062; material: ENVO:00002003...
AAATCTAAAAAAATTCGCTCACAAATACGTCCCAATCGTTCTCGTGAGCGAAAAACCAAACATCCAAGGAAAAAGCATCATCACAATAAAAAATCATGCATTTAAATTACAAATAATTGCATATTTCAAAATTCACTTTAACCAGTGGATTTATTTAGTGTACCATTTTTTAGAAGAAATTTAAATATATCATCTAAAAATAATCGTGATTTATATTTACAAATTACTTAAGTTGACGACATTGTTCGTTCGCTGAGTAAGCGATTCACAGCAAATGCAAGATTTGGGTTCTCTGCTTATGCGTAGTATTGTATTGAAAATTTTAGTTATTAAATTCTTAGACAGAGGCTGTTCCAAAATTATTTCTCCAACACTTGCTGTTGGAGAAAATTGTTTTGGGCACAGCCTTTGTCTTTAGAAGTTTTAGCTTAAATTTCCCTACAATCGAGCCTATCATATATTGAATTTCGGTTGTTATCCACTAAACTCTGATACTACTCAATATATTTATGTTGTGCAACATTCTAATAATTATAATTTTTACTATTTTCGCAGATTGAAATATCAAGTGCTTTATCATCAACAACTTTTTTGTATGAACATAAAAATTCATTTAATTCATTATCATTTAAATCAATACTTTTTTCGCTTATTAAAATTACTTTTTCATTTTCAAGCAATACTTTTACATCATTTTTATCATTTTTTATAAAGTATTCTGATATTGATCTAACAGAAATTCTATCTTTGTATTTTTCTTGAAAGCCCATTGTCTTTTTCACATTATCATAATTTAATCCAAGTCCTGAAAGATCAAATCCTGACATATTGAACTGATTTTCTAAAATTGAAGGATCGAATCCATATCTCTCTAAAAATTTCTTTTGAATATTCATTAATTTATCTTGAGATATATTGTTTTCTTCCATATATTTCATTATATTTTTTGAAAAGTCTGCCATATTTAATTTACCTTCAGCCATTTGATAATACATTGAGTATATGTATTCCTCAAATTTATCTACATCCTTATCTTTGGCTTTATTCTTTATTTCATTAAAATCTATAATTCTGTCAGACATATTAATCACTCCTTAATTACATTATATATAGTATTGCTTCTTTTGTTAATTATGATTACTATACTATATAAAAAATATAGTATCAATAATATTTATCATACTTTTACAATTTGTTAAATTATATTTTTATTATATCCTAAACATACTTCTTAAAACAAGAAAATGCTCTTAAATCAAATAATAAGGGTTATATCAAAATGAATATTCAACTTTGATATAACCCTTCATATAATTTTTAATTATAATACATCTTCAGTATTTTTCTATTGATAATCTTTAAATTGAGTCCATGCATCTTCATATAATCTTAAGTTATCACCAAGATAATTATAGCTTTCACATTTCTTAAGTAATTCATCATCCATATATGCATTAGGATTATTTTTTACATTATCATCTTGTTCTTCTCTAGCTTCTTTTTGTGGTGTAGTGTATCCAATTTCATCAGCTGTTCTAAATGATGGATCTTTTTCACATAAATAGCTTATAAAAAGTTCTGCATTTTCTTTATTTTTAGTTCCTTTTGGAATGCATAAAGAATCAATCCAGAAATTTGCACCTTCTTTAGGCACTACAAACTTTAAATTATCGTGTTCAGCTTCAAGATTTAAGCCTTCACCTGACCAAAGAATAGAAATTGCTGCTTCTCCTCTAGCCATTTTATCCGTATTATCATCAGCTCCAATTGCTAATAAATTACCGTTCTTTTTAAGTTCTATTAGCTTTTCCTTTGCTTCATTGATTTCATCTGGATTTGTTGTATTTAATGAATATCCAAGCATTTTTAATGTTGCACCCAATGTATCACGTACACCATCTAATAAAATTACATTTTTATTGTATTTAGTATCCCAAAGTGCAGTCCAGCTGTCTATTGGTTCATCTACATAATCTGTATTATAAACAAGTCCTATTGTACCAGACATATATGGTACTGAATATTCATTGCTTGGATCAAATGTTTTTCCTAAATGATCATCTGCTATCTTACTCATATTAGGTACATTACCAAAATTAATCTTTTCTAATTTATCTTCTTGTATCATTCTTTGTACTAAATAATCTATTGATACAATAACATCATATTGAGCTGCTCCTGATGCTATCTTTTGATACATTTCTTCCGGTGTATCATATACATCCTGGTTTACATGTATTCCATATTTCTCTTCAAATTCTTCTAAAATTCCTTCTCCAATGTTTTCTCCATAATTAAAGAAATTTATTGTTGGTTTTTCTTCTTTATTACAGCCAGCAAACATCATTGCCATCATGAATACTGCAACTAGCAAAGACAATGATTTTAATTTTCTTTTCATAAAAAAATTAATCCTCCTAAAAATAAGCTCTTTTAAAAACTGCATATTTTTATAAACTTACAATACAGTCTTTATAAAACATCTATATAAATAATAAACTTCTATTTGTTTATTAATTGATTGCTTTAGATTTAGTGGTTAACAATCTGTTATTTAGTTTCATTAATTGCAAACTCTTCAAATGCTTTTAAGTAATCTAAAACATGACTTTCTTCATGCTTTACACTTAAAAATACTGCTTCAAATTGTGATGGTGCAAAATTAAATCCACTTTTTATCATATGTTTAAAATATCTATTGAATCTTTCAATATTACAAGTTTTAACATCTTCATATGTCTTAACTTCTTTTAATTCTGTAAAGAATATAGTAAACATTCCACCAACTCTATTAATTACTAATGGTAATTTATACTTTGAAGATATACTAACTATACCTTCTTCTAACTTTTTACCAATAGATTCAATTTTCTCATAATATTCTTTCATATTATCTTTTAGTTTATTTAAAGTAGCAAGACCTGCTGCCATTACTATTGGATTACCTGACATAGTTCCAGCCTGATATACTCCTCCAAGCGGAGATAAGTTTTCCATAATTTCTTTTCTTCCACCATATGCACCACAAGGAAGTCCACCTCCCATGATTTTAGCATATGTAACAAGATCTGGCTTTATATTAAATAAGCTTTGTGCACCTTTGAAAGCTACTCTAAATCCAGTCATAACTTCATCAAATATTAAAAGTGCTCCATACTCGCTGCAAAGATTTCTAAGAGTTATCATAAAATCATCTTCAGCTTTTATAACTCCCATATTTCCTGCTACTGGTTCAATAATAACCCCTGCTATTTCTCTGCCATACTTTTTAAATAGCTGTGTAATTTGCGCTTTATCATTATATACACCAATTAAAGTATTTGCAATACTTTCATTTGGCACTCCAAGTGAATCAGGTACTCCTGCTGTCATAAGACCTGAACCTGCTTCAACTAAAAAGCCATCAAAATGTCCATGATAACACCCTGCAAACTTAACTATCTTATCTCTTTTTGTGTATCCTCTTGCAAGCTTTATGGCACTCATTGTAGCTTCTGTACCTGAGTTTACCATTCTTATCTTATCTATATTATCAAGATTTTCACACATAAACTTTGCAAGGTCTAATTCAAGCTTTGTTGGTGCTCCAAAAGCTAATGCTTTTTCACTTGTTTCTTTCACTGCCTTTACAACATCTGGATCACAATGTCCAAGTAGCATTGGTCCCCATGCTAAAACAAAATCTATATATTCATTATCTTCTTCATCTTTTATTATTACGCCATCACCTGACTTTATTATTGGCGGATTCATATCCATTCCTTTATAACATCTAACTGGGCTGTTTACTCCCCCAGGCATATACTCTTTTGATTCTTCAAATATTTCATTATTATTCATAACTTTTCCTCATTTCATAATGGTTTATAAGTTCTAAATTATATAATAACCACTCTTTTTATAAACACATATTCTTAGCATTACTTCTTCAATAATTTCTACTTATTTAAAAGTTTAGCTGCGTCTAATGCATGATAAGTTATTATTATATCTGCTCCTGCTCTTTTTATTGAAGTTAAAATTTCCATCATTACTCTTTCTTCATCTATAAGTCCTTGCTTTCCTGCTGCTTTTACCATTGAATATTCTCCACTTACATTATATGCAGCAAGAGGTAAATTAAAGTTATCTCTACATTCTCTAATTACATCTAAATAAGAAAGCGCTGGCTTAACCATTATAAAATCTGCACCTTCTTCTATGTCCATTTCTGTTTCTCTAAGTGCTTCCATTCTATTTGCCGGATCCATTTGATAAGTCTTTCTATCACCAAACTTAGGTGCTGAATCTGCTGCATCTCTAAATGGTCCATAAAAAGCTGAACAGTATTTAGCTGAATAACTCATAATGCTTACATTTTTGAATCCATTAGTATCTAAAGCATTCCTTATAAAACCTATTCTTCCATCCATCATGTCAGAAGGTGCAATAATATCTGCTCCTGCTTTTGCATGAGATACTGCTATTTTACCTAAATATTCTAAAGTTTCATCATTGTCTACATAGTCCCCATGTAAAATTCCACAATGTCCATGTGAAGTATATTCACACATACATACATCAGTAATTACAAGAATATCATTATTTATTTCTTTTATCTTCCTTACAGCTTTTTGAACTATTCCATCTTCTGCAAAGCTCTCTGATCCGCATGCATCTTTATGTTTTGGAATGCCAAATAGAAGCACACCTCCTACTTTTGCTTCTTCAACTTCTTTTATTACTTCATGCAATCTATCTATTGAAAAATGATAAATTCCTGGCATTGAAGATATTTCATTTTTAATATTTTCTCCTTCAACCACAAAAATAGGATAAATAAAATTCTTTGAATTTAGTGTAGTTTCTCTTACCATATCTCTTATGGCAGAATTTAATCTTAATCTTCTTCCTCTTTTAATCATTTAATTTCTTGGCCTTCCTTCTAAAAATAATTTTATGTATAATTCATATAAAAATATTATAATACTACCAAAAGAATATAAATTCTAAAATTCTTAAGTTTTAAAATTCTTAAGCAGAAAACTCAAATCTTAATTAGAGAATCCAAATCTTGCATTTGTTACGAATTATTTATACCTACCAATGCATATGAGAAGATGTTTTCTAAAATGGTAGGCTAAATATACTTAGCAAACCTTTAAAGTAGAGTTTTCTTAATCAGATATCCAAACCTAATATTTCGTGCATATCATGTCCCTAGATATCAATCTAAGTCAAATTCACTATATATAGTTAGTAATTATTTAAAATAATTACCTCAGTAAATCTATAATTTCATTCAAAAAGCCTTCTTCTGAATGCTCTCTGCATACATCTGCTATAATTCCATTTTCTCTTAGTGGTTTATTGGTTTTAGGTCCTATAGCTATAACATGTTTCTCTTTAATTGCATCAATACCAACTGCATCAATCATATTATAGACAGTTGATGGACTTGTAAAAAATACTACATCAACTTCTTCAAATGGTCTTGTATCTCTTATCTTTCCGCAGACAGTATCATAAATAAATACTCTGTCTACCTGTGTATTTTCATTTAAAAGCTGATTATATAAATCAGGTTTACTTAATGATGAACATGGAATTAGTATTTTTTGATTTTCCTCCAAATATGGTTTTAATTCTTTAAAAAGTCCTATACCCATAAATTCTCTGGCTTTACAAAAGCATACTATTCCTCTTCTATTAAGAGCCTGCCATGTAGCTTTACCGACAGCCGAAATTTTTGCCTTTATATTTCTTATATCATATTCTTTTTCAATTAGATAATCAAAAAATATATTAACTGCATTTACAGATGTGAACAAAATATGATCATACTTATGTAATTTTTCTAAATACATATCTAATTTTTCTACTGTGCTTTTTATTTCTATTGCATGAAAAGATGTTACTTCTGCACCCAAATCTTTTAATTTTTCTCTTAAGGATGCTCCTTGCTTTTCTGATCTTGTTACACAAATATTTTTTCCAAATAAAGGTTTATTTTCATACCAGCTTAATTCTTCATTTAAATTAACAACATCACCAACAACAATGATGCACGGCGACTTTAATTCAGCTTTTCGTGCTACCTCAACTATGTTTTCTAATGTTCCAACAACTTTTCGTTGCTTGCTGCATGTTCCTCTCATAACAACAGCACAAGGTGTAGCTCTATCTTTTCCATTAGTAATTAAGTTTTCTACTATATTTTCAAGATTGCTAAAACCCATCATAAAAACAAGAGTTCCTTGTTCTTTTGCTAAAGCTTCAAAATTCACATTAAGATCATTTGCAGACATTCCAGTTACTACATGAAAGCTTTGGGCTATACCCCTATGTGTTATTGGAATTCCAGCATAATTTAAAACTGCAATAGGTGAAGTAACACCTGGAATAACTTCAAATTCTATATTTTCTTTTTTTAAAGCTAAAACCTCTTCTCCACCTCTTCCAAAAACATATGGATCGCCGCCTTTTATTCTGCCTACTATATGTCCTTTTTTAGCAAGCTCAACCAATAAAGCATTTATTTCTTCTTGTGTCTTATAATGAGTACCTGGCTCTTTTCCGCAATAGTATATTTCACATTCATCATTTAAATAATTTAATATATTATTTGAGACTAATCTATCATATAAAACTGCTGTACATTTTTTTAAACACTTAACAGCTTTTAATGTTAAAAGCTCCTCATCTCCTGGTCCTGTACCAATTATATAAACTTTACTCATAAAGAATATCTCCTTTAAACAATTATATAGTATTTTGTTATTCTAATATTTTTTTAGCTAACTCATTTCCTAGGATTACATTATCATTTTTGCTTCCAAGAATATCTTTCTTTATAAGTTTTCCATTAACTTCAAACATACCTATCATATATAAATCATTATTTTGTATTTCTGAATATACTCCTATTGCACTATGACAATCTCCATTTAAAGCCCTCATAAAGCTTCTTTCAGCTTCAACAGTTAATCTTGCATTTTTATCCTCTAATGCTTCAAAATACCCCTTTGCTTCACTAATCTTTAAGCATTCAACACCTAAAGCACCTTGTGCTACAGCTGGCAGTACAATTTTAGGATCAAAATATTCTGTTATTATATTTTCATTATTTAACCTTTTAAGTCCAGCAGCTGCAAGGATAATTCCATCAAGTTTTTGTTCTTCCATCTTCGCTAATCTTGTTTGTACATTCCCTCTGATTGGTACTATTTCAATATCACTTCTTATTTCTTTAAGTTCAAGAGCTCTTCTTAAACTGCTTGTTCCGATCTTAGCTCCAGAGTTAAGTTCTTTAAAAAGCATTCCTTTTCTTGATATGAATACATCTCTTATATCTTCACGTTCAGTTACAGCTGCTATTTCAAATTCTTCTGGTAATTCATGTGGTACATCCTTCATGCTATGTACTGCTCCATGTGCATGATTATTTAAAAGAGCTAATTCTATATCTTTAACAAAAAGACCTTTCCCTCCAATCTTATTTAAAGAAATATCTAACTTTTTATCTCCTTCTGTAACTATTAAAAGTTTCTCACTATCTATATTGCACTTCTCTTTAAGCTTTTTCATAACAATTTCTGTTTGCATTTGTGCGAGCTTGCTTTTTCGCGTAGCTATTATTAAATTTTTCATCAATTATCCTCCAAAAATGTTAACTATGACTGTTATCTTACCATTAAAATATTATTTCATTATATAATCCACAATCTCATCTGGGAATCTTCTTCTTAAAAACTCTTCATGATTATTTTCTTTATATAGCATTTCAAATTCTTCTGTTCCTATTACTTCTACAATATCTTTTTTATACTCTAATAATTCCTTTGAATTATTTCTAAGCTTTGAAGTAAATTCTATAAACTCATCATATTCATCTATAATATTTTTAATCTTTTTAGATATTAGTACTGCACCTTTTGGATTTCCTATTTTAGTATTTAAAGCAACCATTATATTTTTGCTTTGCCTCTCTACTGGCACAACTCCCATTCCATCTTTAAAATTTGATGAATCTATATATATTTTATAATTACTGTCACAGTATTCTCTTATTTGCTTTTTTAAATCATTATCATCTACAGCTATTATTATTATGTGCTTATCTTTTAAAAAATCTATTGTAAACTCTTCGTTTATAAGTATTAAATTGCATTCACTTGAAATATCAATTACTTCTTTGCTAAACTCTTTTGCCATTATTTCAACATAACATCCATTCAAAGCAAAGTGCTTTGCTTTTATAAATCCAGCTCTTCCAGCACCTATTATTCCTATTCTAGTTTTACTTGACATTAGCCCAATATATGAATAATCTATTCCTTCATTTTGAATATCTTTTCGATTATCCTTAGACATTCATCACCACAACCTTTTAAAGTTTCTTCTTTTAACACATCTATTGCATTATTAATATAAAAATTTGATGTACTTTCAACAAGCTTATTTACAAGCATTATATGATCTTTGCTATTACTCTTATTTACAAATGTTTTTATTCTTTTTTCATTTACATCATGCCCCACTGATTTTAAATCTTGTATATATGGAACAATCTCTCTTAATTTAAGCCATTCTTCATATTCATTTAGATACTCTGTTAAGATATATTTATGTTCTTCCATTTTTTTAATACGTAATTTTTTATTTTCATCATTCATATGACTTATTTCATCAATATTATAAACTTCTGTTCTGCTAAGATATGATATTTCTTCTTCAAAATCTCTTGGAACAGCTAGGTCATACATATATAATTTTTTGCCTTTTTCACTTATATCTCTGTTTTTCACTATAACATGTGGTGCAGAAGTACATCCTATAACACAGTCTACATCATTAATATATTTATTTTTATCATCAAAAGAAATCACTTCTATTCTATCATCTTCTATTTCATTTACTATATTCATATTTCTAACTACTAAATATATTTTTGAAATCTTATGACATAAAAGATACTTAACTGCTAATTTTCCTACATCACCATATCCTAAAATCATATATGTACTACAAGCTTTATTTATACTTTCCTTTACAGCTATAGATACAGATGAAACTGGTATTTCATATAATCTTGATGTACTTTTAAACTTTTTTCCACATGAAAGTGCTTGCTGAAATAATCTTTGAAGTTCACATGTAACGCCTTTTCTTTTTAATGCTTCTTCATAAGCGCTTTTTACCTGTCCAAGAATCTGATCCTCTCCAACAATCTTCGAATGAAATCCTGAACACACTTCAAATAAGTGAGTATATGCACGTTTATTTTCTGATATAAAAATATACTCTTTATAATTAGTATTCCAATTGAATACTTCAAAAATCTTTTTTAATATTTCTTCATTATCCATGTCAAAAACATTAAAATAGATTTCTGTTCTATTACAAGTAGCTAGTATCACTACTTCTTTAAAAGATTTTAGTAATTTATCTATATATAAATCATGATTTTTACAAGTAACTATAAGCTTTTCCCTAACTTCTAATGGTGTATTTCTCTTTACCCCAAGCAAGCCTATCATATGTTTCACCTCAAATATTAATTGCATTATTATTATCATATATTACAATTTCTAATTATATATCATTAATTCTATAGTATATATTATCCTTAATAAAAAAAATAGTAAATGATGAAATATTAATAATATTTCATCATTTAGTATATCATATATGTTATTTCTATTCTAAAACTGCTTTTATAAATTCATCTTTTCCTATTCTATCCATAACATGAGATATTCTTTCACCTTTTATACCTACTTCTTTATAGTAATCCATAATCTTATCTATCATAGGTACAATTTCTTCTTCTTTAAAGATTTTTCCAAGCGAATCTCCAATTCTCATTGCTCTTCCAAATCTTCCGCCAACAAATATTTCAGCACCTTTTTCTTTTGCTACAGCTCCCTTAGTTCTACATAATCTTACACACTCACCGCAGCTAACACATAAATATTTATTATAAACAATCTTTCTATCTACTACTTTTAATGCTTTTTGTCTGCATCCTTTGACACATAATCCACATCCAACACACTTATCTAAATCAAATTTAGGAACTGTTCTTCCAAGTACTCCAATATCATTTATATTAGCTTTTGCACAGTTGTTTGCACACCCAACTATACCTATTTTACATTTATGAGGTGTATCAGTTCCAAAATACTTATCCTCTAATTGTCTGCATATTTCTTGAGTATCAATGTTACCATGTAAACACACTGTTCCCTTGCAGGCTACAAGAGGTCTTATTTTTTGACCTGTTCCACCATGTCTTAAGCCTATTTTTTTAGCTTCTTCTACAACATTTTCAACATCCTCGTCTTTTATCCAAGGTACTTCTATTTGAAGTCTTGTTGTCATTCCACAGTAACCTCTTCCATATTTCTCAGCAATATAATTAATATTTTTCAATTCTTCTGCTGTGAAGTTACCTGCTCGTCCTAAAAATCTTACTGCAAAATGTTCATGATCATTTTGTAATAAAAATCCTAAAGCTTTTAATTCTTTTTGTCTTTTCGCATTAACCATATATTTTTGCTCCTTTTTATCTAAATATAGTTTAATTTTAACTAAAATAGTATTAAACTTAAACCCTTTTATGGTTTTTACTTTTATAATAAATATTTATTATAGCATAACAAATATTTATGGTCTTTTTATATTATAAATAAGCTGTTTTCTATATCATAGTTTCATTTGATATGTCAAGAAAATAATTTAATATTAATATTTTTTAACATTCTTGTCATCATTTTGACACATACGAATAATATAATTTAAATCGTAAAGTAGTTAAACAATAATATTTACCCCTTATTAAATATTAAAAACATCTTATCCAAGATGTATCCCCTTTTATATTAAGTACTGAAACCCCTACTCAGTACTAATAAAGCCTCAGCTTATGCTGGGGTTTATTTTTTTGTTTATTGGTTAATAATATTATTTAGTTCTAATTATTAATATGGAGGTGAACTTGTTAATTCAGTTTAATATGAATTTAACAACTATATTTATGAGAAAACCAAATCATGTAGCAATAATTCCTGATGGAAATAGAAGATATGCTCTTTCTCTTGGATTAACTAAAGATAAAGGATATGATTACGGAATAGATCCAGGATTAGAAGTTTTTAAGCTTTGCCAAAAAGAAAATATAAGTGAAGTAACTTTTTATGGGTTTACCATAGATAATACTAAAAGACCATCTGAACAAAAAATGGCTTTTACAGATGCATGTATAAAATCAGTAATGCTGCTTACAAAAGAAAATTGTGAAATACTTGTCTTAGGTGATACTACTTCTAAAAATTTTCCTAAAGAATTATTGCCTTTTACAAAAAGAGAAAAATACGGGAGTGGAGGAACAAAAGTTAATTTTTTAATAAATTACGGGTGGCAATGGGACTTAAATGGCTTAAAATCATGCAATAATGATAATCATGATATTATACATAATATTAATTCTTCAGATATTTCTAGAATAGATCTTGTCATAAGATGGGGTGGACGAAGACGTTTAAGTGGTTTACTTCCTGTTCAATCTGTTTATGCTGATTTTTATGTTATAAATAATTACTGGCCAGACTTTAAAACCAAAGATTTTTTTGATGCTCTTAATTGGTATAATGACCAAGATGTAACTTTAGGTGGCTAATCTTTTTTAAAGAAAACCTCCATTTTTATTTATGATATAATATACATAAATAAAAATGGAGGTTTTAAGTAATTTATGAAAAATATCATATTTATATTTTTAACTATTATAAATTTATTAGGCTTTATTTTAATGTATATAGATAAAAAACGTGCTATAAAACACGAGTGGAGAATATCTGAAAACACACTTATGGCTGTAGCAACAATTGGCGGTTCTATTGGTTCCCTTTTAGGAATGTATTGTTTTAGACATAAAACAAAGCATCTTAAGTTTACTTTTGGAATTCCAGCTATTTTAATAATAGAAATTATATTATTTCTTATCTATATAAATTGAATATCGAATCATAGATAAAAATAATAATTTTTCATAACATAAATAAGGGACGTACAAAGTTTAGTGGATAACAACCGAAATAAAGCATTTATGTGGGCTCGCTTGCTGCAAAAATGAAGCTAAAAATTTAAGCATCAACGATTGTTCCAAAAACGTTTGCTCCGATGCAAGATCGGACAAACAATTTTGGAACAATCATTGATGAAAAATTTTAAAGCTTCATTTTTTGATGCAAGACACCGCCCACACAAATGCTTTATTTCTTTGTTTAATCTAAATTCAGAGTAGTGGTATTATTGTTGCTATACATAAATACATTTTTAAATTAAGGAATAGTTATTTATATATGTTAAAGATTTAAAAGGTTAATATTTTATCATTTTTAAAAAGATATAGATTTATAAATATCAGAATATATATTCTTACGAATTTGCTTATTCTATGCTGGTTAATGTGATTTTTATAGTAACTTCATAAGTTACATCCATTGATTGGAAGATATACTTTAAGTCATAGAATATAAAAAACATTAATCATAATTAAAATAAATTGAGTATATATGATTTTAGAGAAAAACAAAGAAATTCAATATATGAATATGCGTAGTATTGTATTAGAAATTTCGGTTATTTCCCACTAAATTCTGATTCTACACAATATATTTAAATTATAAATCATTAAGATTATATGGTGTATTTTGGTATACACAGTAATTTAGCCAGTTACCAAAAACGATATTCGCACTGCCCCTCCATGTTTGTAGTGGCATACTATTTGGATCATCATTTCTAAAATAATTTTTAGGTATCTGTATCTCCATACCTTTTTCCTTATCACGTACATATTCTTCTTTTAGTGTTCCCCTATCATATTCAAGATGACCAGTTATAAATACTTTTCTTCTATCCTTTGTAGATACAATAAACACTCCTGCTTCATCAGATTCTGATAATATTTCAAGTTCTTTAACTTTATCTATATCTTCTCTTCTGACTTCTGTATGTCTAGAATGTGGTGCATAAAAGATATCACTTAATCCTCTTGTTAAGTCTGCTTTTTCATCTATAACATTATGTGAAAATATTCCAAACATTTTTTCTTTCAAATCATATTTAGGAACATTGAAATGATAATATAGCCCTGCTTGTGATGCCCAACAAATGTGCAATGTTGAAAATACGTTCTTTTCACTCCACTTCATAATTTCCGAAAGCTCGTCCCAATATGCTACATCTTCAAACTCCATTGTTTCAACTGGAGCTCCAGTTATGATTAATCCATCAAATTTTTCATGCTTTATATCATCAAAATATCCATAAAATTTCTTAAGATGCTCCTCTGGAGTGTTTTTGCATGTATATGTTTTAGGCTGAATTAAACTTATTTCAACTTGCAGAGGTGTATTTGATAGATATCTTAAAAGCTGATTTTCTGTAACTATTTTTTTAGGCATTAAATTAAGAATAACTATTTTTAAAGGCCTTATGTCTTGTGACATAGCTCTTTCATCATTCATTATAAATATATTTTCATTTGACAAAACTTTAAATGCTGGTAATTCTTTAGGAATTTTTATTGGCATTTATATCCCCCCTAGTGTGCTTATTGCTATATTTTTTTACAATTCTTTATGTTTATAACCTATTAAGTAAATATTATCACAGATACATATCTTTTATCAACTTTCAAAAGAAATAACAATTAAATTAGAAATTTGAAGTCCACAATAATTTGTATACACATCTTATTTATATTTATTCATAAATTTTTTTCAAAATATTATTATAATTCAATATTTTTGCACCTATATATCTATGAATTAATTGTTTTTTTATTAATCATTTAATTAAATAAATATTTTTCTATTAAACAGCTATACGCCATATATTTCTCGTAAAACTATTTATGGTATACTTTTTATATTATATATGAATCAAAAAGGGGGCATATCAAATGTTATTACATAAAAATATAATAGCAGGATTCATTGGAACTTATACAGATAACGAAAGTGAAGGAATCTATAGGTTTAACTTAAATACTGACTCTGGGGAAATTGAAGAGTTGCATTTAGCATATAAGATTGATAATCCTACTTATCTATGTTTAGATAAAGAAAATCATATAATATATTCTTCATGCAAGATTAATAAAAAATGTGGGGTAGCATCATTTAAATATTATAAGGAAACTAATAATCTACACTTAATTAATTACAATCTTTCAGAAGACAAGCAACCTTGTCATGTAAGTATCGATTCTAACAACTCTTTACTTTTGTCTTCTAATTATCACGAAAATAAAATGATTGTATATAACACATTATGTGGCATTATCCTTAATTATCCTTTTATTGATAAGCATAGTGGCTCAAGTATAAATCCTGAAAGACAAGAAAAACCACATATACATTGTTCTATTATGACAAATGATAATAAATATATTATTTCTGTGGACCTTGGAATTGATAAGCTAATAATATCTGAAATTCAAAATAATAAATTAATTCAAAGAAATGATCTTAATATTTCTTTTCCTGGCGGAACTGGTCCAAGACATATAACTTATTGCAAATCTAAACCATTTTATTATGTATTGAGTGAGTTAACTTCTGAAGTCTTTGCATTTAAATACAATCCAGATTCAGATATAATCTTAGAAAATATTCAAACAATAAGTAACCTTTCTGAATATTATGAGGGTAACAAATCAGGAGCTGCCATTCATATTCATAATAATGATAAATTTTTATATACATCAGATAGAGGGAATAACTCTTTGAATTTATTCTATATTGATTCTAATACTGGATTATTAAAATATATAAATAGTTTTGATTGTGGTGGAGATTCTCCAAGAGATTTTAGAATTGACCCATCTGGTAAATACATAATTTGTGCGAATGAAAAATCAAATAATTTATCTGTTTTTTCTATAAATCAATCTAATGGAGATTTAGCATTGTTAAATTCATTTACTGCTCCATCACCTACATGTATAGTGTTTGACTAAAAAATATGACATAGATTTTCTAAAAATCTATGTCATATACTATTTTTACAATAACTATAGACAGTTCTGTAATTAAATCTATTATCATATTTTCTCTGCTGGATCTTTTACTATTAATTATCTTTACTATTGGCCTTAATGGGAAGTTAGGTATTGTTTTTTCAACAACAGCTATTTCCCCTGTACTGAGTTCTACAAGGGTTCCTCTTGGAAATGGTATTACAATTCTACAAAACACATTCACCATATTATAATCAAACTTTCTTCCTGCATTACTCATTAAATATTCTAAAATATCACTTGGAAACATTGCTTCTCTTCCATTTGTATTAGTTGATAAATTATCATAAACATTTGCAATACTAACAATAGCGCTTAAATCCATAATTTTATCTCTTTTAAGGCAATCTGGATATCCAGTTCTATCAACATTTTCATGATGCTGAAGAACTATTATTTTACTTAATGCACTGACATTATATGTACTTGATAAATATTTATATCCAAGCCTTGGGTGGGCATTCATTATATTTTGCTCAGTTTCTGTAAGCTTTCCCTTTTTATTTATTATTTCTTTTGGCAAATATGCTTTACCAATATCATGTAGTAATGCGCCTATACAAAGCGCTTCTAATCTTTTTTTAGGCAATTTGAATGCTATACCAATCATAAGAGAAATAACTGCAACATTAACCGAATGAGCATAGATATAGTCATTATTGCTTCTTATATCTACTAATGCAAGAACTAGTTCTTCTTTTCTTAATATGTCCGTCATAATATCTTCTACCATTTTTCCAATATTATAAAAATAACTTTCTTCTTGCCATGTATAATCATTTTCTTCATTTTTAATTTTATTTTCAGGCTCTAATCTCTGGATTGTTGAAAAAGCTTCCTTAACTAAGGTTATGGTTTTTTGTCTTATCTCTGGTTTTATTACATCCTCAATTTCTTCTCGGCTGTATTTATCTACTATGTAAATTGAACTTATACCAATTTCTCTTATCTTATTTATAGTATTTTGTTTTAGCACTACACCAGCTCTTAATAATACTTTTCCACCCCAGTCATATACAGTTTTCCCCAAAACTGTATTAGGCCTTACTCTATCAATAGGGATCAGCCTCATTTATTTTCCCCCTTTAACATCCTTGTTCAATTTTCTTTTGTATGGCTCTACATAATTTCTACTAATCTAAACTAACTTTTATTGTCTACAAAGTCTATAAAATTATATTATAAAATAATTGTCGTTAACTATTACTTTAAGTTTATATTTTATTTATATTTTGTTTATATTTCGCTTTTAGGATGCTATATCATATAAAAGGGAAAATAAAAAAATCTCTCAATAATATTAGTATTCTAACTGAGAGATTTTTATCTTAAACTATTTTATTGCTTCTAGTGCTACTAAATTTAATAAGCTCCATGGTTTATTGAAATGTGGCTGGAAGAAGAAATCTGTCATAGCAAGTTCCTCCACAGTCATATTATTTTGAATTACTACTGATAGTGTATTCATAAATTGAGTTAGATCTAGATTAGAAAGTATCTGCCCTCCTATAATTCTTCGTGAATCTCTATCGTAAACAATCTTTACAGTAGCTTCATCATATGTAGGCATAAATTCTGGTCTGTAGTTATCAACTATACTTACAGCTTCAACATTATAATCTGTAGTCTTTCTTGCCATTTCTTCAGTAAGTCCTGTTGATGCTATGCATTTTTCATATATCTTAATTCCTGATGTACCTTGAGTACCTATATATTTAAGTGTTGGTTTCTCTATATTTTTCGCTACAAGAGTTCCCATTCTTACTGCATTAGTAGCAAGAGGAATATATCTTACATCACCTACAGGATTATATATTACAGAACAACAGTCACCTGCTGCAAATACATCTTCTTTGCTTGTTCTCATGTATTCATCTATAATTATTGCACCATTTTTTAATGTATCAAGCTTATCCTTTATAATTTTAGTATTAGGTGCAAATCCTATGCATAATATAACTAAATCAGCTTCGTAACTATTCTTTTCTGTTATTACTTTTGTGACTTTATTATTTTCCCCTTCAAATCTTTGAACCATCTCGCCTAAAGCAAGTTTTACTCCATGTTTTCTGAATTCTTCTTCAGCTACATTAGTTAACTCAGGATCTAAATATTTTGCCATAATTCTATCTTCTGCATCAATTAGCGTAACATTTTTGCCTTGAACTTCAAATGCTTCTGCAAGCTCTACTCCTATATATCCAGCACCTATTACAACTATATTTTTAGCACTTTTTTCTTTTTCTTGAATCACTTTTGCATGATCATAATTTTTACATAATAAAATATTATCTAAATTTATGCCTTCAAGTCTAGGAACAATTGGCCAAGATCCTAATGTTAATACTAATTTATCATAGTTATCTTCTATAACCTTATCTTCAGATAAATTTTTTACTTTTATTTTCTTATTATCAAAATCAATATCTAAAACTTCAAATCCCATCTTCATAGCTATTCCCATAGATTCTAGATTGCTTGGAGAATTATAAAATAACTTTTCTGTTTCTGTTACTACTCCACCAATACTTAATGCTATACCGCATGATAAGAAAGATACATTATCATTTTTTTCATAGACTACTATCTCAGCATCCTTATGTTCTTCTTTTAAATTTACTACAGCAGCAGTTCCTGCATGTGTACATCCAACTACAATAATTTTCATTTATTTTCCTCCTTGAATTGTCTGACTTTTATTTATATTATTTATTATACATTTGCAGACAATTTCTATACTCTCATATTAAAAATTTGAAATATTAACATATTGTTTCTTTTAATATTTATAATTATTATAGAATAATAAATATTAATTATCAATGATTATTATTTATATTTTGCTATTTTTTTAACATTTAATATATCTAATTCTTCATTGTTATTATCACCAGGTCACCTAAAATCGCCATTTTATCATATAAAAATTAATTTTTATATACACAAAAATTAATTAGTTATCAATAATTAGTTATTTTTTAAACAAAGAGCTTCTAGTAGAAAATATATGTAAACCAATTTCTACTAGAAGCTCGTATTAATTTATAATATGAATTTTTCTATTATTTTTTTATATTATATC
>ENA-OXEC01000419-OXEC01000419.1-human-gut-metagenome-genome-assembly--contig:-NODE-419-length-17827-cov-31.8898_pt1 | contig 17827 bp, 20 predicted proteins | sample MGYA00249351_ERZ652235 | MGnify/ENA primary metagenome ERZ652235 (study PRJEB26925, sample SAMN05826906) | human gut metagenome | biome: ENVO:2100002; feature: ENVO:00000062; material: ENVO:00002003...
AAAACAAAGAAATTCAATATATGAATACCCGACTCATATTCATTCGCTGGGTAAGCGATTCACACCAAATCATAGATTTGGGTTCTCTGCTTAGGCGCAGTATTGTATTAAAAGCTTAAATTTCCATACAATCGAGCCTATCATATATTGAATTTCGGTTGTTATCCACAAAACTCTGATTCTACGTCCCTTATTTATATTGTTAACTTTTTATTAATACTCCAATATATATATAATTTATTCAGCTTAAATTAAGGTTAATTTGGTAAATTAAAACTATATAGAAATTTTATTTTAACATCAAAAGATGGAGGAGAGTAATAATATGAATAAAAATATAAAAAAAATAATAGCTTTTTCACTTGCAACAGGAACTTTTGCAACATGTGGGCCACTAACAAATTCTAACTTATTTACAACAAAAGCTTATGCATCATCAGATGATGCTGATGAGTTATCAGACATAGACGTGGAAGATGCTGATGGAGATACAATAGACCTTTATGAAGATAAAGACTATGATGATGAATATGATGAACCAGAAGAAGGTGAAACATATTATGGAGAAAGTGATACAAAAAAAATCACTATAGATGTTGATGGTGCTGATGAGGATTACGTTAGAATATTTAAAGGAAGCACTGAATATGAAGTTGGTGATAGTATCAGTTTAGATTCTAGTGGTACAACAACTTTAACAATAAGAGTATATGAAGATGAATATGATGAAGATGATACTTATTCAAGCTCTGAGTATAATCAATATAAATTAAAAATAGAATATAATGACGATGATGACGAAGATGATGATGATGATAATGAATTAACTGAAATACAAATGGAAGATGAAGATGGTGACGATATAGATCTTTATGAAGATGATGATTATGATGATGAACTAGAAGATGAACCAGAAGAAGATGAAACATATTATGCAGAAAGTGACACTAGGAAAGTTAAAATAGATGTAGATGCTGATGATGATTATGTTAGAATCTTTAAAGGAAGCACTGCATATGAAGTTGATGATGAAATTAAATTAGATTCAGGAAATACTACGTTAAAAATAAGAGTATATGATGATGAATATGATGAAGATGAAGACTATTCAAGTTCAGATTATAAAGAATATAAAGTAAAAGTAGAATATAATGGTGATGATGACGACGAAGATGATAATGAAGTAGCTTTATCAAGTCTTTCATTAGCAGGAGCAAGTATAAGCTTTAATAAAAATACTACTACATATAATGTAGGAGTAGGAAATACTACAAGCTCTTTAACTGTACAAGCTATACCTGTTGATAGTGATAATACTGTAACCATAAATGGAACAACTGTAAGCTCATCTGAAAATTATAAGAAAGCTGTAAATTTAAATGTCGGAAATAACACTGTAACAGTAAAAGTTCAAGATGAAGATGGAGATGGAGAAAGCAAGACTTATACAGTAGCAGTTAATAGATCAGCACAAACTGTATATACTACTCCAGGAACTACATCAAATACAACAACAGCAACTTCTAAATATGGATGGCAGCTAGTAAATAATACTTGGTATTATACTTATTCAAATGGAACTAAGGCAACAGGCTGGCAATATATAGGCGGAGAGTGGTATTATTTAGATTCAGCTGGAAGAATGAAAACAGGATGGTTTAAAGATACTGATGGCAGATGGTATTATTTACAATCATCAGGAGCAATGGCTAAAAATACAACTATAGGTGGATATAAATTAGGATCTAATGGTGCTTGGATAAGATAACAAAATATACATGAACTGAATTTTGGCTGGATTGAGATTAATCAATCCAGCCAAAATGCTTACATGCATATTCAATGCCATCATCATTGCTACATTTTGTAACAAATGAAGCAATTTCTTTAAGTTCATCGATGGCATTACCCATAGCAATTGAAAAAGGCGCTTTTTGAAACATGGAATAATCATTTTTTCCATCACCAAAAACAACAATGTCTTCAAGTGGAGCATTTAAGTAATTCATCATGCTTGTTATTCCTTTAAATTTATCATCAGGTTCTATGATTATAGAGTCTGGATGGTATCTTACATAGCTTACAGTATCAAGTATTTTGAATTGTTTTTCTTGCTCTATTGTCATTTCTAAAAATATTTTAAATATCTTTTTTTGCTTGTGAAAATCAAAGTTTGGATCACTTATTATAGTGGAATAGTGGTTTAAAGTTGAATTACATATATTGGTATATAAATGATTGCTATTATCAATTGAAACGTAAGTTTTAATACTATTAGAGAGCATTATATCAATCACTTCTAAAGCTGAATCGATATTTAGAGGTTCTATATCTATAAGTTTACCATCTAAAGTCAATCCATGACCGCCATCACTTACAATATTATTAATGCCTACTTCATTAGCAAAGGTAAGAGAAGAATGTTGAGCTCGTCCAGTAGCAATTGCAACAAAGTGTCCATTTTTCTCTAATTTTTTTATTGTATTTAATGTGGATTCTGGAATTATTCCGCCAGGATTAACAGTAGTTAATGTTCCATCGATATCAAAGAATAAGTATTTCTTTTTCATTTTTAATCCCCCTTAGACAGTTATTTTATAATACTTATTAAGTTTTTAAAGTATAGAAAGGGTATATACATAAATATATTCCACTTTAAGCCAATTATCAATAGAAACGTAAAATGAATTCTAGTGGTTATGTCATACATTAGATTTCTTTATTGACGGAGATCTAATGAATAATATGTCATTATATATAGATGTGAGCTTACATACGACTAATTTTTTATAGTACGTAAGCTTTTGTTTTATATAAACTAAGATATAATTTTTAAGAAAAACTTTGGAAATATATTGACTTAAGTATATAGCGGTGATAATATGTGTATATATAATATATATACACTTTATACACGGAGGTGAAAATTTGGATATAATAATTAATAATTCATCACCAATTAAATTATATGAGCAAATAGAAAATCAAATTAAAACTCAGATATTAAATGGAAATCTAAATGCAGGGGAAGCTCTTCCATCAATAAGGACATTAGCAAAAGAACTTAAGGTAAGCATAATTACAACTAAAAGAGCTTATGAAGAGCTTGAAAAGGGAGGATATATAGAAACGGTTGTAGGAAAAGGAACTTTTGTTTCAAATGCCAATGCAGATAGATTGAAAGAAGCTGCATTATCTGAAATGGAGTGTAAATTGGAAGAAATCATAATCACAGCTAAATCTTTTGGACTGACTTTAGAGGAATGTATAGAAATTTTCAAGAGTATTTATGAGGAGGTATAACATATATGGGAGCTATACATATTAAGAAACTTAAAAAATCATATGATAATTTTATTTTAGATATAGAGGAATTGGAAATAAAAGAAGGATATATAACAGGATTTATAGGACCAAATGGAGCAGGAAAAACAACAACAATAAAATGTATACTAGACATGGTAAAAACTGATAAAGGTGAAGTAAGAGTATTAGGATATAATATAAAGCAAAATCCATATATAAAAGAAGATATTGCGTATATAGGGGGTGTTTCAGGATTCTTAGAAGAAGGCAAACTTAAAAATATTAAAAAAGGCATACAGAATTTTTACTCTAACTGGGATGAACAAGTATATAAAACTTATATTTCAAAATTCAAATTAAATGAAAATAAATGTTATCAGGATTTATCTAAAGGACAGCAAAAACAATTTGAACTTTCAATAGCTTTTGCTCATCATCCAAAACTTTTTATTATGGATGAGCCCACTGCAAATTTGGATCCAATAATTAGAAATGAATTTATAGAGATGATTCAAGAGATTATGGAAAAAGAAAATGTAAGTGTATTTTATTCAACGCATATAACAAGTGATTTAGATAAATGTGCTGATTATATAGTTTTGATTGATGAAGGAAAAATATTATTAAAAGGTGAGAAAGATGAAATATTAGAAGAACATGTTCTCGTAAAAGGGAAAAAAGAATTATTTGATAAAGAAATTAAAGAAGAATTTATAGGAATCAAAAATAATTCTTTTGGTTTTGAGGGAATGATATATGGAAGAAAAAAAGCGTTTGAATTATTCGGTAAAGAAGTAGTATATGAAAGATGCTCTTTAGAGGATATATTACTTTATTACACAAAAGGGGAGGAGAATAATGAGAGAATTAAATAATTTAATAAAAATGCAATGGTATTCATTATTAGCTGTAAAAAATTATATTTTATTAGTAGTAGTCATTGGTTTTATAACAATATTTACACAACCAACTTTTATTGCATTTGCAGGTGGAATGATACTAATGGCAGTAAACTATAGTGTTATTGCTTATGAAGATAAAAGTAAAATGGGATATTTAATTCATTCACTGCCAGTGGGCCCTAAAAAATATATATTATCAAAATATATTTATGGTTTTATAAGCATAGTATTGGTCATGATTATAACATTAATTATATTTAATATAGTGAATATATTTAATATACAAAATTTAGAAGGAATTACATTAAGCACATTATTAATGTCTGTATTATTAATAGGCGTAGTTATTAATACAGTAACAGTTCCAGTTGGTATTATTGTTGGATTTCAAAAGGCTAGATTTATTATTACAATTTTAGCAATAGCACCAGTATGCTTTAGCCCAACACTAGTGACTTTAATTTCTAGTATCAACATTAATATAAGTGAATCAACATTAATGATTTTAACTTTGATAGCAGTTGCAATATTTACAGTAATATCATATAATATAACTTCAAAGTTATATTGTAGACGAGATGTAAAATAAATTTATGGATTAAATAAAAAATAAAGAGGGAGCTATAGCGCTAAAAAATTCGGCAACAATATACTGTTATAGTTTTTGAACTTGACAGAATATGTTGTGGTCTTTCTTGGTGCCACAGTCCTTCTTTTTATGTTTAAAGTAGTATAAAAACAAAGCTTATTGGTTATTAATTATGTATTGTGAATAATGCATTATGCATTGAATAATTACCAGCTTATTGTAAATTTATTTCGTGAATTTTTAAGTGGAAGTTTAAATTGAAAGAAGTTTAAATATTTGCCATTTTTAGTGATTCTATCAGCAATTATATGAAGAATGTATCCCATAGTAAATCCAACAGCTAAAAATTCATTTCCCATAAGATAAGTACTTAAACAAAATAATAATAATCCAAGCCATTTATGGGTAAACATTCTATGGGGTGAAAGCTTACCTAAGATTGTTAATATGGAAAATAAAACTATACCTTCAACATTAAGATTTAAAAATTTATTAAAGTTATATATATAAGACATTTGAAATTTGATTCCACAATAATAAAATATGCTGATTATGATTACAGCTATTGTTAAAACTTTATTGAAAATTTGCGCTGCAGTTGACTTATGACTGTCTATATCAGGCATATATGAGCCTATTATTCCTCCAATTATTAAAACAATCATATTAAAATTTAAAGTCATATTTCCTAAGAAAACAAGGCCGATTACTAAACCTATTGCTGCGCTAGTTCCTATTGTCATATGTTCTTTTCCGCTCATGTATTTCTTTTCTCCTTTTTGTTTTGCATAATATTTTATAAAACCAGTATGTGATTATAAAAACATTATATACGAATATGTGTTTGTATGGTAGCTTTTTATAATTATAATTTTCTTAATTTAATATTATGTAAAATTTTAAATATAGTAAAAGACAGCATTATTCCAAATGCTATAGCAAAACCAATGGACAAAGTCAATATTCCTTTATGAAGAGCTTCAGCAAAATTACCTTGAACTAAAGCTATGACTGTAGTATAAGCAGTAAACCCTGGAACGATGGGGAAAATTCCAGGAACATAAAACATAGAAGAAGGAGTCTTAATTATTCTAGCCATAATTTCACTATAAAAATTAACAGCAAAAGCACCAAAAAATGAAGCAAAAACTGAGCTATTAGTAAGTGTTAAAAATATGCTATAAGCAATCCAGCCAAGGGCTCCAGCTAGTCCGCACCAAAGAATCTTTTTTCTATCAATATTAAATAATATGACGGGAAAAACGCTTCCTAAAAAAGCAAGAAAAGTCATTTTGATTAACATAACTCTATATTATCCTTTCAAAAAATAATTATAATGTATTAATTCCAATAAATAATGATGTACCAATTCCAACGCCAACTGCTACAATTATAAGCAGAGCTTCAAAAAACTTAGAGCACCCTGCAGAAAAGTCTCCATAAATGATATCCTTAATTCCATTTGTTAATATAACACCAGGAATCAAAATCATTATTGAACCAGCAATTACATTATGAGAATTGACACTAGAAATTAGAGTGTGGGAAAACATACTAAGTCCGCCAATAAGCAATCCGGCTAAAAAAGACTCTAAAAATTGAAAGAACCCAAGCTTCGATATCTTTTCAAATACTATATAAGTAATTAAGCATACTATTATTGCAATAAGTCCATCTAAAATTGAGCCATTAAAGAATAAAGTATATATAAAGCCTGTCATACATGCTGCCATTGTTCGAACACTAAGAGTAAAGTTTGGAGCATTTTTAATTTTTTCTAAACTTTTTTTGGCGTCTTCATATGTTAGTAAGCTTTTTTCAAGCTTCCTTGAAAAAGAATTTATAAGTTCTATCCTATATAAATCAACATGCTTTTCTTTAATTTTTTTCATAGAAGTTATTTTTTCTAGATTACAATCTTCAACCAGAAGTAAAAGACCGTTAGACATAGCAATACATTCACTATTAAATCCATATGACTTACATATTTTTGAGACAGTATCTTCAATTCTATAATTTTCGGCACCATTTTCAAGTAATATTTCTCCTGCTGTAAGAGCAATATCTATAACATTTTGAACATTCATAAAGTCCTCCATATATTATGCATACATTATTTACATCACTTAATTAATTATATAAGATGTAATAAATTTTTCAATTATCATTGATATAAATATTTTTAGTGCATAATTATTTATAAAAATATAGTAATTATTAATATTAAGTTTTAATTATAATAAAAAATAGTTACTAAATTTGCTTTATTGATACTTAAAATGCTTATGAAATATCAATTAGTAAAATGCAATAAATAGCTAGATCATAAACAAAATGTTAAAATTTTAAAATGAAAATTAAAAAATAATAAAATGAAAGAAGGGGTAAAATGTCGGAAAATAATAATAAAAAAATAATGTGGTATACATTGGCCTTTATGGCGTTCTCAACTGTATGGGGATTTGGAAATGTTATAAATGGGTTTTCTGAATACAATGGTTTACAAGCTATTGTAGCATGGCTTATAATATTTGCTATTTATTTTGTACCATATGCACTTATGGTAGGAGAATTAGGTTCAGCATTTAAAGAACATGGTGGTGGAGTTAGCTCATGGATTAATGAAACAATAGGGCCTAAAATAGCATATTATGCAGGTTGGACATACTGGATAGTTCATATGCCTTATATTTCACAAAAGCCACAAGGGGTTATGATTGCCACAAGCTGGGCAATATTCCAAGATAAAAGAATTAGTGATATGAACCCTGTCCTTATGCAAGGAATTTGTTTAGCAATTTTCTTAATTGGACTTTATATTGCTTCAAAAGGGTTGAACCCATTAAAGAAATTAGCAACACTTGCAGGTTCATCTATGTTTATAATGTCAATTTTATTTATATTATTGATGATAGCGGCACCAGCTATAACAAATGCACCGCTAAATTCAATTGATTGGTCAGTAAAAACATTTATGCCTACATTTGATGTAAAATTCTTTACAAGTTTATCCATTTTAGTATTTGCAGTTGGTGGATGTGAAAAAATATCTCCATACGTAAATCAAATGAAAGATCCAGCAAAAGGTTTTTCAAAAGGAATGATAACACTTGCAATAATGGTAGCGGTATGTGCTATCTTAGGAACAATCTCTCTTGGAATGATGTTTGATTCGAATAACATTCCAAATGATTTAATGACTAATGGTGCTTATTATGCATTCCAAAGATTAGGAGAATATTATCATGTAGGTAATTTCTTTGTTGTAATTTATGCTCTTACAAATTTAGTTGGGCAAGTATCTACACTTATTATATCAATTGATGCACCACTTCGTATGCTTCTTGATAGTGCTGATAAGAGATTTATACCAGAAGCTATGTTTAAGCAAAATAAACATGGTGCATATGTAAATGGACAAAAACTTGTAATGGTTATTGTTTCAATTTTAATCATAGTACCAGCTTTCGGTATAGGAAATGTTGATGATTTGGTTAAATGGCTTGTAAAGCTAAATGCAGTATGTATGCCACTACGTTATCTTTGGGTATTTGTAGCATATATTGCACTTAAAAAGGCAGGAGATAAATTTGGCAGAGAGTATTTCTTTGTAAAAAATAAGATTGTAGGTATTATATTTGGAGTTTGGTGTTTTGCATTTACTGCTTTTGCATGTATAGGTGGTATGTATTCAGAAGATAAATTCCAATTAATTCTTAATATAATAACACCATTTGTTTTAATTCTATTAGGATTAATCATGCCATATCTTGCAAAAAGAGAGAGAGCAAAATAATTTTTAAAAGATATAGATATAAGATAGAATGATATAACATAATAAATACAAAATAAGAGCTATTGTAATTTGCATAAATTCACAATAGCTCTTATTTTTAATATGTCACCTTTTCTTGACCAGCTTCTATATTGGAAATAATTTGAATCTTTAAAACGGGTTCCTCTTTTCCATCTTTAAACTGTTTGCCTATTATCCCAGATGCTTCAACCCAAGTATCTTCAGGAGGAATCTGTCCAGAATAATTTGCATCAATTCCAACAAATACTTCATGAGTATGATCATCATGAGCCATATCATATAAACGTATTATACTAAAATTTGAATCATCTATAACCTTAACAATACCTTGGATTTTAAGAGTTTTTCCAATGTATTCATCTAAATTTATAAATATATCATCTAACTGAGTAATGAAGGATTCATCTTTTATTATTATATCATTATTTCTTATTATAGATGGTGTATTGTTTTCTACAAGGTCACTATTTGTATTTATAGAATCAGTTTCTAATTCTTTTTCATCTTCAGTATTACTATCACTGCTTTCAGGTATACTATTATTAATTTTATCTGAATTTATATTATCAAAATTAGTCATAAATAATATTGCACAGACAACAAAAATGGCTGATAGTATTATAATTAATTTCTTTTTCATTTGTTTTCTCCTTTAAATAATCGTGTATAAGTATTTTAAAGCAGATTTTTATATATTACAAGATATAATTGTATAGAATATCTATTTAGAAAAAGTTCTAAATAGATATTGCTTTTTGTTTTATATTATCCTATAATCTATTTAGATATATTTCAAAATAGATTATAGGAGGGGTTACATGGGATTCGCTGATACATTTAAAGCTCTTTCTGATCCAATAAGAAGAGAAATTTTAGTTATGCTTAAAGATAAAAAAATGTCAGCAGGGGAAATAGCATCAAATTTTAATATGACAAATGCGACAATTTCATATCATTTATCACAGCTTAAAAAAGCAAATTTAATAATTGAAAGTAAATATAAAAATTTTATATACTATGAAATAAATATTTCTGTATTTGAAGAGGTTATGCTATGGTTTTCGCAATTTAAAGGAGGGAACATAAATGAAAAAGATAATTAGTAGAACTATGATTATAACTAGTATAATATGCTTAATTCCATTTTTCATATCAACTATATTTTACAAGTCTTTGCCAGATCAAGTAGCAACACATTTTGGCTTTAATGGTATGCCAGATGGATACAGTTCTAAGATGTTTGCAGCATTTGGATTGCCACTTATCATGTTAGTAATAAATTTTATAAGTAATTTTACTATAGATAATGATCCTAAAAAAGCAAATGCTTCGAAAAGAATTAAAATTATAGGAAAGTGGACAGTTCCAATATTATCTGTACTTATGCAGAGTAGTATTATTGCAAATGCAGTAGGAATCAAGATTAATATTTCAATGTATGTATCAATTGGACTAGGAATACTTATTATGATAATAGGTAATTATCTTCCAAAGTGTAAGCAAAATTATACTGTAGGAATTAAAACCCCATGGACTCTTAATAATGAAGAAGTTTGGAATAAGACTCATAAAATATCAGGATATTTATGGGTTATTGGAGGCTTCATTATTACAATATCATCATTTATAGGATTTGAATCTATTATGCTTGTTGTACTTATAATAATAGCATTTGTTCCAATAGTATATTCTTATATATTATATAAAAAATGAAAAATCTTCATCAGTAGATGAAGATGTGATATAATGCTAGGCTCGTACATAACCAAGCATTATAGCCAATAAAACAAAATTAGAATGTATAATGATTGTATAGACAAGTTATAAAATATGAATTAAAGAATAAGATTACCCCTGTTAAGTAGTGGAAATTAGAAGAATATACTATTACAAAATTTCCTTAACAGGGGAATTTTGATTTTTTACCATATCTTTTCACTTATTTATCATATATAATTGATTAGAGATAATATAAAAAATATTATAAGCTGGGGGGATAATAATGTTTAATAATAAGGAAGAGAAAAATTCATTTGCTTTGTATTTATTATTTAATGAAAAACTTATTATGAATGAGAAAAACATAAGTGATAGGATTAAAAGAATTGATAATGACAAAGTTGAAGTTACTCCTATATTAGGATTAAATGCTGAAGGAGCTTTATACTGCAATATAACAATAAATGATGAGAATTTTAAACTTGTAGGAATCGACTCGAAAGTGCCAGAAGAAATAAGTAGTTATACAATAGATTGTGCTTATGGAAAAAGAGAAGAATTAGAAGACATGAGTAAACATAGTTATCATATTATAGCTTTTTATGAGGGGAAGAGCAATGATATGATGCATATCTTAAATTTGTATTACAAATTATCATATGGCTTTTTAGAACATGGATTTTTAGGATTAGCTAATGGATACAGCTGGAATGTAGTAACACCAAGTTTAATACAAGGAATGGCAGAAGATGAAGAGTTGAAAGAATTTGCAAACACACCAGCTATGATGATATATAGAAATTTTCTAAAGATACCACATAATGATGGAGTATGGTTTACTACCAAGGGAAATAATTTATTTGGCGTTAATGAGTTTGCTTTTTATGGCGATTTTGAAAAAACTCAAGAAATTTATGATATATTTGAAGATGTATTTTATTATATTTATGAAAGTGATGTACATATAGAAGCAGGACATACAATTCAGCTTGGAGATGATGTGTTTTTAAAATTTAAAGAAGTATATGAACTTCAAGATACGCTTGAAGGAGAAGGTATAGGTACTTTGGTACTAGAAAAAATAAATAGTGATGAAATAAATATGTAGAATTAAAAGACTAATATTTCTAAATATAAAAGAGATATTGGTCTTTTAATTATTTAATTATTTAATTAAGCAAATAGTTAATTACCGTTCAGCTTAAATTAAGACAAGGATGATAATATAATCCTATAACAAAGAAGAATGATATTTTTGTTGCTCAAGGTTTAATGTAATGAGATATAACAACATTAAATAGGGAAAGTTATAGGAGGAAATTATGAAGAAAAAGCTTATTAGCATTTTGGTGGCGTTAACTTTATGTATAAGTGCATTAACTGGATGTTCAAATACAAATAATATAACAGCGAGAACTGTAGATTCTAAAATAACAGTTTCAGCAGGAGAAAGTGAAACTGTTCCTAAAGTAGATACATATATAGAATTAGGTGAAAATATAAACGTAGATGGTGATGGCGTAACTGTTGATAATAACATTGTTACTATTAATCGTGGAGGGACGTACAGTTTAAGTGGTAAATTAGAAGATGGACAGATAATTGTTGCAGCAAGTGAAATTGAAAAAGTATATTTGGTATTAAATGGTGTGGATATAACATGTTCAAATACATCAGCAATTTATGTTAAAGAAGCAGAAAAAACTGTAATTTCATTGGCTGATAACACAGAAAATTATATAAGAGATGGAGCAAATTATGAATTAGAAGATGAAAATGATAAAAGAGATGCTGCCATATATAGCAAAGATAATTTAACATTTGTTGGCAGTGGAAACTTAACTGTTGAAGGTAATTATAATGATGGAATAACAGGAAAAGATGATTTAAAAATAGAAGGCGGAAATATAAAAGTAAATGCTGTTAATGACGGAATCAAAGGAAAAGATTCTTTAGTTGTCACAGGTGGTAACATAACTATAAATAGCGGCCAAGATGGTATGAAATCTAATAGTGATGAAAATACTGAGAAAGGTTATGTATTAATTGAAGGTGGTATAATGAATATTACATCTGGAAATGATGGTATTCAAGGTGAAAATAATGTTTATATAAGAAATGGTGACATAACTATAAATTCTGGTGGTGGAAGTGAAAATGGTGAAATTCACAATGAAATGCCGCCAGGAGGAATGAATGAGATGAGAAAACCTGGTGAAGAGGATACAGCAAATGCAGATTCTTCAACAAATGTTCAAACAGACAATAGCAATTCAAATGATAATGAGCAAACTTCTGAAAATAGCTCAGCAGAAGAAAGCACAATATCTGATAGCCATAAAGGTATAAAAGCGGACAGTAAAATTATAATTGAAAATGGAACTTTTAATATAGATTCAGCAGATGATTCTATACATACAAATGATACTATAATAATAGATGGAGGAACATTTAACTTATCTTCTGGAGATGATGGTATACATGCTGATACACTGATTGAAATAAATAGTGGAACTATAAATGTAAACAAATCTTATGAAGGTATTGAAGGAAAAACAATAAATATAAACGATGGTAAAATATACGTTAAAGCCAGCGATGATGGTATAAATGCATCAGATGGAAGTGATTCTGAATCAGAAGAAATGGGTGCACCTCAAGGAGGAGGACCTATGGGTGGAACAAAGCCATCTGAAGAAGGAATGCAAGGTGAAAAACCACAATTTAACGAGAATAATGCACCAAATATGCAAGAGGGTATGCCAAACAGTGAAGGTGAAAAGCCTGAACTAGGACAATCAAATGATCAGAATCAGACGCAAAATACCAATAATATGCCACAAATGAATGCTGGAGAGGCTATTAATGCTAATGGAAATAATGCACAAAAAGAAGCTCAACCATCAACGGGAGATATGCAAGGCGGAAGAGGACCAATGGGTGGAGAATCTTCAGGTACTGGTGTATTAAATATCAATGGTGGATATATTGTAGTTGATGCAGATGGCGATGGTCTTGATGCAAATGGATCAATATATATGAGTGGCGGCACTGTAATAGTATATGGTCCTACAAATAGTGGAAATGGAGCATTAGATTACGATAAGGAATTTAACATAACTGGTGGAATCTTAGTTGCGACTGGAAGTACAGGTATGGCTCAAACTCCAAGCAGCACATCTACACAATATATTCTTAATTTAACTTTAAGTGATCAGGAAGCTAATACACTGGTAAGAATTCAAGATGAAGATGGAAATGAAGTAATAACAATTGCACCAGATAAAAAATTTGCTTCATTTATAATATCAACTCCAGATTTAAAGAAAGGTTCAAACTATAAGGTTTATACTGGCGGAAGTGTAGATGGCGGAAATGAAGAAAATGGATTATATAAAAATAGTAATTATACTAAAGGGACAGAAGTTATAAGTACTTCTATTTCAGAAATTATAACAAGTGCAACTCAAGAGGGAGTTACAGTATCCAATTCTCATGGCGGAGGCATGAACAAAAATGGAGGAATGGGAAGAGGAAATAGAATGGAGGGTAATGTAAAGTAAAGGAACTCGCAGTTTAGAAGATAATAAGAAAAGTTTTGCCACAATCATTATTGTCTTGTGGCAAAACTTTTTTTCTATGTAAAAAGTAGTAATGAATTCATAAAGAACACCTTAATTATTGATTTTAGGTGTATATCCAGTTATAACTAAGTAAGCCCAATCTTTTTCTGGAACCGCAGTCCATTCACATTGAACATTAAGAAATTTAAGCCAAGCATTAAGGCCATGGCTATCTTTACTTACGTTTGGTGATTTTCTTCCATGCTTTTCTTTTAAATAATCTAACAGTTTGATTTGTTCATCTTTTCCTAATTGTTTATTAATTAGATTTTTAATTTCTTCTATACATTCGTAATAAACTATAGAATCTTCAGCATAGAGTTCATTTGCATAGACTTGTCTTTCTTGATTCAAAACATCCATAATTTCATTAATTTCATCTATATTGCTTAAATAATTTTTAGATCGTCTTAAAGCTTCAATATCTTTATCAAGCTTATTTATTGTTTTTTCTAATTTTTCAAATCTCATTTATTTTCTCTCTTTCAAATACTTATTTTAATGATAGATTTTATTTAGAATAGTTATTATATAAACTTAGCTTTTAAAAATTCATTTCATTAATAAGTTTAACTACATAACTAAGAGTATAAAAATCCTTATCTACTTCAAATTTTAAATAATGCATACCTTCAATTAATGTTTTTTCATCAAAAAGTTCACTTAAAAGCATAAATGTTAGTCCATTTATATCTCCATCTTTTGTATCAAAGATTCTTGATCTTTTAACATATTCATTTTCCATAGCAACATTAATGGCATCTTTTAACTCATCACTTATATTTAATTCTGGCATAGAATCAAATATTCTTATTTCAGGATGATTTAGATTCAAGTTTTTAGAAGAAGATAAATCACATCCTACAAAAATAGTCTTATTAAATTTGGCACCATTAAAATCTACACCATTTAAATTTGCACCTTCAAATATTGTATTACTGAATTTTGCTTCTTTAAATTTAGAACCCTTTAAATTAGAGCCTATAAATTCTGCACCAGTAAAATTTCCTCTAAAGAAATTACATTTTTTAAAGTGAGCACCTCTAAAACTTGCGTATTCAAAATGTGAGTTAGAAAAATCACAAGCATAGCATTTAGCTTTGAAAAAATTATTATATCTAAAGTTTTTATTACTTTTATCAGCATTATCATAACAGAAATTATTTTGTTCACTTTTGTTTAAAGCCATTATTATTACCTCCAAATATATTATAAGACAGCTATAGTATATTAAATTAGAAATAATATAGCTTCATTAAGTATAGTATAGATACTATTAAAAAAAGTCAAGTAAATATCCTAAGCAAATATATAAACACAAATTTAATTAATAATGAATAGTAACATGTAAGGTAAGTTTACTATTTATAGATAATTTTATTATTGTAAATAGTAATGTGAAAATATTTATTACGCTTTTTTATTATCTAAATAATCAATATATAGGTTATAACCTAAACCTAAGACTACAAATAAACCACCAATTATCTTATTTAGAGGTAGAGCACCTTCAATCATCCAGTCTATAGCAACTCCAGTAAAAAGCTGAGCTGTAAATACAAACAATGTTACATAAAATGAAGGCATTTTAGGAGTTACTACACTATTTAAAATAACGATAATTACACCTAAGAAACCACCTAAATAAGCGTAAAATGGTATCCCGTTCAAAGAGCTTAAAGATAATTTTTCTCCTATTATAATAAATAAAATAAGAGATGTTAATGCTGCTGTTAGATAATTAAAGTAACTAGATTCGATTAATCCTATTTTTTCTGATAGTCTTGTATTAAGAACTCTAGAAACTACAACAATAACGCCAGCAAGCATGGAAATTAATATATAAAACATCTATATCCTCCTAACTTAAATAAATGTCATAATGCCAATACCAACTATTATAACGGCAAATCCAATTAGTTTTTTCTTGTTAAAATGTATCTTTGGCATTCCTAAAAGACCATAGTAATCAAAAACTAATGATGTGGAAATTTGCCCTAGAAGCCCTAAGGATACAGGCAAAGATACTCCTATTTTGGGAAAGCTGATATTGTTAAATAAAACTGTAAAAACACTCATAGCACCAGCACTATAAAGGTATAATGGCAGATTCATTTTAAATGGTATTTTTATTTTTTTGATTAACATTATTATAACAAGAAAAATATATCCTATAATATGAATAAGTAATAGGGAAGAGTAAGTTCCCATTGTAGAAGATAATCTTCCATTAAAAGCAATCATAACTGCAATGAGCATACCGATTAATAATGATAAAATATTATACATAAGTTCTCCTTTTAAAATTTATTATGATATAGTAAAATCACAAATATAGTTTATTTTATTATTTGCAATTTAAATAGGACATATGTCATGTTTTAAATATTTTTAATATATATTCACAAAATAAAACATATGTGGTAATATATATAAGTTCGGATAGAATTATAGTAAAGGAGATTATCCTATGAAAGGAAAAATCAAAAATTTAAATAACGAAAATAAGAAAATAAATTGTAAGAAAATCTATAAAGATATAGAATTAATGCATGCTGTTGAAAGTTATTTAAAAACTGAATGTTACGAATCATATGAAAAAAATAATTTAAAAAAAGCATTTGAAATAGCAAAACATGACGATTCAATTAGGCTAGAAATAATGAATATAATAGATGAATTTTTATTTGAAGATAATAATCAAAAAAATATGTTTTAGGTAATTAAATATGAAAAAAATAGAAAACATCAAACTTTTAGAAAATTTTATAATTCAATATAAAATCAATGAATTATTTACTGAAGATATGACAGAATATATGTCTTTATATATGTGGAATAAAAATGAGTACATATGTAAAGAAGGAGGAGAATTAAATAATATATTTTTTCTTGTAAGAGGAAAAGCTAAGGTTTCTAAAAATTTGGCTAATGGTAAGAGTTTGCTTATTTCATTTTACAAGCCATTTAGAATAATAGGTGATATTGAATTTGTTCGTGATAATATTGCTGATTGCAGTGTTCAGACTATAAAAGATACTTATGCAATAGGAATTCATTTTGATGTAGCAAGAGCTAAGCTTTCAAAGGATTCAAAGTTTTTACTATTTATATGTAAATACTTAAGTGAGAAGCTGAGTGATTCAAGTAATAATAACTCAATAACAATATTATGTTCTTTAGAAAGCAGATTAGCTAGTTATATATATGCTTTTGTAAGTGAAGAAAATTATGAAGAATTTGCTTTTGAAGAAAGTTATAGTGAGATTGCAGAACTGCTTGGAACAAGCTATAGACATCTGAATAGAACTTTAAACAAACTATGTGTAGATAATGTATTACAAAAGGATGGTAAAAAATATATAATAAAAGACATAAAAAGATTAAAATGCTTATCAGGAGATTTGTATAGATAATAATTAATAAATATTATGGAATATATTTATTAAGACAGCATATATTATATAGAAATATAAAATAGTATGGATTTATATCTATACTATTTTTTTATTCTTTAGGAAATTATATTACAGTATAACTTGTGGATAATATTGTAACAACTTAATATATAGTACCTAAAGAATAAAAAATAAATTATATGCGCCTGGCCTTTTCTTCGGCAAGCTCAGAAAATCCAGAATGCCCTAAAAAATCGACGGCTCATAAGACCTTTAATTAAAGTCATTGACTGTTAATGTATTTATTTTTTGAGAGGAAAATGTTACACAGTCGCCTTGGCGATTTTTTTATTGCATTAGAAAAAATGTTCTAATTTATTTTAGGGGGAAGAGATATGGAAATGATGATAAGCTATAAAAATGGAAGAAAAAATACATATATAAAAGAAGGAAAGTATATGTTCTGTCTCTTA
>ENA-OXEC01000423-OXEC01000423.1-human-gut-metagenome-genome-assembly--contig:-NODE-423-length-17785-cov-5.4824_pt1 | contig 17785 bp, 14 predicted proteins | sample MGYA00249351_ERZ652235 | MGnify/ENA primary metagenome ERZ652235 (study PRJEB26925, sample SAMN05826906) | human gut metagenome | biome: ENVO:2100002; feature: ENVO:00000062; material: ENVO:00002003...
TGTATAAGAGACAGATAAAGCATGGAATTGACAGGAGGTGAACCCCATGACGGACTTTGTACGCGCAAGAAGTGAAGAACAGAAACAGGCCCGGATGGCAGAGATCAAGGCTGCTGCCGACTCTCTTTTTAATTCCGTCACCTACCAGGAGATCACCCTGTCCACGATCGCAGGAAAGCTGTCATGGACACGCGCAAACCTCTACAAATACGTGACGACAAAGGAAGAGATCTATCTGGAAATCTGTTCCGATAAGATGCACTCCTATTTCGATGATCTTTTCGCCGCTTTCCCGGAAGGGAAAACATGGACTCCGGACGAGTGGGCTGGCCGCTGGGCCGATGTCTTAAACGACCACCGCGACTATTTCCGCTACAGCGATATCCTCTGCACAATCATCGAGGTCCATGTCTCTGCCTGCCGGCTTGCCTGCTTTAAAAAAAGTTATTTTACCGGCAAAGATGCTTTCGTCAGACTTATGGCAGACCACTTCAGTCTCTCTGACCATGACGCCAGCGAAATTTTTCTCGCCGTCCTGTACCATGCGTCCGGTCTCTGTGGGAGCACTCACTCGAATCCGGTCATGAAGGAAGCATTAAAAATAGCCGGAATCCCGCATAAAGAACGGGATTTCCGGCTCAGTATGTACGAATTTATCCGAATGAACCTCTGGTATTACCTTGAAAGTCCCACAGGATCTCCTACTGCAGGAAATAACACCAGATCGGAAGTGTGATCAATGAGACGACCGTGGAAAAGACAACGATCTTCGTTGCCAGGCGGTCGTCTTTTCCATATTTGACCGCAAGGACTACACTCGTGCTCGCCGCCGGCATCGCGGAGAGGATCACGCAGACCGCTGTGATCAGCGAGTCGATCCGGAACAACCGGCATCCTGCAAGGACGATGACCGGGATCAGGAACAGGCGGATAAATGTATAATAGTAAACTTCTTTTGAGAACACCTCTTTAAACGGCACCTCCGCCAGTGTGCATCCAATGAGCAGCATCGCGCAGAACGTATTAGCTCCGGCGATCGTCCGGACTGTCTGGTTTACAAATCCCGGAAGCTGAAACTGCGAGATGAGAAGCACCATTCCGGTAAAGATCGCGATGATGCACGGATGGGTCAGCACCTTTTTCACAAGTTCTTTTTTCGTCGGCGCCTCCGTAAAGTAAGTGAGTCCTACCGACCACATGAAGATCCTCGTCGGGATCGTATAGACTGCGGCGTACATGATCCCAAGGTCTCCGAAAATTCCTTCCGCAATCGCATTTCCGAGGATCCCGGCATTCGAGACGATCGTCGCGTACTGAAGAACCTTCCGGCTCTCTTCATTCCATCCCGGATAGAGGACGCGGCTGAGCCCGTTCGAGATGATCTGGATCAGAAATGAGATCACGATCACTTCCAGGGTCAGTTTTAAGATATCCATGCTGAATTCCATCTGGAACGATTTGATGATACTCGCAGGAAGTGTCACGTTCATGACAAGATTGCTCAAAAGCGCCTTTCCACTCTTATCGATCATCCCTTTTTTCCTCAGATACCATCCGAGCGCCAGAACGCAGAACATCATGCCCTGCATATTAAATAAACTTGTAAAATCCATTTTGTTCCCCTTACCTGCGGCTGTCCTATATGTTATGGATAACCGCCGTTTTATGCATTACAGTTATTGTAACTCTGGCATTTGGGAGTTGTCAATTGGCATGTCCGGCGCAGTTGCAAAATATGCTTGAAATTCTTTCTATTTGGCAGGCGGATCATCCAGACGCCGCAATTGGTCATTTACAAGACTTACGGGGTAAAAACGTTTTCCGATGATGATTGCAGGATATCGTTCCGCGACAAAACACCTGTTTTCATCTCCTTTTTCCGGTGCTATAATAACTCCTGTTACAGCAGTTTTTTCAAAAAGGAGGTCCCCATGGATTCCATCAATATCCGAAATGCAAAACTTGAAGATGCACCGCGCATCCTGGAAATCTATGCTTATTATGTCGAAAACACCGTGATCACATTCGAATACGAAGTCCCCTCTCTCGAAGAATTCGAAAACCGGATGCGCAACACCATGAAAAAATATCCATATCTCGTGATCGAGCGAAACGGAAAAATCGAAGGCTACTCCTATGCAGGTCCCTTCGTTGGCCGCGCTGCCTACGATTGGGCCTGCGAACTCACGATCTACCTGGACCATAACGCCAAAAAATGTGGTCTCGGCCGAAAACTCTACGAAGCCCTCGCCGACCGCCTGAAAACCATGGGCATTCTGAATCTTTATGCCTGCATCGGCTACCCCAAAGTAGAGGACGAATATCTCAACAAAAACAGTGCCCAGTTCCACGAACAGCTCGGCTTCCACCTCTGTGGTACCTTCGAAAACTGCGGCTATAAATTCAACCGCTGGTACGACATGATCTGGATGGAAAAAATCATCGGGGAACACAAGGCAGACCAGCCGCCGGTAAAACCGTACTCCTACATGGAATAAAAAGAATCCATAGAGATCAACACTTTTACGGATGTAAATATGCGTTATATTACATTTTTTCGGACGTAAATTCGTTCTATTCTACATTTTTACGGACGTTAAAGTCGTGCTGTACCACATTTTTTCGGACGTTAGCTCACTCTTTCCTACATTTTTTCGGATGTTAGCCTGTCTCCGGCAACTTTTTTCGGGCAATGGACAGCAAAAAACTCCCTCTTGTACATTCCCCACCCCCGCGCTACAATAATAACCGTTCTGCACCTCACAGAAACATCGACTAACAGGAGACATACACAAATGAATACAAAAAACCAAAATGACACCCGCCCGATCTGGCGAGGTGAACTTGCCCTCTTGATCGTTGTCCTCATCAACAGCTTCGGCGTAGTCCTGATGCTCGACTCCGGCGCCGGAATCTCGGCAATCTCCAGCGTACCATACGCCTTCTCCGAATCATTCCCACGAATGACACTCGGCACCTGGACCTACATCTTTCAGGGCACACTCGTGGCTGTCCTGATGGTCCTTCGAAAAAAATTCGTTCCAACCTATCTCTTCAGCTTCGTAGTCGGCTTTGCCTTCAGCAAGATGCTGGATGTCTACAAAACTGCCCTTGCCGGTCTTCCAATGGGACTCGGATATCAGATCTGTTACTTTATCGTGAGCTATGTCGTCCTCTGCATCGGAATTGCACTCTCCAACCGCTGCGGACTCCCGATCATCCCGACCGACCTGTTCCCGCGTGAAACAGCTGAGATCCTCAAAGTACCCTACTCCAGAGTCAAGATCACCTTCGACGTGACCTGCCTCGCCGTGACTGCCGGACTGACCTTCCTCTTCCTCGGCCACATCAAAGGCCTCGGGATCGGAACGATCCTTGCTGCCTTTACCATGGGAAAAGTGATCGGTCTGATTGGAAACGTCCTCGACCGTCATTTCCGATTTGTATCATTTCTGACAGAAAAAGAACAGACGGCATAAAAAATCCCCCTCCCACTCCTGCCCGCACACCCGGATTTCCGGGCACACTGCAGAAGTTAGAGGGGGATTTTTATTTACGCGAAGCGTGTTTTCACTTGTTATATTCACAAATTACTGTATGACCAGACCGCAGCCATTACTCCAGCTCAAACGCACCTGTATAAAGCTGATAATACACGCCCTTCTGCGCGATCAGCGTCTCATGGTCGCCGCGCTCGATGATGTGACCGTGGTCGAGAACCATGATCGCCTTACTGTTGCGGACCGTGGAAAGACGGTGCGCGATAACAAAGACGGTACGTCCCATCATCAGGTTGTCCATACCTTCCTGGACGAGTGCCTCCGTTCTCGTATCGATCGAGCTTGTCGCCTCATCGAGGATCATGACCGGCGGATCCGCAACGGCTGCTCTCGCGATCGAGATGAGCTGTCTCTGACCCTGGGAAAGGCTCGCACCATTTCCGGTGAGCATCGTATTGTAGCCCTCCGGCAGTCTCTGGATAAAGTCATCGGCATTCGCCAGTCTCGCTGCCGCCATACACTCCTCGTCCGTAGCATCCAGACGACCATAGCGGATGTTGTCCATGACCGTGCCGGTAAACAGGTTGACATCCTGTAAAACGACGCCGAGAGATCTTCTAAGATCCGGCTTTCTGATCTTCGTAATGTTGATGCCGTCGTAACGGATCTTTCCGTCCGGAATGTCGTAGAAACGGTTGATCAGGTTCGTGATCGTCGTCTTTCCGGCGCCGGTCGCACCTACAAACGCGATCTTCTGACCAGGTTTCGCATAAAGAGTGATATCATGGAGAACAAGCTTCTCCGGTGTGTAGCCGAAATCAACATCCTCCAACCGGATATCGCCCTTTAACGGGGTGTAGGTGACGGTTCCGTCCGCCTTGTGCGGATGTTTCCATGCCCAGATGCCGTTCTTGTCGTTTGTCTCCTTCAAGGTTCCGTCCGCAATCCACTCCGCGCGGACAAGCGTTACATAACCTTCATCCTTCTCCGGCTCCTCATCGATCAGAGAGAACACTCTGGAAGCTCCTGCGAGTCCCATTGCGACCATGGAAACCTGCATGGATGCCTGCCCGATCGTCTGGGAAAGCTGTCTTGCCATTCCGAGGAACGAGACGATAATACCGATCGTAAGGACACCGTTTCCGCCGAGGCTTAAGTTCGGCGCTCCGCAGTAGACGAGAAGTCCGCCAACGATCGCCAGTACCACATACATCAGGTTGCCGACATTGTTTAAGATCGGCATCAGGGAGTTACCATAGCGGTTTGCAAGTTCTCCGTCGGAGAACAGTTTCTCATTTAACTTGTCGAAATCCTTCTTGCACTCTTCTTCATGACAGAACACCTTTACGACCTTCTGTCCCTGGATCATCTCCTCGATGAAACCTTCCTCTTTCGCGAGCGACTTCTGCTGCTCCATCATATAGCGGGAGCTCGCGCCGCCGAATTTCTTCGTGACCGTCAGCATCAGCACCGAGAACAGGCAGACCAGGATCGTCATCCACACGCTGTAGTAGATCATCATGAGGAACATGACTGTGATCGTCAAAGATGCCTGGAATACCATCGGAAGCGACTGACCGATCATCTGGCGGATCGCGTCCGTATCGTTCGTGTAGGTACTCATGATATCGCCGTGTGCATGTGTATCAAAATATTTGATCGGCAGGGACTGCATCTTATCGAACATGTCCACACGCAGATGCTTTAACGTTCCCTGTGTCACGATCGCCATGAGATGCGTGTAGGTGAACGCCGCTGCAACACCGAACGCGTAGATCGTGAGCATGGAGAGAATCGTCTGCATGAACGGCTGTTTCACACTTTCCATGCCCGATTTCAGGCCCGGAAGGATGCAGGTATCGATCAGCCGCTGTAAAAATACAGTCTGGACAACGGAAGCCGCCGCGCTGACGATGATGCAGCAGATGACCACGATCAGGTGGATCCTGTAATTCTGGAAGATATAGCGGAGCAGGCGGCCGAAAGTGCCTTTTTTCCTATTGTTCTGTTTTTCCATATCACTCTGCCTCCTTGCTCTTTGTCTGGGAATCATTGACTTCCCGGTAAATTCCGTTTAAAGCGAGAAGTTCTTCATGCGTACCGGACTCCACGATCCGTCCGCCGTCCATGACGAGAATGCGGTCCGCATCCTGCACAGAGGAGACACGCTGGGCGATGATGATCTTTGTGGTATCCGGAAGCTCATTCTTAAATGCCTGACGGATCAGGGCATCGGTCTTTGTGTCGACCGCAGAGGTGGAGTCATCGAGGATCAGGATCTTCGGCTTCTTTAAAAGAGCTCTCGCAATACAGAGACGCTGCTTCTGGCCGCCGGAGACGTTCGTTCCTCCCTGCTCGATGTAAGTGTCATAGCCGGCCGGGAACTGGGTGACGAACTCATCCGCCTGCGCAAGCTTGCATGCATGGATCAGCTCCTCGTCTGTGGCGTTCTTGTTGCCCCAGCGGAGGTTATCTTTGATCGTTCCCGAGAACAGGACGTTCTTCTGGAGAACGACGGCCACCGCGTCACGGAGCGCCTGGAGATCATATTCTCTCACATCGCGTCCACCGACTTTGACCGAACCTTCCGAGACGTCATAGAGACGCGGGATCAGCTGGATCAGGGAAGTCTTGGAGGATCCGGTTCCTCCGATGATCCCGATCGTAGCGCCGGACGGGATCTCAAGATCGATGTCCGTGAGCGCATATTTCTTGTTCTTTCCGGAATAGCGGAAGGAAACATGATCAAACTCGATGCTGCCGTCCTTCACTTCCTTCGCTCCGTTTTCCGGAGATCTCAGGACACTCTCATGTGTCAGGACCTCCGCGATACGGTCGCCGGATTCCTGCGCCATGCTGCACATAACAAATACCATGGACAGCATCATCATTGAAGACAGGATCTGGACGCCATAGCTGATCAGGGAGGAAAGTTCACCGGTCGAGAGCGATGTTCCGCCGGATCCGATGATGAGCTTCGCTCCAAAGAAGCTTACTAAAAGCATCGCAAGATAGATGCAGAACATCATGAGCGGGTTGTTCAATGCGAGGATCTTCTCTGCCATCGTGAAGTCTTTCCGGACTTCCTCTGCGGCTTTTCCGAACTTTTCCTTCTCGTAGTCTTCACGGACGAAGGATTTTACAACACGGATGCCGCCGACGTTTTCCTGGACGGAATTGTTTAAGGCATCATACTTCTTAAAGATCCGCTTGAAGATCGGATGTACATAGAAAAAGATGCCGAACAGCGCGATCGCGAGGACCGGGATCAGTGCCAGGAAGATGAAGGACATCCGGACATTGATACTCATGCTCATGATCACGGAGAAGATCATCATGAGCGGGGCACGGACTGCCATCCGGATGAGCATCTGATACGCATTCTGGACGTTTGTGACGTCGGTCGTCATTCTCGTGACCAGAGAGGACGATGAAAACTTGTCGATATCCGCAAACGCGAAATCCTGGGTTTTAAAATAGAGATCTCTCCGGAGGTTCTTTGCAAGTCCGCATCCGGCTGTTGCCGCGGATCTTGCGGAGAGGACTCCAAAACACAGGGACATGGTCGCAAGGACCAGAAGAAGCACGCCGTACTTTAAGATCGGTGTCATGGAAGTTCCCGTCATGTCATCGATGAGCTTTGACATGATGAGCGGGATCGTACATTCCAGCACGACCTCCATGGCAACGAACACGGGCGTCTCGATGGATGCCCGTTTATACTGGCGCACGCTTTTTAAAAGTGTTTTAACCATGAATCTTACCTCGTTTCCATATTATGATTTGTTATGATAAAAGTTCAAAAGGTTCGGTACAGCAAGTCCGTATCCTTGCAGAACCGGCTGTATCTTCCCCCCTTTTGTCCTCATAACGGACTTTCTCCTTTCAGATAAGTCTTCTGTCTCCCGCTGCCGGAAAGAGAACAGAGTCTTATCTGACTAATCTGTATCAGGACATGTTCCGGATCATCCGGCTGATGACGCGGAAAAATGTCGCGAGATCATCCTCCGTGATCCCCTCGGTCAGCCTTCGTTCCGTCTCCTCCAGACTCTCCCGGATCATTCCCTGGTACTGGAGTCCCTTTTCCGTCACAACGATCCGCTTTAATCTCGCATCGTAGGGAACCGTTTCCCGGCGGATCAGACCATTCTTTTCCATATCCTTTAAGATTTTTGTGGCCGTCGGCGGCCGCAGGCTGTATTCTTCCTCAACATCTTTCTGGAACACATCCGTGTCCATGCTTCTCGCCAGAATAAAATGAAGCGTTTTTCCCTGCGCGGGGCTCAGAGTGTCGTGAAAAGAAAAGGTACTGAAATGCCTCCGGATCAAATTGGACAGCATTCCGATACTTCTGCCAACAGTTTCTTTCATAAATCAAAATCCCCCTTTAAAAAAGAATGTGCCGCAGCTCATTCTCGCACCGAGCGTGATCGCTATCATCTTTGTCTGCCTCATATTTCAGCGCTTCTTTCCATTCTCCGCTCTGACCGTAAGAAAATGTGAAACCAAAATCAGAGTTCCTGTCATCTCCGACCGTATTCCATTGATTTTATTCTTAGCAAATACTTAGCAAACTAATTTGTTAGCTTGCTAAGTATCATAAGACATCCATCATTAAATGTCAACGAAAAAAATGTGAAAATTCTGTGAGAAAATCATTACATGAAACTCCATATGGGAATGTGAATAAGAGCATATAAGAATATTGTATACAATTTGTGCATGTTTCCGAAAATGAAAAAATTGGAAAAAAAGACTTACGAAGTCCGGAAAAATATTGTATACTGCGTTCACATAGAGATTGGAAACGCAGTGAGATGCACACAAAAAGCAGTGGAGTCGCAACGAGTTTTGTTGACTTCGCTGCTTTTTTTCTGCCCCTTGCAGTGAGAAGCGCATCCGGAAGAAAAGACATTCCATATGCTTTTCCGATCATGAAAAAGAATATGTACGCTGGCACGTACAATAACCAAAAACACAATTTCACAAAAAGGAGAAAAAGTATGCCAAAAAATAAAAGAGAAAGTCTGATCTACACCGTATTAATGTGCTTTACTATGGTGCTCTGGATGAGCATCTACAATGTAACCCTTCACATGGGAGCTCTGAACCTGACCACGATCCGCGAAGCATGGATCGGTTTCCCGATCGCCTACGTGTTTGCGATGTGCATGGACTGGTTCGTCGTATCAGGCCCGGCAAAGGGATTCGCATTCCGTTTTCTCGTTAAGCCGGAAAGCCCGGTATTACACAAAGTGATCGCAGTTTCCTGCTCCATGGTCGTTCCGATGGTGATCATCATGTCCATGTACGGAGCTCTTGAGGGATGTGTAAAGAGCGGAAACTTCAATCTGCTCCTGATCATCTGGCTGACAAACATTCCGAAGAACTTTATCATGGCTCTTCCGTTCCAGCTCCTCGTTGCAGGACCGCTTGTACGCCGCATATTCCGCGGAGCATTCCCGGAAGGAACTGTGTTAGCATGATCGGATAAAAGCTGATCTGCGACAAAAATTTTTGTTATAGATCTCAAAAACGCCCTATCGGCAGAATGCAGCAATCTTTGCGAATGAACCCATTGAAAAACAAAAGACACAATGCGAGATTGAATTTTTCAATCAGCACTGCGTCTTAGCGTCTGGCTCTTCCGTCTTTCCGGTCATGACCTGATTTCTTGTTTTTGTAACCGTTCGGTTACTTTGTATTATAGCAACCGAACGGTTACTTGTCAAGATAAAAGAAGACGTTCGGCGGAAACTGTTTCATGAGGAATAACATCATGCCGCCGCATTCGCATTCACCTGGTCGATCACCTTCCGGATCCCCATCCATACAGACAGATCTGTGAAGACATCCACAATACTTCCCTGATCTGTAAACGGGGAATCCTGAAGAACAGACAGATCCTTCATCATTCCATTCTGGACAATATATTCCACAATCTGGTTCACAAAATAGATCTGCCGGCTGTCAAGGTTGGTGCTGTCCAGATATTCTGAAAACGCCTGTTTCGCCGCATTCATATCGAGACCGACGATTCCCCGTACAAACTCACCGAGTGGCTTTTCCCCGTACTCCGCCTCATAATCTGCCTTCGTTCCGAGATCACTCCAGAGGATCTTTTCCAGCTCCTTCACATCTTCGGAATTCAGCGGGATATTTCCTTTCAGCTTCGCAATCACTGATTCATTCTGATGTTCCCGGATATAGAACTCCGCCTTTGCCTTATAATTTTTCAGATCATCATTTTCGAGCTCCGATTCGTTCCACTCCGTAGATAAAACTTCATCATCCATATTCGTCTCATAAATGATATACTCTTTCGGAATGTACTTCACGAGATCACGCAGATTTTTCCGTATTTTTTCAAAATCATTGACATCCGCACGATCCAGATAATCTGTATGGAGGATCTGCTCAATCAACGGTGCCTGTTTTGTAATCTCCGGAATATTTGCAACCTTTGTAAGACCCCTTGCTCGTTTTATAAGATCATGTTTCCCCCTGGAATATTTCTTTCCGGCCAGATACGCCAGCTCAATTCCGTACATCAGTGCATCAAAACGGAGCGCCTGCGCATCATCTTTTTCCGGTTCAATCAACGGTGCCAGTTCATCCCGAGCTACCAAAGTATCCGCATAAGTCAGCGCCTGATAGTTCTCTCCTGATGAATACAGTTCCACGTATTTTAAATGCTGACGGACTGCAAAATTATCCCGATTCAGCTCGCGCACCTTTCCGGTCATATCTTCAATAAGCGAACTGCGGAATTTTTTTAGTTGTTCTGTCTGATATGCGAGATCCTGAAGCTTGTACGACATTTCGAATTTCAGCTGAAAAATCGCCCCCTGAACCGCAATCGTATTCGCTGTCGATTTTCCTTTGTTCATCCGGAAAAATTCAAAATTCCCACAAAAATCAAAGATATAAAACTTGTCCTTATCTGCACCATCCATAAGTCCCGGACAAAGTCTCGTTCCGCGTCCGATCATCTGCCAGAATTTTGCCTTACTCATAACTTTTTTGAAGAATACAAGGTTTAAGACCTCCGGAACATCAATTCCAGTATCCAGCATATCAACCGATATCGCGATCTGCGGCATTTTCTTTGGATCTGAAAATTCATCGATCGCACTCTGCGCATAGTTCAGATAATTATCTATCACTTTTGCATAGTCTTTCAAGTGTGGATATTCTTTTCCAAACACCTCAAGAATTTTCTCTGCATGCCGGTGGTTCTTCGCAAAAATGATCGTCTTTCCGATCTTATTCCCATAATCCACGCGAAGCCCATTTGTCATCAAAATATTCAAGACTTCACGAATCGTATCTTCATTAAACACCCAGTCATTAAGTGCCGAAGAATTGATCTGCTCCGGAAGATTTCCATCTTCTGTCTCAAAAGTCTCCTCGTACTCCTGCTTATCCTCCTCAGAAAGTTCATCGTAGACAATCCCATTTTCAATAAATTTTAACCTCGTCTCGATCGACATAAAATCCACAAGATAACCATCTTTTACCGCCTGAGCCAGCTCATATCCATATGTCGGCACACCACTTTCCAATTCAAAGATTTCATATGTATTCTTATCGATCTCATCCTTCGGAGTTGCGGTAAGTCCGACAAGCGGGGCATCAAAATAATTGAAAATATCCCGGTATTTATTGTAAATGGATCGATGTGCCTCATCACAGATCACAAGGTCAAAATGTCCGCATGTAAACAATTTTCCATCTTCATCCTGAACCATATCAATGCAGTTCATCATCGTCTGGTAGGTGGAAAAGACACAATGCGCGCCATAATTATCTTTCTCTTCGCAGAGATTCGTGACGGAAAAATCCGGCAGAAGATTGACAAAACTTCTTTTCGCCTGTGTTACCAGGCTGTTCCGGTCTGCAAGAAACAGTACATTTTTGATCCATCCATGATTCAGAAGGATTTTGACAAGCGCGATCACGGTTCTCGTCTTTCCGGAACCGGTTGCCATGACAAGTAGTGCTTTCCTGCGATTTTTCCGATCAAAGCTATCGCAGACTGCTTTCACCGCTGCCTCCTGATAATAGCGCCCGGCAATCTTTTTATCGACAAAAATATTCGTCAAGCCGGTACGCATGGACTGCAGATTGAACAGTTTTTCCAGATCACGCTTTGAATAGATGGAAGCAACCTTCCGCTCCGGATACTGGTTATCCGAAATCCGCGTTTCGAATCCATTTGTCAGGAATACCACAGGTCTTCTTCCCTGCTGTTTTTCGATCAGATCCGCGTATAATTTCGCCTGCTGCCGTCCCTTGCTCACATCCACACAGGTCCGCTTTGCCTCGATGATCGCAAGCGCCTTTCCATCATCCCCATAGAGAACATAATCTGCAAATCCAGTCTCGCTCTTATTCGGCATTCCCGGGATTTCCACTTCATTCAGCCAGTTTTTCCCCTCGATCCAACCGGCATCCTCCAGCATGGCATCGATGTAAAGTTTTCTTGTCTTATATTCCGAAATATCAAGCGGTTTCGGCACATAGGTCGGCTGCTGCTCTTCTCTTCGTGCCGTCAGCTCTGCCTTTAACGCCTGGTTTTCTTTGATCAGTGTTTCCAGGTCGATCTCCGATGTCTGCGGCTTTATAGCGACTGGTTTCGTCTCTGTCTTACCCAGCAGTTTTTCATCAAATGCCCGTTCTGTATATTGATCTGCATAGCAATACGCTACATAATCCATGAAAACAAACAGATTTTCCAGACACAGCGCCGCCTGCTCCTTCGATACCCGTTTTCCTGTATGAGCCGCTGTATTTCCCATTTTCCGGATAAAATCCAACCGCTGCCATAAATCATTATCCACAAGATCCCGGAAATCTTCCGCACTCATCAGGCTGACCAGCTTGTCATCCCATGTTTTCGTCAGCGAGCTGTCAACCGAATACATCCACTTGATTGCAAATTCCATCGCCCGACGGCAGTTTAAAACAGATGCAGACTCATCAATGGAAAAAATCCGCTCCGCTGCGATCGCTGTATCGGCAAAACTTTTGAATTTTGGTTCATCCCTTAAAAAATCAAAGTTCGTCATGATGACACCTCCTGTTCGGGTGTATGACTTTTTTATTACCGTCCGTACAGCACGTGCACAGACTGATTGAATCATTACAAGATTTTCTTTTCTCTGTAGCTTTCAAAAATGTACGATGGATTTTCATAGTAAACACTGCTGTTATAGTCATCAATTTTCGGGCTGATAAAAGAATTATAAACCTGCATCAGTGCATCGATCACACTGATTTTTTCGTTTTCCGCAACCTGTTTGATCAACCTCTTATAAACTTTTCCAATTTCCCAGTATGTCGGAATTGTATACCGACAATCTCCTACATTATCAAAACTGCCTTTTTTGATACCTGACTCCGCAATGAAATCATCGCTGACACGGTCTATGTTATCACAATGATAGACATCCGCAAGATCATAAATCTTTTCCAGACGTTTTTTCCCTAATGCGTTTACAACATCTGCTCTTTTGTTTGTTGTCTTCCTGGCAATATAATCGATCAAACTGCATGTAAAAAAGAGATCGTTGTCTTTCTGCGGTTCTCGCCCTGTTTCCTGCATTATTGAATCACCTCATAATCTCTATATTCTAAACACTTTAATGCATTTTCTGTACAGAAATTAATGAAATCCCGGTCCAAAGTCCTTCGTATTTCTCCCGATCCGAATTTCCGGTTCCTTCACCGGCATGTAGCCGCCGTGATAAACTGTCATTTTAGGCATAAGTAGTGTCCTTTCTACGAATTTTGCATGAAATAGTCGAATATTAACTGGTATTGGGTTGACAGGTGTGCGTATGCGGATGATATTGCAATTTTGATTTGTCGACTTGATGGATGAAATCAACAAACACATTTTGCCCTTCCATATTGGGCACGGGAATCATTATTTTTCTTATCTCAGAAAGGTTTAAAGTTTTCTGCGCAACTCCCTTAACTCTCTCCTCTATCTGTCTCTGGCAATCCGGAGCTAATAAAGCACTATGCAAGTAAAAGCTATTTATAAGCTCCTTTTTGGGTTTCAAATATGCAATATGTCTTTGGAACAAAAACTTTGTATCTTCAACAACTACAGCAGGATGTCCATAAGAACCTACCGTAGAAAGCAACAAATCTCCCGTTTCAATCGGAGTTCTTTTATAAAGCTCATTATATGCTTCTTCGCTTATAAATTTTTCTGCATTATAAGTGACTGTATTATTTGCCAGATTTGATACGAAAATAAACGGTATTCCTGTATCTTGAAACTTTGGTGGCTGATGAGTACCGTCTGTAATAATCGAACAAAGTTCACTCATTGAAATCATATTTTTACAATTTCCAAACATCTCGACAAATCGGGCTCTAACGAGATCATCCAATTGTGATAATTCTCTTTTCCTATTCTGAATGATGTCTGATACCTTATCAAGAATTCTAACTATTTTCCGTTGTTCTTTTATATCTGGATATTCAATTTTGCTCTCTTTCAACCATTTAAAATGTCTATTGTAACCCGTGTTAGGAATTTTTACGTTTTTTAGTGCATAATATAAATACTTATAATCAGTATTCCCATCTTTGCTTCGAAGCACCTTGACGCCATCAGCTCCAAGGAAGAATGGCTGATCAATATATTTAATCACCCTGGTGTGATCACCAAATATTATTACTGGGACCTCTTCAAATAGCCCATCTTCACGATCTGTATATCCAGCAATTTGATTTTGTCCTTGGTCTACAATAATATGTTTCCCTTGTTTTCCATACTCGCCAGTCTGAATCTTAACCCCATATTTTGTTTTATCAATAAATATTTCATTAAAATATTTCATCTACCTCATCCCCACAAACCCGAACTTGATCAGGCAATGTACTTCTGGTGGGATGTTTTTACATTTAACTGGTTGACCATAGCGTACTGCATCGTGGTATCAATCTGTGAATGACCGAGAATCTTCTGGACCTGCTCAATCGGCATTCCTTTGTCGATTGCACGAGTCGCCATGGTACGGCGGAATTTATGGGGATGAATTCTTGTCAGATTGATCTTTTTTCCGAGTCTCCGCAGTCTGATCTCGACACCACTGATCTTTAAGCGGGCATGAGGTGCGTCCAGTGTTACAAACAATGCCGGGTTGTCATCAGAACGGCTGTTTAAATAATTTTGCAGATGCAGCTTTGCCTTCGCGTCAAAGTATACTTTGCGCTCCTTATCACCTTTTCCGAACACCACACATTCCCTGGCCTCAAAATCCACATCTTTAATGTTTAGATTTACCAGTTCCCCGACACGGATTCCTGTTGAATACAACAGATCAATGATTGCCAGGTCTCGAACACAGCAGCAATGATCCCGCAGCTGCTCAATCCCCTCGTCGGAAATCACTTCCTTTACCTGCTGTTTCGTCTTGATTTTATGTATCCGGCGCATCGGACTTTTTAAGACATAATCCTCTTCTTCCAGCCACGAGAAAAAGCTTGAAATGTTCCGCCGAATGTTATCGATCGTGGATTTCCCACAGTTGTTGATCTTCTGATATTCCGAAAGATACGTCCGGATCTCCTCCGTTGTGATCTTTCTGACCGGCGTCTTTAGCATCTGAAACATCTTCTCTACGGTGACACGGTAATATTGAAGCGTTCTCTCAGAACATCCTTCGATTTTCTTTGCATCCAGGAACATCTGCAAGTAGGTATCATTCGTAGTCTCTACTTTAGTTGTTTCCGGCTGTGCCAGATTTTTCAACAGAACCTCCTGCAGTTTCTTCATCTGTGAAATATTCAGGTATTCTGCCATCTGATTTAAGATGTTTACAAGTTTTTCTTCCATATCGGTATACTCCTTCCTCTGTATACCAACATCCTACTCCTGCAAATGCCATATATTTTTAATCCGGTGCAACTGTTTCATACCTCACAGTTATGATCGGGTCAATATTTCCCAATCCCCATTGCGCTTTCCATTTTTCCTTTGAATCAGTCCTTTTTGCTTTAAAGACCCCATTCTTGTCTTGATCATGCGCTCTGATTTTCCCAATGCAGCAGACAAAGCTTTTTGAGTGATTCGCGGGTTCTCTTCGATGACCTTCATTACAGCCATCTCTTCCAAAGTGCAATTCAAAATATTATCTATACACTTTGAACTCTCCGCATTCTCACTTTGAATCATCCTATCATCCCGATAATCCACACGCAAATAGCGGTTCTTTAATTCATGATTCATATTCATCAACAGATTTTCGAAAAACTGTTCCAGATATTTTGTTGTTGCATGAATCCCCAACTGAAAATCATTATAATTGGATCGAACCAGCGCATTTCGAAAATACCATGAATGCTCTGCAAATACATCACTGTTGACCCGTAATCCAAATGCCTTCAGATATTGAATAACAAAAATTGCTGTGGTACGGGTGTTTCCCTCACCAAATGGATGAATCTGCCAGATTCCGGATGTAAATGCCGCAATATGTTTCATTGCATCTGCAACTGAAACTGTTTCATACGGGAACTGTTTTTCCTGTGAAAAATCGTAATCCAATGCAGCCTGTATTTCATTATAAGAAGCGTAATAAACGGTTTTCCCGTTTAAAATCCACTCATCTTTTGTGATATTGTAGCTGCGCAGCCGCCCTGCATGCGGGAATACCCCTGTAAATAAACGTTTATGAATGTTGATATAAAATGCAGGTGAAAGCTGAAATATTTTCTCTCCCAATAATTCCACGATGTGCAGCGAAACGAGGTCTGCCTCCCGTGTCCTCTCTTCAGCATCGGTAAGGTGTCCTTTCCATTTTTCATAGTATGTCTGAATCCGTGTTTTCGCCGCATTCATGTCAATCCTGCCTTCGATATGTTCTTTGGCAATTTTCAACAAATATTCTGAGATCTTTAATCCATCCACATCCTGCAAACCGATTGCAGTCTGCCATGCAGCACTTTTTTCAGCCAGCCTTGAATCTCCCTGCCGGATATATTGATCCAAAGCAAGTTTCCATTCCTGCGATTTTCCCATACATCTACCTTCTGTTAATCAAATTTATCCGAAATACTGCTGCATCAGGCTGTCAAACAGAAGCTGCGCCTCATCAAGTGCCTTTTGTACAGAATCTTTTGATTTGTTTAACTCTCGTACAAAATCAGAAAATTGTTGTTGCAATTTCAGTGGTGGTATTAAAACAGGCAGTGCACTTAATTGTTTCATATTGATACTCGCAATTCCTGTAGTCTGCTTTGCACATCCAAGGAAATATCTTTTGGCTCTTTGATGCTGAAGATATTCTTCAAAAAAATCAGGAAGAACTATTGATTCATTGAGGCGAACTCGGAAAATATGATTTTGATGTATGCAATTTTCCAATGGTTCTCTGATAATCGCACCTCTACCCAATTTATCAGGGTCACCGCCTTCTGTCATAAGTACATCATCCGGTAATAGACGATACTGATTTATTTCTTGTTCTGTAGCCTCAATAGTTTTTACTGTAGTCCAATCAATATAGCCATTTTTAACATTAGAAACTGCCATATACGGAACTTCTATCAGTTTTTTCTCTTTAATCTTTCTTCCTTTGGTAATACCAGATACAATATCCGCTAGTGATTCAAGTGATTCTTCCTGCCAGCCCATTGTGTTCAAAAACATATCCCCGAACATCTCGACAAATCGGGCTCTGATAAGTTCATCTAAAGCGGATAATTCTGCTTTTCTATTATCAATTACCGCGGATAACCTATCTAATACTTCGCTAATCTTACACTGCTCTTCATAGGAATAATCGGGAACTAGTGCTGACCTTACAATTTTATCACTTACTGCTGGATAACTAGCCCCAGTTGCTTGCGATACCATATCATCGATGAACGCTCTAGATTTACAGAAATTGAATATGAATCTGTTATTTGCGTTCTCTTTACAATCCAATATGCAAAATCCTGTTGACGCAATTGTAATATTGGGTGTATCATCTTCTAACATTGCAACCGCATTAAGATTGGGTCTTACGGTTGATACCAATATACTCCCCCGTTTCACCATTTTTCTTGCTCTACTCGGAGCATCTCTAAAGGCAATTGTCTGATACCCAGTAACTTTTTTTGTCTCGTTATCAACTGATGAAATATCTATGTAATCGATAAGTTTATCCGAATCTTCTTTAATCTGCCCTGCACTGGGCTTGCACAACTCACCTAACTTTATTTTTTTCATCTACCTCATCCCCACAAACCCGAACTTGATCAGGCAATGTACTTCTGGT
>ENA-OXEC01000425-OXEC01000425.1-human-gut-metagenome-genome-assembly--contig:-NODE-425-length-17771-cov-6.33269_pt1 | contig 17771 bp, 24 predicted proteins | sample MGYA00249351_ERZ652235 | MGnify/ENA primary metagenome ERZ652235 (study PRJEB26925, sample SAMN05826906) | human gut metagenome | biome: ENVO:2100002; feature: ENVO:00000062; material: ENVO:00002003...
AATATCCAAACTATGACCGGGGGCCTGGCTTAACCATTGCTACTAACGTGAACCAGGGCAAGAATGCCCTGGGGGAATTCGTAGGGCAGCGCGTGGGCCGTGACCAGGATAAGATTGACGGCCTGCAGTGGTCCTATCTGGATGCGGCGACCTGGAGCAGTATCCTTAAAGAGTTTGAGGAGTTTGTGGTGACGGTCAAGTTTCCGGACATGAAAAACAACTGCTGGAAGACGGAGCGGATGTATCCGGGGAACCGGACGGCCAAGATAGACGAGATAGGTCCGGATGGGCTGCCCACCATGTATAAAGACTGTAAGGTGAATCTGATAGACTGCGGGGTGATGGAGTAGTGCAGGCGGCAAGCAATGAATATAAGGACATGATGCGCAGGAAGTGGAGGAACCCACTGTCTCATCTGCGTGTCACCATCGGCCTGATTAACCAACAGGCCCAGGCATCCGCCTACATACCTGAGCCGGATATGTATACTTATTATTCCGACCTAGTGAAGCCCATGGATAACTACAAGGTACAGGAGCTGTATGCAACCTGTGACCAGGATTATACCACGGTGGATGGCAGTATGTACTTCCTTCCCAGGGATGCAGCAGACGTGGTGCTCAACCAGGGAATCGTGACGGATGGCCTTCAGGGGGCAATTGAAATCCAGTTTCCCGTTCAATACGACATTAAAGGGCTGACCGTGGAATTTGGCAAGGCATATCCCATAGAATTTACCATCATTTCAGACAACCGGACTATGGACGTGGCTGGAAATATGAGTGGCCATTATGTGACGGAGGAAATTTTTGAGGGAGCTACCTTCTTACGGTTTGTTCCGGTTGCCATGGTCAACGGACAAAGCCGGTTCCGCATCAATCAAATTACAATGGGTATTGGTATCTATTTTGACAGCAAAAAAATACTGTCTGCAACCAAAAAGGAACATATCAGTCCTATATCGGAGGAGTTGCCAACCATAGATTTTTCCGTAACGGTGGATAATAAGGACCGGGCCTATGATGTGGAGAATGAAGAAAGTACAGTGAACTTCTTGGAAATTGGTCAGAGTATCGAGGCGCTTTACGGCCAGGCCATGGATGATGGAACGATTGAGTGGATACCGGGAACGTCACTTGCACTGAAATCATGGTCAGCTGATGATACGGAGATGGACTTCCAGGCATCAGACTGTTTTGAGGGGATGGACGGCACATATTACCGTGGTCAGTATCATCCGGACGGTATGAGCCTGTATGACATGGCTGTGGATGTTCTCACGGATGCCCAAGTGGATTACAGGGACTACTGGATAGATCCATATCTTAAGAATGTTCTAGTGGTTAATCCGATGCCGGTGGTAGCGCATAAGGAAGCCCTGCAGCTGATTGCTAATGCCGGCAGATGTATCCTGTACCAGGACCGGACCGGCAGGATAATCCTTAAGTCCAGTTTTGTACCGGATATGGAGGCGGCGTCTGATAACGAGACATACTTTTCCCACGCGTCAGCTATACTTGACCACGCGGAAAAGGAAGTGTATGCCCTGCCTGGTCAGGATTACACAGGCACATCCGGCGCACAGTATTTCCTTCCCAGGCAGACGACCAATGGAGCCACTTATCTCAATACGGGCTATGTGTCTGAGGCCGTCGCCAAAGAAGACGGACTGTTTGCGGACAATCCCACAGTGGAAATAACTACGGAGGCGGCATACAAGTGTTTTGGACTAACCCTGGAATTTGGTCGCAACTGGCCGGATACAGTTATCTTCCATGCCTACTACAATAACGCGGCTATGGAAGATTATACAGTCCCTGGATTGACACAGACTTACGTGGTCAGCCATGAGTTCCCAGAGTTTGACCGGTTGGTGCTGGAATTTTCCAAGGGATGTCCCAATAACCGTGTAGTGCTGGACAATATAATCTTCGGCGACAGCACTGATTATGTCCTGGAATATGGTGTAGAGTTGACCAAGACCCCAAAGGGCACGCAACTGACCAAGGTTAGGGAACTGCAGGTCGTACGCACCATATACAATCTCAGTACAGAGGATGCAAAGGAGCTGGCAAGGGAGACCATAAGTGTAACCGCTTTAGACAACCGATATACGTTTTATTTTTCTAATCCATCCTATGATTTAAAGACATACGTCCCGGTTTATGTGGAGGCAACCAATATGGTTCAGAACGGGTCTTTTGATACCGGCGTGACCGGATGGATCAACGCACAGTATGACGCAGCCAGAAAATGCACATACGTTGTCTCGGAAGATGGAAACGCAGTCCACATAGTACAAACTGTGCAGATGATATCCGGACATAAATATTACTTGCGGGGGAATTTCATGCGGGAGGAATCACCCGGTGAGTATTCGGGAAATGATGAATGCGATTTGGTCAGGGCGATTGCCAATAGAGAATCATTTAATATTAATCTACGTCCAGAGACTATTGCGCCAGATGGAGTGTGGCATACCAAATCAGCCATTGACACGGTTGAGGCAACAGGAGAGTGGGACCTAAGGATTTATACCTATGGAAACAAAAGGCTTTATATAGATTCACTTCTTTTGGTAGATTTGACAGCAGCTTGGGGAATCGGGAATGAACCGGATATAGAGTGGTGTGATAAGTTCATCGGCTATTTCACTGGTATTGCAAGTATCCCGAAATATGGGTGTGAGATTGTAGATAGTAGTGCCTATTACGCAACGGTGGAGCTTACAGGAATCACAGGGCCGACAGAGGTGGTCGTGACAGGCAGGGAATATGTTACTACCCAGTCCAAGGTAAGCAGACAGCTAAATCCTACCGGCAGCCTGGAGGCGTGGAATAATCCGCTTGTGTCCGACACGGTCCATGCCGCGAACCTGGCGGATTGGATTGGGGACTACATGAAATCAGACCGGGAATATGACCTGTCATACCGGGGAGAGCCACGGATTGATGCCAACGACATAGCATTCCTGGAAAATAAGTATGTGCCTGACCTGCTGATACGGGTAACGGACCATACCCTGAAATTTAATGGCGGGCTTAGCGGTACCATCAAGGCAAGGAGGGACATGAGTTATGTGGCAACAGCCAAAAACAGACTGGCAGGCCAGTGATTATTTTAATATTGGTGACTACAACCGCATCAAGGGCAACATCAATGAGATACGGACCCAGGCGCTTACTCTGTGGCCGGACTTTAAGTTTGAGGAGATGGGAGAGGATAAGACCTATCAGGATTATGGGTTTTATGCCGATGAAATTAACCGCTTTGAGGCCAATATAGACCATGTCTGCGTAGGGACATTCCCCTTCGATGTAGGAGAAAGGCAGTTTTATCATGACAACGGTCCATTCATCGACTGGCAAGAGCTGAACCGTATTGAATCCGCCTGCCTGAAGATATACAGGAACATATTAGGAAGGGCCGAAGGAATCAGACGCCTGGCTTTCACGCTTAATGGAGGTGCATTTGAATAATGAGTTTAAAAACAGATTATAGGGATGATATGTATGAGGGTTCCAGACGATGGAGGTTGACCCAGAACGAGGATGGCACCTATAACATATCAGATGTCACTGCCTATACACAAAAAGGCGACAGTTTTGGTCAGAATGACATTAACGCTACGAATAGGGCAGTGAATGCCCTGAGGAATGACAAACAAATTACCATCCCTGCATTCACGCAGTCCGCTGCGCCATACACAGCAGACATAAAAGTGCAACATCTTAAGACAACAGATGCGATTGAGCTGTATGCGGGACTGATAAAGAGCGACAGCGAACTCACGGTGGAGCAGAAGGCAGAAAAAATAAAAATGCGAAGAAAATACCTGAACATGATTGATGATGCAGAGTGTAATACAGATGGCATATTGACGGTAACCTCCTACAGCAAGAAACCGGCCTCGGATTTTGCTGTATGGTTAAGGGGCTGCTCAGCAGAGGAGGAATAGAGATTGAAAGCAATTATACACGGCAGTGGAGGAGCAGATACAGACGGTTTGACCGCTATTGCCGCTCACGTACTGAACGGAGAAACATTTTATGGAGCTAATAGCGACGAACCTCAGACCGGAACCATGACAGTAAATAGTATACTGTCTTTTAACGTAGCCGCATATAGTGGACGCCGAGTACTTTTGAAATGGCAGAATCCGTATGCGGCGCCTGGAAAACCTTATTGCGGAGTAATAATAAAAGCCAGTACGGGTGGATATCCAGCTTGGAATGCGTCTGCTTGGGATGCAATTTATGCAGGAGCAGGAGACAATGTTACTCCTGGAGGCTGGTCACAAGTATTTATGGATTTACCAGCATTAAATACCACTTATTATTTTACATGCTTTGGGTATGCCACAACAAGCTTTGGAGAGATATACAGTCCGGTATATGACCCAGCATCTATTAAGAAGGCATCAGTAACTACTGGTGTAATGCAATTGATTACCATTACGGGTACACAGAATTATACAATCCCCGAAGGATTCTCTATACTGGATATATTTTGCCTTGGTGGAGGTGGCGGTGGAGCACAATCGAGAAAAGAACCATATGACCTATCTGCAATAGGCGGCGGCGGAGGTGGCGGCGGATATACAATTACTGTATTTAACATTGCCGTTTCTGCTGGACAGGTGATAAATTGTTTTGTTGGTGCTGGTGGAAATTCTAACAATAATGGTGGAGGGACTTCTGTATGGCGAGATGGCGTTTCATTATGCAATGCTGATGGTGGATATAGCGGGCAGTCACCAAATTCAAATAACGCTAATGGCGGTGCTGGAGGTTCTGGTGGAGGTGGTGGATGTTTCGACAATACCAGTGGTTACGGTGGTTCAGATGGTAATCCTGGTGGAGGGTGGTCCGGTACTACAGGGAGTTCCAGTTCAGGAGGGGCCGGACAAGGCCGTACCACCAGAGCATTTGGAGAGCCACAGGGTACATTATATTCTGGCGGAGGTTCCGGAGGAGCCGGTCAGCGTAGGGCAGGCACAACGGCTAATGTTGGTAGTCCTGGTTCTGGTGGCGGGGCCTATGGAGGCCGCGGGAATGTTGTCGGAGGTTCTGCTTCGCCTAATACGGGAGGTGGCGGAGGTGGCGGAGGTAGCCTTGGGAATACTGAAATGCCTGGAGGTGCTGGTGGCTCAGGAATCATTTTATTGAGATTGAGATAGGAGGACTAATATGGTAGCACACGAAGTATTCGCAATGATATCCGACGAAACGGTACAGAATGTTGTTGTGGCATATAACTATGAAGAGGTCAACCGAATAGCACGGTGCGTATATGGTGACGATGCCTTTGCGGTTGATTGCCTGCAATATCCCTGCGAGATAGGAGATAAGTACATAAACGGCGTATTTTACAAGGCCGATGGGATAACACCCATTGAATATATCCCTACCCAGGAGCAGCAGGTAGCTCAGCTCCGGCGAGAGAATGCGGAGCTTACACTTGCCCTGGCAGACATGATAGGAGGTGCAATGTAATGTTATCCAATTTACAGCGCAACATCATTATCCGGGCCCTGCGGATTCGGAAAAATCAGGGAGAGGAACCGGCAGGCATCCTGGATGGTTACAAGAACCTGACAGATGAGGAAAAGGCAGAGCTGTTGGAAGCCTTAGAAGAATAGGAAAGGTGAGGTAAATGAAGATGGATAAGGTGAAAGCAGCGTTTGTTGCAGCATTTAGCATGATTTTTGGGTGGCTGGGAATTCTGGCAGTTCCAGTGTTGATACTGGCCGGATTGAATTTCACAGACTACATAACCGGCATCCTGGCATCAAAACGGCGCAATGAGCTGGTGACCAGTGACAAGGGACTGTGGGGCATCGTCAAGAAGATAGGTATGTGGATATTGGTGGGTTTAGGATGGGCTATGGACGTGCTGATTAATTACGCCAGCCAGTATGTAGGACTGTCTATTAAACTGCCCTTCGTGGTTGCTACCATCGTGGCCGTGTGGCTAATATGTAATGAGATTATTTCTATCCTGGAGAATCTGCTGGATATCGGTGTGGCCATGCCACCGTTTTTAATGCCGCTGGCCAAGATGATTAAGGGTCAAGTGGAGGATAAGACAAAAATGGATGCCTGAGAGAAGGTGGTCCGTATATCTCCCGGTCACGGGGTTAAGTGGCAGTTGCGATATCGCAACTTGTGACGTCACAACTTTTCATGGCCTGGGAGTGGTCCCGGGCCTTATTTTTTAATTGGAGGAAAACACTATGAGTAAAACAGCAGCAGGATTAATTCAGCATTGCAAGGACAAGCTTGGCACGCCTTACGTCTACGGCGCCAAAGGCGAGGTCCTTACCCAGGCCATACTGGACAGGTTGGCCCGGGAGAACCCAGGCACATACACATCTACTTACAAGGCCAAGGCGGCCAAGTACATAGGCCAGCGTTGTACGGACTGTTCCGGCCTCATCAGCTGGTACACTGGGCGCATCCGTGGCAGCTACAACTACCATGACACGGCCGTGGAGCGGGTAGGCATTGACCATTTGGACGAGTCCATGGTCGGCTGGGCGCTCTGGAAGCCGGGCCACATCGGGGTGTACATAGGTGATGGTTGGTGTATTGAGGCCAAGGGCATCAACTACGGCACCATCAAGTCCAGAGTGACCGCCACTCCCTGGCAGAAGGCCCTTAAACTCTGCGACATTGACTACACGCCTATAGAAGCGACATACACCCAGGGCTTTCAGCCGGCCGCAGACGGCCAGCGCTGGTGGTATCAGTTTACAGACGGCAGCTATGCGGCCAATGGCTGGTACTGGCTCCAGGAGATGGAGCGGAAGACGTGGGGATGGTATCTGTTTGACAGCGAGGGCTACATGCTGACCGGCTACCAGGTGGACCCTGCCGGTGAGGCCTTCGTACTCTGTCCAGTCAAGGGCAGCGACGAGGGCAAGTGCATGATTACGGATGCCAGGGGTGTGCTCCGGATTGCGGAGGAGTACGACATGGTCAACAGACGGTACGTGTTTGAGTGGTAAGACAGTGACGTTCACTGCAGACCAGGGTGAGGCACTGCGTTGGACGGGCATGGCGGTATAATTACAATTTTCCATCTATTAAACGGGAAGGGGTTTCCATTTGATGATAGGTGTGGTACACTATAACTATACAAAAGATGGGAGGGAAATTTTATGGATACAAAAGTTTCAACGTTCATATATTGTTTAGGAACAACGAATCTTGATGATAAAAATTCACCGTTAAATGCAATGGGTGTCTTACCGGTTTTAACACCGGAATTCATACCAAGCACATTTTCTTTCTCTATAGTAATAGGCATAAGAGGCATTGATGATTCCTGCAGTCACATAATGGATATTGTTTTCAAAAATCAGGATGGAGATAAGCTGGTTGAAGCGAGGAACTTAGCTATTCCAATGGAACAACTACAACAGAGGGATTTGGCTCTTCCTAAAGAATATAGTGGTATAATGCTGGGGATGGATTTGCGCAATGTGATTATAAGACAAGAGGGAGCTTATTATACAGAGGTGTTTTTCGATGGAAAAAACTTAGGAGAATTTGATATCTATGTCAAAGCAAAGCAACGAGTGTGAGAAAAGTATCATCGAGATAAGCCCTGAGAGAAAAGTGGATAGCTATGATTTTTCTAAGCTGTACAAACCGGTTGTTATGGCCAATGCCTTAATCTTGGCAATATCCCCTGTAACCAAAGCGCCCCTATTAACCTTTTCTAATGAAAAGGCATACATTAAGCATGATGAAAGTGCATTAACACTATTGTATCCTACAGTAAGGTTTGAATATGAAGATGGTCGGATACTCAACCATAGCCGTAATGAATGTACTGGTAAACAAACTGTTAACTTAGAGATAGATGAGATAAAAGAAGCTACTTTAGATATCACATTCCAGCAAGTCATTGGAGATTTAAGGAGGGAGAATATGGTATTAAAGAATAGACTCTTAAACAGTTTACCTATTCATACAATTTACTATATGGTCGGGAGCAGCATTGTAGGAGCCATAGCGGTCACCTTGATTTTTTTGAGGTTTGTTGCTAACATATATACTTTAGACCCATACTATCTTATCTGCGCGCTAATTATATGCCTTACTTTATTTTTTACAGCATTAGTATCTTTAAAAGACTGGAAGGAATTTTTAAATGAAAGATGATGGCAAGGAGCAATGGTACTACAAGATTATTCGATTATTGAAGCTTGAATTAACTACGCCGCATGGAAGGGTTAATCTGGCTGGAATTGGCCTATTGGTTGCTTGTATTTTGCTGTATTCAGCAAGTGATTTAATAAAGCATTTGATTTCAGCGGTAGAGGATACTGTAAAAACATTTGCGTTAGGGATAGATGTATACCATCCATATGAAACATCAAGCGTTTTTAAAGCGGTAATCCCAGTATTGTCAGGGCTGGGCCTATGTCTTTTGTTCTTGCATTTTCAAGAACAGAAGAAGAAAAAAATAATTATGAATGAAGAAGATGATTAATAGGTGCCAGAGAAGAGTTGCTGAAAGAGTATGAATGGGCTGAGAAGCACGACCCGGATGATGTGATTCCCAAGCCGGCGCCGGATGGGTTTGAGAAAGAGAAGTAAGTGGAAGGCGGGTACCGGATGTGACCGGGCCCGCTATTTTTGTGTGATATTTCGTGTGATATCGTGTGATATATTTACATATTTCCATACCCATATAAGGATAATGCAATATTTTTTGACAATCAAAAACCCACGCTACTACGTTGTTTCTCGCAATTACGTGGGTTTTGTACAGATGGAAGTAATGGGGCTCGAACCCATAGTAAAACCTTTATTTTACAGGGGATTGCGGGCCGCGTGTGATACTTCGTGTGATACATTCTATTTTGAGAGACCGGACACCTTGATAAAGTGCCTGTTGATTTTCTTTGTCTGGCGAACTGTTTCCAAGTCAATGACATCCCTATAAACCGTTTTCATGACATTATCAGTGGCCCATCCGCCGCGTTGGAGAATATATTGGTCAGGGACCCCGATAGCGTGCATGATACTGGCAGCATAATGGCGCAGATCGTGAAATCTGAATTTTGGCAATCCTGTTGATTTGATGGCTCGTTCAAACCGGTGGGTTATCTGGTCTGGAGTAGCCTTCACAATGCGGCCTTCTATACCCCTCATCCTCTCTATCACAAAACCCGGAAATTCTACCTGACGGTAGCTGCCGAAGGTCTTGGGCGGTTTGATATGCCACATCTTGTCAGGCCCCATAACCATACTCTTGTTTACATCAATCACGTTTCCATGTATGTCGTCACTATCCAATGCGCATATTTCTCCTCTGCGCAATGGACCAAAAGCAGCTAGGAAAATGGCTATCTCAAGTTCCTTCCCCTCAACATGTTGTAGCAGGGTCTTTATGTCCTGGTCCGATGGCGTGTACAACGTAGGCCGTTTCTTGGCAGGCAGGGTGGTCTTAATATGAAAATCAGGATGGAACATCTCTAATGTGCCTGATACAAGCCCGTGTGCATTTCTTACGCTCTTGGGGCCTACCTTAGAAGAGATATCACTTATCCATACTTGAAGGGCTGTATTGGTTAGATTATTCAGTTTAATGCGTCTCAATTCATACGGCTTGATGTAATTACGCTGTACAGCCTCATAGCCCCTTATAGTACTGGGAGACAGCACCCCTCTCTTGGCATCTATATAGCGCGTGACGGCTTCATACAGGGTGATGTTCTCCGCAGTCATGCCTGCTTTGCCTGCGGCCCATTGGGCGGCCAGAAACTTGGCCTCCTTCTTCGTAGGGGCTGTGAAAGATTTGTAATGCTTCTTGCCGTCAACGTCTGTATAGTCATATACCTGGATGCGGATATTGCCTGACGGTAATTTGTTTTTAGTTTTTTTCTGCTGTGCCATGGTATCATTCCTCCTTAAAATTGGGTAAAATTAATACGCCCCTTGCCAGGACGCTCCAGGAATGATATAATTTACTTGCTTAGGGTAATTATATCTTCCAGGCGTACCTGGTAAGAGAAAATCTATGTGAAAAGCTTCTGTGTTCCCGCACAGGGGCTTTTTGCTATTATTAAGCAGACTGTTCTTGACTCAATATTGCTAATGTTTCATTATATTCTTTAGCCACTGGTATACGGGTAAAAATTACAGTATTATTATATTTTTCTTTAACAACAACTTCTATTTCATCAAGTGAAACCCTAAAAAATTCCTTGCGCAGGTTTACCCGATTTACACTCTGTTTTTCAAAGGTTTGGTGGAGAGCTGTCTCCAATGATGGTGCATCATCAGAGAAAATCATTGCGTGTACATCAAATTCAAAGGGAACAGAAGCGCTACCCAACTCCCTAATCCTATCCATAGGCTCCAGCCGCCTTGTCATTCCGATTTTATATACATTTTCTCCAAAAGAGCCAATATTTGAAATTATATATACATAACCTGCACGGGCATTCGCTTCTCTTTCAAGGACAGTGGCTTTATCTGCTTCTAATTGCCTTAGTCTATCTTCCAGTTCTTTAATTTTATCTACGTAAAGCTGTTTTTCAATATCATTTTGTGTTTTTTGCATATAGCTTATTAACTTATTAATTTCATTCGAGCATTGGGCCTGGTCTTTTTCAAGCTTCGCTTTCTGACGCTCAATATCTCTCCGGACTTTTTCTTCCTCAATCATTTGTTCCTTTATGGCCCTTTGCTGTTCGCGTTCCAGCTCCTTTTTTTGTTCATAAGTGTATACAAGATTAAGCTCTTCCAGTTTATATTCCAACAGCTTTTGGGTCATTTGTATGCCGTCAATTGCAAATATTTTGTTTAAGGAATCAAATGATTTTGTGATTTTACTTCGTACAGAATCAATATTTTTAACAGATAGATTCAGCAAAGCGTTATCACATTCGGAGTTGAAACATCTTAGTATTTGCTTCGCGTTATCATTAATTTCTTTCTTTTTACCATCTTTAGATATCAGCAAAATATTAGAGGATTTTATTGCTTCCTGTTCATCGTTTTTTAAAAGAGCTAATTTGTTTTTACAGTCCTCAGATGTTAATCCGTCGTAATCCGAAAAAATATATTGTTTGCAAACAGCCTCTTTTTCAAGCGAAGCTATTTCAGCGTCTAGGGCATCGCATTCATCTTTCTTTTCCTGTATCGTGACATTTAAGTCTGAAATAGTATTAGAAAGAGATAGTTCAGCACTTTTCTTTTTTTCTTCAAGATTAACGATATCGTTATTTAAATTAGCAATATTGTACTCTAAATTATCAATTGTACCATACTTTTTGTTTGTTTTTCTATTTTCAATAATTTGCAAAATGAGCAAAATTATTCCCACAATAGCTGGAACAATGAACATCCAGAAAGCACATAATAAACAAATAAACCATGTCTGAAGATACCATTTCTTTTTCATTAGTATATATCCCCCTTAAAAAGTTTTTATTAAAAAGCCATAGGCTGATTATCAATCATAAGTCGTTCCCGTAAAGCCATTTGTTTTCTGCAAGGCCAAAGCCACGGTCTCCATGCCATCTGCTTATTAATCTCATAAAATCAGAACGTTCATTCAATTCAGAGTAGCCAGCCTCATCCTCTTCAGTATAACACCCCCTGGCCGGTTGGACAATACCTTCCATGAGTGGAATAAGGTTTGGTTCAGGAAAGAAAATATGTTCCAGCTGCAACTCCGGCTCCGTGGGTTTCCTGGTTGCGCCGTAGGAGATACTGCGGAACCACTCTTTGTAGGACATCAAGGCTCTGTTAGATGCCTGATAGGACAGACCAAAAGTATCATGTATCTGGATTGCGTCATGACATTTATATTTGTGAATAAGAATACGTGGTGCTAAAAAATGGCTGGCAAATTCATCAGCTTTGTCCTCATTGTCTGTTTTCAAGAACACATGCCCAAATTCATGTGCTATTGTAAATTGTATCCGTCGCGAATGGGCTTTAGCCTCATAAAACAATGTTCCATCCAAAAGGCAGGCATCTTCGCTAAGGGTTCGACAGGCTATTCTCTTCTTATCACTTAAGTCCGTATATTTCACAGTTCTGAAACCACATTTCCGAACTAATTCGAAGCAGTCTACTGGAAATGAGTCAATGCCAAAAAACGTATATGCGTATAAAATACTGTCATATAGGCTTTGATAATCCATTTGATATTACTCCTCGTTGTCATCATCCGATAATATTATACGAGCGAGTCTCATTTTTTCTTCCTGGGAAAGATTTTTTCTACTTCTGGTGTATACAGTAATTAATCTATCGTAGGGGTGGTCGGTCTGGCTAAATCCTTTTTCCGTATTTACTCCGTACATCTCATCCAAAGATACACCAAAAATTTTACAGATATCATATAGAGTTTCAATATCTGGTGAACTGGCGCCACGTTCCCATGTGGAAACAGTGGTGGTCTTAACCCCGAGCCTTTCTGCAAGCTGACTTTGGGTAAGTCCGATTTTTTTACGGTAATATACTATGTTATTTGAAATGTTTTCTTTAATATCTCCCATTTTTGTATTCCTCCGTACAATAGTAGATTATCACACAAAGTACGGAAAATCAATATAAAAATACGGAAAATCCGAATATGAAGTTAAAAAAAATAAATAAAAGTACTAATATTCCGTAAAAATCAGCTTGACAATACGAATATTCCGTAGTAGTATTTGAGCATACACGAAATAACCGTATAAGGAGGTGAAAAGATGCTAGGTTTAAAAATTAAGGCATATATGGATGCCAGAGGAATCAAGCAAACATTTCTTGCTGATAAGACCAATATGGGATTAACCACTATCAATGCAATTCTTAATGGTAATCGAAAAATCGAAGCAAACGAATATTACGATATTTGCAAAGCTCTTGATAAACCATTGGATTTTTTCTTTCAGGAAGAAAAACAAACACATGTTCGATAAGAAAAATATACCACTATTACGTATGTGTGTCAACTGGGAAAAGGAGGCGAGACGGAATGAAAAAGAGTGCTTACCAGCAAATGGGGGACGAGGTGAAAATCCTAATCAACGAGGCAAAGGTACGAAATAACCTGAACGATGAGGGATTAGCTAAAAAGATAGGAATGCCATTACCAACCCTGCGTAACAGAAAATGCAATCCGGGACGGTTCCGGATGGATGACATTTGGTTGATAGAGCAGCTGGCTGGAAGGCCATTAAGAGGAGAGACAAGCCAATGAGAGCTAAAACATTTGCGGAGCACCGTATCCATCAGTATCTGGAAACGGTTTATCCAGGCCTGGATGGCCACATGGAAACAGTTAACGCACATGAGGCCATAGTGACGGACATTAATGGTGACAAAATCCGTGTAGTGTACGACAGAGGGACGGTGTATGAAATTGAGATGTGATGACGAAAGGGACGAGCATCCCCTAATGACGGCAGCGAGATGGATTATCATAGCAACTTTTTGGATGTTCGGAATGGTGGTTGCAGCAACTGTGGTCATGGCGCTGGCCATGGGCGTGAGGCTGTGAGAGGAGGTGAGGGAAAATGATTAAAGGTGCAAAGAGCATCGCGGAGTACGCAATCCGCAAGTGGCTGCAGTCAGAGGGTTTTGAGATGCGCTATTTTAAATTGACCGTACATAACAACGAGGCCATGATTGTGGATAGTGCCGGCGACACGCTGCGGCTGGTATATGACAACGATACCAAGTCTGTCTATGTCAAAGAGTAAGGAGGTGGCAGACGATGATAGAGGATGTGTGCCGGACATGTCGGTACAGGAATAGATGCCCGGAGCGGAGCCGAATGATGCCGTGCCGGTCATACAAAAAATGGACCCCCGACGGGTGGAGCCGTCCGAAGGTCCAATAGCAAGATAATCTAATCACCCTTAGTATAAGGGATTCAGGAGGAAAAATCAAAAACTGAAAAGAATGTACCCATCGTAGGGATTGAAGCACACGGGGAGAAAGTTGAGACAACGATACGGGGTAAATATAGAGATGTCGTTGCTCTTACAGTTGCTCTTCTTTCAGGCGTTTCAAAAGCGTTAGCCGGTGATGATATAGGTGACCAGGTTTCGACCCTGCGGGCGTTATACCATACCACGCTGGATGAACTTAAAAAAAGGTAAAACCATAGAGGAGGGAAAAATAATGTTTATCAACAGTTCGCAGCTTAAAAAACTGATGAAGCGGGATTACAAGGATGTGAAACTGACCATTGGCAACATTGACAGTGGATACTCAATTATGGGAAGCGCCTGGGCGGTACATATCATGCATGACGGGATGCCCAACATTGTGAAGTCCCTGATTATTGAGCTGGCCGGCATTCTTCCAGCAGAAGGAGAAATCCTCACGATATCGAAAGAAAATCCCATGCCTCAGTATGAGATAGATACCGGGGAAGGCCGCAGCATCCATGTGGTCCAGCGATACCGGATATCCGGCCGGCCTGCCTTCTGGACCAATGTCTATGAGGAACGTAATGAGGAGATGTATGGCCTGATACAGTCAAACCTTAACGGGGAACTCTGCCATGTCAGGAAGGAGCTTCTGGATCTGATTGATCTGGAAGCCATCGACTTTAATCAGGAGGAGCTGCCCGGGAACCCATGTTATAGGGAGGACATGTCCGGAGGTCTTATCTGGCACAATGAAACAACTACCCTGCTTCTGTTGCCAAGCTGCCAGGATGACAGGGTGGCGAATGCGCTTAAGCAGGTCATATTTGACCCGTATCTGAACGGATTTTTAGAAAATGAGGAGGACGAAGATGAAGATAGATAAGACCATGATGGAAGAGGAGGCCCTGGCCCTGCAGGAACAGGAGTGGGATATGGTTGTATCCGAGGAGATGGAGAAAATTGCCGCAGCGGACGACGGCCAGGAAGCAGCACAAGAGAAGAAAGCCTTTGTGATTGATGATGACAATAAGGCAGACTGGGCTATCCGGAAAATAGATGAAGAAAAGCAGGAGTTTAACCGTATCAGGGAGCTGGCCGAAGAACAGACAGCCAGGATTGAACAGAAGGTTGAAGCAGCAGAGCGGCGTTTCAACCAGAGGACCTCCTATCTGCGTTCGCTCCTTGGCAGCTATTTCATGCAGGTCCCTCACCGTAAGACCAAAACCCAGGAAAGCTACCGCCTGCTGTCCGGGTCGCTGGTTCTGAAACTGCCGAAGGTCAAGCCAGTCTATGAAGAGGATGAACTTGTGAAATACTTAAAGGAAAGCGGGATGCCGGATTACATCAAGACGGAGGAGAAGGCAAGGTGGGGAGAGTTAAAAAAGCTCCTGGACCTGTCCCAGGGAAAACATCCGGTTATCAAGGATACTGGAGAGCTGGTGGAGTGTATCCGGGTTGAGGAGACGCCGGCGGAATTCAAGGTGGAGGTGTAGCTTATGGGAAACTTTCAGGAAGTTGTACGGGCGAAAAGCAAGCTTAGGATGGCGCTCACTGGCGTATCCGGTGCAGGGAAGACCCTGGGCGCCCTGTATATAGCATATGGGCTTACCGGTGATTGGAGCAAAATTGCCGTCATTGATACGGAGCATGAAAGGGCGCGGATGTATGCGAACAGGACGGACCTGGGGACGGGAAAGTTCCTGTACTGCCCCCTTTACCCTCCCTATACGGCAGAGCGGTATACGTCTCTGGTGAAGGAGGCCGCATCTGTCGTCGGGCCCGATGGAGTCGTGATAGTGGACAGCTTCTCGCATGCCTGGAACAACGAGGGAGGCGTCTTGGATGTAAAGGACCGGATTGCCGCCCAGGCAGGTAAGAACAGCTATACGGCATGGAATGAAGCCGGGAAGGTTCAGAACAGCCTGGTCAACACCATCCTTGCCGTGGGGTGCCACACCATCGTGACTATGCGCTCCAAGATGGATTATGTAATGCAGGAGAACGAACGTGGAAAGACGCAGCCGGTGAAGGTGGGCCTGGCTCCTGTACAGAGGGATGACACAGAGTATGAATTTGACATTGTACTGGATATCGCCAGGAGCCACATCGCCACGGCCAGCAAGGATGTGACCTTCCTGGACAAGTACGGGGAAATCATAACTCCTGAACTGGGACGGCAGCTCAAGGCCTGGCTGGATGACGGAGTGGATCCGGCACAGCTGCTTGGGGAGAAGCCCATCACGAAGGAGCAGTGGATCGTATTATCAAACCCCTATATAGATACGCCGGAGATCATACAGGCTGCGCATAAGGCATTTGGATATCAGACACCATCCGAGATCCGACAGAAGGATATCGAGGCAATCAGGTCCAAGGCGGAGGAGTATGCAGCTGCGGGAGGTGTGCCGTATGCTTAACGTGATCGCGTTCGAAATTCCAGGACCTATCAAGGGGAAGGCGCGGCCACGGGTCACCCGGGCAGGGATTGCATATACGCCGAAGGAAACCGTCCAGTATGAAAACCTGGTAAAGCTGTGCTTCCGGGAGGCGGCTGCCTCCGGTACCGTGGATCTGTTCGACAAGCCGGTACGGGCCCAGCTGGAAGTGTATCATGAGATACCCAAGAGCACCAGCAAAAGCCGGAAGGGCGCCATGCTTCTGGACCGTATCTATCCGACCAAAAAACCAGATGCGGACAACATTGCCAAGATTGTGCTGGACAGCTTGAACGGAATAGCCTATAAGGATGACTCTCAGGTCGTGGAGCTGATTGTGAATAAATCATACAGCAAGAGGGGACAGCCCTATGTGTTCGTCAGGCTCTCCCCCATGCCGGAAGGGAGGCTGGAGCCATGAGGATAACAGTGGACAGCGTGATTAGCATTGAACAGCCGCCACAGGAGATCATAACCTGGTGCAACGACCATCTGGTCATGGCCAACCCAGCCTATGCAAAGCTGCTGAACATGGGGCGCCGTCCATGGAGCATACCGGCCAGCATCGTATTCTATTCATGGTATGACGGGAGGCTGGTCCTGCCCCGGGGGATTCTTAAGGATGTGTGGGACATGTATCCGGACTTGCGCTTGTATGAACACCGCATGAACAAATGCAGTCCGGTGCAGTTCCGGTCGGATATCAGGCTGCGTCCATACCAGGCCCCGGCCATCCAGGCCGTCCGGTCCGGAAAACAGGGAATCATTGTGATGCCCTGCGGGGCCGGGAAGACGGAGACCGCGCTGCAGGTGATTGCGGAGCTTGGACAGCCGGCCCTGTGGATCACCCATACCAATGACCTGCTAAACCAGTCGCTGGAACGGGCCCGGGGAAAGCTGCACCTGCAGGAAGGGGAGTACGGCATCATTGGCGGAGGAAAGTATACCATCGGCAGCCACATCACCTTCTCCACGGTCCAGAGCCTTAAGGGTAAGGACCTGGACAGCATCGGCCGCCGGTTTGGGACCGTGGTGGTGGATGAATGCCACCGGGCATTTATGAGCGATTCCAAACTAGGTATGTTTGAGCATGTGCTTGAGCATCTTCCGGCACTGTACCGGATTGGCGTAACAGCCTCCGAACACCGCTCAGACGGACTTATCAAAGGCATGTATTATCTGTTGGGAAAGAAACTATATGAAGTCCACCAAGAAGAACTGAACCAGGCAGGGAACGTGATTGCGCCAGAAGTAATAGCCGTTCCGACCGGATACCGGTACCAAGGTGACACAACGCTGGAGTTTGGCGCCATGCTGAGTGATATGGTGGACGCGCCGGAGAGGAATCTTGCCATTATGGAATATCTGACAGTCGAAAAGCGGCCAGCGCTGGTGTTGGGTGACCGCCTGGAGCAGCTGCAGCGCCTGGCCGGGGCGCT